>Ga0172379_10004693_pt1 | contig 19822 bp, 19 predicted proteins | sample GrowelOW334metaG_FD_119756 | JGI IMG/M metagenome (GOLD analysis project Ga0172379, IMG submission 119756) | Groundwater microbial communities from an aquifer near a municipal landfill in Southern Ontario, Canada - Groundwater well OW334 metaG | ecosystem: Environmental > Aquatic > Deep...
AGGACATTCGATAAACTCGGAATTCCCCTCGACGAACAGAAGCATTTATCAGGATTTGCGGTGGATGCCGTTATGGACAGCATCTCGGTAAAAACAACTTTTAAGGATTCATTGGCCGAACTGGGTATTATTTTCTGCTCCTTCAGCGAAGCTGTGCGGGAACATCCCGAGCTGATCAAGAAGTACATGGGCTCGGTGGTGCCTTATCGTGATAATTTTTACGCAGCCCTGAATTCGGCAGTTTTCAGCGATGGCTCATTTGTTTTTATACCCAAAGGGGTCAGGTGCCCCATGGAGCTATCGACCTATTTCCGGATCAATGCGGCCAATACCGGACAATTTGAACGGACGCTGATCGTCGCCGAGGAGGGTGCCTATGTTTCGTATCTTGAAGGCTGCACCGCACCAAGGCGTGATAAAAATCAGCTGCATGCCGCTATTGTGGAAATAATTGCACATACCGATGCTGAGGTCAAATACTCCACGGTCCAAAACTGGTACCCGGGAGATAGGAATGGCAAGGGCGGGATCTTCAACTTCGTCACCAAACGGGGCCTTTGTGCGGGCGACCGGTCAAAAATATCCTGGACACAGGTCGAAACCGGTTCGGCAGTGACCTGGAAATACCCGTCCTGCATTCTCCGTGGAGATTCTTCCATCGGGGAATTTTTCAGCGTTGCGGTGACAAACAACCACCAGCAAGCCGATACCGGAACCAAAATGATCCATATCGGGAAAAACACACGGAGCACCATCGTTTCCAAAGGCATCTCGGCCGGAAAAGGCCAGAATAGTTACCGCGGCCTCGTGAGGGTGTCGAAGAATGCCGAAAATGCACGGAACTATTCCCAGTGCGATTCGCTTCTTCTGGGGGATCAATGCGGTGCTCATACTTTTCCCTATATCGAGGTGGATAACCAGTCGGCCATCGTCGAACATGAAGCTACCACTTCCAAAATCGGGGAGGACCAGATATTTTATTGCAACCAGCGCGGAATTGACACAGAAACCGCTGTCGGACTTATCGTAAATGGCTATGCCCGTGAAGTACTGAATAAACTTCCGATGGAATTTGCCGTTGAGGCACAGAAGTTGTTGCAAATCAGTCTGGAAGGAAGTGTTGGCTAATTCTAACTGTCAATCGTCAATCGAATATATTCGCATGCTATCAATCAGAAATCTTAAAGCGGCTATCAACGGCAAGGAAATCCTCAAGGGAATAAACCTCGAAATCAATGAAGGCGAAATCCATGCCATCATGGGACCAAACGGTTCGGGAAAGAGTACGCTGGCAGCTGTCCTTGCAGGCCGTGACCTAATCACTGTTACCGATGGTGAAGTCATTTTCGACGGTCAACCGTTATTGGGAATGGCCCCTGAAATACGCGCCAGGGCAGGGATTTTTCTGGGTTTTCAATATCCGGTGGAGATTCCCGGGGTATCGATGGTAAATTTTATGCGTACAGCGATCAATGAACAGCGCAAATACCGCGGCCTTCCTGAAATGAGCTCCACTGATTTTCTGAAACTGATGCGCGAGAAAAAAGCTTTAATGGAAATCGACCCCGCACTGGCAAGCCGTTCAGTGAATGAAGGGTTCTCCGGCGGAGAGAAAAAAAAGAACGAAATCTTTCAGATGGCCATGCTGGAACCCCGTCTGGCTATTCTCGATGAAACCGACTCCGGCCTGGATATCGATGCGCTTAAAACCGTGGCTACGGGCGTGAACCGGTTGCGTCGCCCCGACAATGCCATGATAGTCATTACCCATTATCAAAGATTGCTTGATTATATTGTACCTGATTTCGTTCACGTGCTGTCGGCAGGCAAGATTGTCAGATCGGGCGACAAAACCCTGGCATATGAACTGGAGGAAAAGGGTTACGACTGGATCAAGGGGATAAATCAGGAGTAAAATGGAAACCGCCACTGATAAACATGTTTTGGAGAACCAGCTGACTGATTGGTATTTTAACAATCGTGACCAGTTGATGAATTCTTCCAGCTCGGTCTTCAATTCCTTTCGTCCCGCCGCCATGGAAAGTTTCCGGAATTTGGGGATTCCCGACCGCTCCCTGGAGAATTACAAGTCGACCGATATTTCAAAGATCTTTCTTTCGCCGCTGAACCGGTATATCGAACAGAAGAAAATATTGTTCGCCGCGGAGGATCTTTTTCACTGCGATATACCTGAACTCGATACTGAACTGGTGCTGCTCGTCAACGGCTGGTTTTACGAAAACCGGCCTAAACTTCAAACCCTGCCCGGGGGAATGATCATCGGCAGTATGGCCGAAGCGGCACGGCAATACCCGGACCTGCTTAAACAGCATTATTCAAAATATGCTGATTATGAGAAGGATGGTTTGGTTGCTCTGAATCCTGCCTTTGCCCAGGACGGGACTTTTGTTTATGTTCCCAAAGGTGCCGGTTCCGACCGCGCCGTACAGATCGTCAATGTCCTGTTGTCACCCGAGGATCTTTTTGTTCAGCACAGGAATCTGGTTATTGTGGAAGACCAGGCTACTGCCAGGTTGGTCGTTTGTGACCATTCCTTATCTGCCCATCATTATCTTACCAATTCTGTCACTGAGATTTATGTGGGTAATGAGGCTCATCTGGATTACGTGAAACTTCAGAATGAGAACAACAATTCCAACCAGATTTCAACCTCCTTCGTCCACCAGGAACGGGCAAGCGACGCAATATTCAATACCATCACGCTGCATGGGGGAACGATCCGGAATAATGTGTACACCTGTCTGAGTGGGGAAGGGGCTTCGAATCAGACACTCGGGCTTTTCCTGGTGGATAAGACACAGCATGTCGACAGTTTTACCTTCGTCGATCATGCCGTTCCCAATTGCAGCAGCAAACAAAATTTTAAGGGCATTCTCGATGATCAGGCTACCGGCGCATTTACCGGCCGCATCCTGGTGAGGCCGCAGGCCCAGAAAACGATGGCTTATCAGGCCAACAACAATATCCTGCTTACGAATGAGGCCCGCATGAATACCAAGCCACAGCTCGAAATTTACGCTGATGACGTCAAATGCAGCCATGGAACAACCGTCGGGCAGCTGGACCAGAATGCCATATTTTATCTTCAGAGCAGGGGGATTTCCATGCGCGAAGCCCGATTATTGCTGATGTACGCTTTTGGTTATGAAATATTAAGTAAGATATCGGTAGATCCTCTGCGGGAGCGTCTGTCCGATTTGGTCGATAAACGTTTGCGTGGCGAGCTGACCCGTTGTAACAGCTGCCCGCTCCATTGTCAGGAAACTTGCTGAGTTATGAATGATTTTCCCATAGAACAGGTCAGGAAGGATTTTCCGATCCTCGGCCAGCTGGTATACGGCAAACCGCTGGCTTACCTGGATAACGGGGCCACCACCCAGAAACCGGAGAGAATGATTGAAGCCGTTAACAAGCTGCACAGGGAGCAGAATGCATCCATCCACCGGTCAGTGAATTTGCTGAGTGATAAAATAACCGAAGCCTACGAAGAGGCCAGGGCTACGGTCCAGCAATTCATCGGTGCTCCAAAATCTTCCCAGATTATCTTTACTGCTGGAACAACCGGATCGATTAACCTGGTGGCTTTTTCAATGGGTGAAGGGTATATTAAACCCGGCGATGAAATCATCCTCTCAACCATGGAGCATCATTCAAATATCGTTCCCTGGCAGATGGTTTGTGAAAGGCGCGGCGCACACCTGCGCATCATTCCGATCACCGATGAGGGGGAACTCGGAATGGATGCCTATCAGAAACTTTTTACCGACCGTACCCGTCTTGTCGCCATCACGCACGTTTCCAATGTGCTGGGTACCATCAATCCAATAAAAGAAGTGGTCAGGATTGCCCACGGTTTTGGTGTTCCCGTGCTGGTCGACGGAGCCCAGGCCGTTCAGCATGAACCGGTGAATGTGGTTGATCTGGATTGCGATTTTTATGTATTCTCGGGACATAAAATCTATGGACCCACGGGGATCGGCATACTTTATGGAAAAGAGGAGTGGCTCCAAAAGCTCCCTCCATACCAGGGCGGTGGTGACATGATCGACCGGGTGACTTTCGAAAAAACCACTTATAATGTTTTACCTTTCAAGTTTGAGGCCGGGACAACCAATTTCATCGGGGCTATCGGTCTCGCTGAATCGATAAAATACCTGAACGGTATCGGGATGGACCGGATTAATGCTTACGAACGCTATTTACGGGATTATGCTACAGCAAAACTGGGCACGATCCCGCAGGTCAAGATGTACGGGACCAGTACCAAGAAAGCGGCCATTCTTTCATTTGTCCTGAAAGGTATCCATCCTTATGATACCGGAATGATCATCGATAAATACGGTCTGGCCGTACGAACGGGTACCCATTGCGCCATGCCTCTCATGCAGCGGCTGGGTATAGAGGGAACTTTAAGAGCTTCCTTTTGTTTCTATAATACCACAAGTGAGGCAGACCGGTTATACGAAGCACTCAATTCTGTAATCGATCTGCTTGCCTGATCCTGATTTGTATGGAAATAGCTGAAATTCAAAAGGAAATAGTAGAGGAATTTACCGGACTCGGTGAATGGATGGAGCGGTACAATTACCTGATCGACCTGGGCAAAGGTTTGCCCATGATCGACCAGGCTTTCCGGAATGACGAATACCTCATCCGCGGCTGCCAGTCGCGTGTGTGGCTGAATGCCGAACTGATCGATGGGAAAATATATTATACGGCTGATTCAGATGCCATCATTACCAAGGGAATCGCAGCCCTTATGGTCCGGGTTTTCACCGGTCATACCCCGGATGAAATTGTTAACGCCGACATGGGATTTATAGATGCCATCGGTTTAAAGGAACATCTTTCACCAACCCGCTCAAACGGTATGGTATCGATGATCAATCAAATGCGCTATTATGCTCTGGCATACCAGGCTAAACAGAAAAAACATGATGGAGACTGAAGTACAGATAGTCCGTACTTTACGGAATGTATATGATCCGGAAATTCCGGTTAATATTTATGACCTGGGGCTGATCTACGAAGTAAATGTGGACGAAAACGGGAAAGTAAATATCGTGATGACCCTGACCTCACCCGGTTGCCCCATGGTTGACGAGCTGATCGAAGAGATCCATGAAAGGGTCAAAGAAGTGGAGGGCGTCACTGAAGTCGAAGTTAAACTGACTTTCAACCCGCAGTGGAGCAAGGATATGATGACCGATGAAGCCAAACTGGATTTAGGTTTTCTATAATATCATTTGTCAGGAACCATTAACATAGCCGCCGGGATTCAGCAGAAGGCTTTCGAGCTGGGTTTTTCGGCATGCGGTTTTGCACCGGCAGCGTATCTTCAAAAATTGGAGCCGGTGTTCCGCGATTGGCTTTCCAAGGGCAATGCAGGCGAAATGAGCTACCTGAACCGGAATGTGGAGGTCAGGCTCGATCCACGAAAATTGGTTGAGGGAGCTAAAACGGTTATTGTTCTTGCCGCCGGCTATTATTCAAACCTGCCCGTTCCGGCTCCCGGAACCCCTCGGATAAGCAGGTATGCCCTCGGTGAGGATTACCACAAGGTTCTGAAATCATCCGGAAGGCAATTGCTGGAATGGATCCGCCGGGAAACAGGTCCGGTGAACGGCCGTATTTTTACCGATTCGGCACCTGTTTTCGAGCGTGAGTGGGCCGTGCAGGCAGGAATCGGCTGGATTGGGAAAAATGGATGCCTGATCCTGCCCGGCAAGGGATCCTGGTTCTTCCTTGCCGAGCTGATTATTGATCTCGAAATTCCCTGTGAAACAGAGGAGGTTACCGGCCGGTGCGGAACCTGCACCCGTTGTATAGAGGCCTGTCCAACCCGCGCCCTGAACGGTGATGGCTCCATTGACCCCCGCAAGTGCATCTCTTACCTGACCATCGAACAGCAGGACGAGATCCCTGAAGAGTTTATAGGACAATGGAAGGATTGGATATTCGGATGCGATATCTGCCAGGATGTTTGCCCCTGGAATAAAAAAGCGGAGGTCACCCCGATAACCCGTTTTTTGCCTAAACCTGGCTTGTCCGATCTTAGCGACACCACGATTAAAGGTCTCGATGTAAACACTTTCGCACATTTATTTGACGGAACTCCGGTACTTCGTGCCGGATGGTCGGGAATTATCAGGAACTTTGAGTTTCTGGAAAAGGATAAATCCTGATGAACCGAATACTGATCTTTGGCCTGATACTGTTACTCGCCCGGGTAGTCCCACTGGCCAGCCAGCCTCACATGATCAACCGCACCACCGGCACGGCAGATGGTTTAACCGCTTACTCATCAGTCAGGCCCGGCGATACTGTCTGGATCCAGTCCGGTTTACGCAACTCCCTGCGTGTCAACAATTTTCATGGACAACCGGGAAATCCGATCGTTTTTGCAAATCTTGACGGGCAGCTGATCATTGAATCAGCCAATAGTTACGGAATGACTTTTTCGGATTGCTCCTATTTTAAATTGACCGGTCTGCCGGGTAAAGACTTTGTGTATGGTATCCGGATCGGACCCGTCATGGATACTTCAGGAGTGGGATTAACCATGGAGAACAGGTCGACCGACTTTGAAATTCAGGGCTGCGAGATTTTTAATATCGGCTTTGCCGGAATTAAAGCAAAAACCGATCCGGTATGCGGTGACCCAAGTTCTTTCCGTGGCGGCTTTGTTCAATATAACACGGTTATCCATGATTGCTTTATACATGATGTCGGTGGGGAAGGACTTTATATCGGTCATACCTCTTACAGCGGCTATGAACTGTCCGACTGCCATACCACTGTGCTGCCGACTGTTCTCGTTGGAACCCGTATTTACAACAACAGGATCGAACGCAGCGGTTATGATGGAATTCAGGTGTCTTCGGCAGTGAACGACTGTGAGATTCATCATAATCTGCTGATTGATTGCAGTTATCGCATGGTTAGCAATCAAATGTGTGGAATACTCATTGGTGGCGGCACCCTGGCCAGTTGTTACAACAATTATATTATCGATCCCTATGCCACGGGTATCCTGGTCTTTGGCAAATCGGGAACAAAGGTTTTCAACAACCTGATCATCAGGCCCGGTAAAAGGTATTTACCCGATGACCCTGAAAAGCCTGAGTACGGGATATTTCTTGCGGATAAAACTAATGAGGAGAAAACCTATATCGGGATATATAACAATACCATAATCCAACCGAAAGCCGATGGTATCCGACTTGATCAGACACTGGATTTTGAAGTCCGCATATTTAATAACGTGATCGCCGACCCGGGAGCTTTCGATCTTTATGAGAACGACAACACAGCAAGGACCGGCTTGGATTCCTATATCTATGATACCGGTAATTACCAAGAGTATGTTTCATCGAACAATTTTTTTACTCGAAGCGCCTCGCTTGCCGGATTTGCCAATGCGGCAGGGGATGATTACCACCTGGTGGTTTCATCCCCGCTGATAGATGCCGGTCTCAACCTCCGGTATGCCGGTGTTACAAAAGATCTGGATGACCGGGAGCGGCCTGAGACAGGAAGTTTTGATATCGGTGTCTTCGAATATTTTGCCTCCGGATCAATCGAAAACATGGCATTAACGTCGGATTTTTGGATATCTGGATTGCAGTCAGGTTCTGATCATACCATCCGGATTGATTTGCATGCTCAGCAGGATATGAGTGTCCGTGTAGTCATGATGGACCTTGCAGGTAGACTCATCAATGAATATCCCTGTATAAGGCTCCATGCCGGTGATCAGGGTATATCGATTCCGGCCGGGGCAGGTCAAATGTTCATTTTGCGGATACAGTCTGATAAATCGGTTTATGCCAGGAAAATCATCATACTATAAGCGGGAAGGCCTCCGGACACTGGTGGAAACCGTTCCGATAAACCGGCCGGTGACCTATGGTGACAGGATCATGCTTATAGGCTCCTGTTTTACCGAACATATCGGTAACCGGTTGAAATCGTTGAAGTTTGCCGTGGATATGAACCCGTTCGGGATTGTTTACAATCCTTTGTCGATGGCGGAACAGCTGGGCATTTTGATGCACCCGCGTGTTTTCAGTCGCGATGACCTGGTATTTCATGAGGGATTATGGCATTCATGGCAGCACCATAGCCGGTTTTCTCACCCGGATCCTGAATTATTAACTGAAATGCTTTCCCGGCAAACCCGCGATTCATCGGCATTTCTTAAACAGGCAGGACTGCTGGTCCTCACTTTCGGTACGCCGGAAGCCTTTTTCCTGAGAACCGGTGACCGGTTGGTTTCCAATTGTCATAAACTGCCTGCCGGAGAGTTTTATTCTCGAAAACCCGGGCCGGATGAACTGGCTGAACTATGGATCCCCTTGCTGGAGGCGCTGATGGCTCAGAACCCCGGTCTTCGTATTTGCCTTTCCGTTAGCCCTGTAAGGTATTTCAAGGATGGCCCTGCCGGCAATCAGATGAGCAAATCCATCCTTTTCCTGTTTATCGGAACACTGATGGAAAAAATACCGGATCTGTTTTATTTCCCCAGCTATGAAATCTTCATGGATGATCTGCGCGATTACCGGTATTATGATACTGACATGATGCATCCGGGTGACTCGGGTATCGGATATGTTTGGGAGAAATTTGTGAAGACATGCATCGATCCGTCAGTTTACCCATTGATGGATGAGGTCGGCCGTCTGGTCAAAGCCGCGCACCACCGGCCTGGTATGCACGTAACCGATACGCATAGGCAGTTTGTAGCTGCGCTGCTTGCGAAAATCAGGCAAATGCAGTCAGACAACCCAAATCTGGATTTTACGGAGGAAGTGGAACATCTGGTGAACCAAACGGAATCAGGTCCAGCCCGACTTTAACAGGGCATCCAAATCTTCGGGGGTGTCGACCCCGAATCCTGCATAATCCGTTTCACAGCAGTGAACAGGATAGCCGTTCTCAAGCCATCGCAATTGCTCCAGCGATTCTGTCAATTCCAGCTTCCCAGGTTCGAGGGTGCTTATCTCTTCCAGTATTTCCCTCTTAAAAGCATATATGCCGACATGCGAAAACCATGCACATCCTCCATTGCGAACATGGGGGATGGGTGACCGGGAAAAATAGAGGGCCCGGCCTTTGAGGTCGGTGACCACTTTTACCCGGTTGGGATTCCGTAAAGCCATCGGGTTGCTCTCAGGCCGGATCAGGGTTGAGATCTTGTTTTCGGGAAGTCGGATATCAGCTACCAGGGTGGCAATCGCTTCCGGTGAGAGCATGGGTTCATCGCCCTGGATATTCAGGACGGCTTTCCAGGATAATCCCGTTTGAGCGGAATGCAAATTCATTGCTTCGGAACAGCGACTGGTCCCCGAACCATGATCGCCACAGGTCAGGATAAAGGAAGCCCCATAACTCCGGGCTACCTTTTCGATCGCCTGATCTCCGCTGGCAATGACAACGTTTCTGAGCACCTTCGAGGCATTCTGGTATACTCTAATGACCATCGGGATTCCTTGTATGAGCACCAAAGGTTTTCCGGGGAACCGGGAGGAGGCCATCCTTGCCGGTATAATCCCTAATATATCATCGGTTTGCAACATCTTGTTTGCCCTGGCGTTTTGGTAAATAAGGCCATTAAGTTATAAAAAACGAGGAAAGTTGTACCTTTACCTGATTGATAAACTGGTTTGAGATGCGTGATTTATCAGCTAAGCAATTGAAATTTTTGTATGGAAGTCAACAAGATAAAACAGCGGTTTGAAATTATAGGGAACTCCCCGGCCCTTCATCGTGCCATTGAAGTGGCTGTTCAGGTGGCTCCGACTGACCTGTCGGTGCTGATCACGGGCGAGAGCGGGACCGGAAAGGAACGGTTTCCCCAGATCATTCACCAATACAGCACCCGCAAGCATGGACCCTACAGTGCTGTCAACTGCGGGGCTATTCCTGAAGGAACCATTGATTCGGAATTATTCGGCCACGAAAAAGGCTCTTTTACCGGAGCCCATGAGGCCCGCAAGGGATATTTTGAGGAAGCCAACGGCGGAACCATTTTTCTGGATGAGATCGGAGAGCTTCCCCTTTCCACCCAGGTCAGGCTCCTCAGGGTCCTTGAAACCGGAGAATTTATTCGTGTCGGTTCATCCAAGGCTCAAAAAACCAATATACGCCTCGTCGCTGCCACCAATGTTGATATTCAAAAGGCAGTGCATGAAGGAAGGTTCCGTGAAGATCTTTTTTACCGGTTGAATACCGTGCCGATTATTATCGCACCGTTGCGCAACCGCAAGGAGGACATCCATCTCCTGTTCCGGAAATTTGCCCAGGATTTTGCCGAGAAATATATGATGCCGGTCGTCCGGCTGGATGAAGCCGCCCAGTTGGCACTTGAAAACTATAAATGGCCGGGAAATATCCGGCAGTTGAAAAACATTACCGAGCAACTCTCGATCATTGAACAGGAAAGGCTGGTCACCATTGAGAGGTTAAAACTCTATCTGCCAGCCGATACACGGTCGAGCCTCCCCGTTCTGATGCCCCGTGATAACGATGACCGGTCGTTCCGGTCGGAGCGCGAAATCCTTTACCAGATATTATTCGATATGAAACGGGATGTCAACGATCTTAAGAAGCTCGTTAACACCATGATGAGCCACAAGGAAGGGATCCCCGGCATGGAGCAGGAGGACCAGAGCATTCTCAGCAGACTTTACCAGGAACAGGATGTCAGGTTCGACCCACCGGTGAACACTCAGCCTCAGATTCACGTAAAAAGGGTGGATGAATCGCAAATCGAAGACACCGAAGAGATCATTGAAGAATCATTACTTTTACAGGATAAAGAGATTGAATTGATAAACAAGTCGTTAAGGAAGCATCAGGGTAAACGTAAACTGGCAGCCCAGGAATTGGGAATCAGCGAGCGGACCCTGTATCGGAAAATCAAGGAATTCGGAATCGAGGAATGAGAAAATCAATATACCTGTTGTTGGTGGTGGGGATGCTGGTTGGCATGGCCGGTTGTACAGTCAGTTATAAAACGAGTGGCGCTTCCCTTTCAGCCGGTGAAAAAACCATCTCGGTGGCTTATTTCCCGAACAGGGCTCCGTTGGTTAACCCGATCCTCAGTCAGGAGCTGACAGAAAAGCTGAAAGACAAATTCATTTCGCAGACGAGCCTGAACATGATCAGCAGTGACGGCGACATCAGTTTTGAGGGTGAGATCACAGGCTATGACACCAAACCGATGGCTATCACCGGGAATGACCAGACCGATAAAGCTGCATTGAACAGGTTGACGATCACGGTTAAAGTGAAATTCATCAATCAGAAGGATCCGAAGAATAGTTTTGAGTCGCAGTTTCAGGCTTATGAAGATTATAACAGCGATCAAGGTCTGGATGCGGTCGAAGGTGATCTGGTCCCCCTGATACTGGAAAAATTGATCGAGGATATTTTTAACCGCTCAGTCGTTAACTGGTAGCATGAACCCCGAACTTTTCTCTGATTTTACCGAACATCCTGAAAAACTGGATTCAACTTCGGTTCATGACATTGGAGAAATAATCCGGGAGTATCCGTTTTGTCAGCCCGCTCAATTGCTTTTCCTTAAAGCTCTTCAGAATATTGAGGATATCCGGTTTAACCGGCAGCTGAAAATAGCGGCTGCTTATGCCGGCGACCGGAAAGTGCTTTTTGAATTGTTAAATGGACCCAAGGAAACTGAAAAAAAGCCGCCGTTGGATCCTGTGAGCGAAGATCACTTCGGACAGGTCCGGATTCCTCCGGTAAAACCTGCCGGTGAAAACAACGGAGATGACGACAAAACCCTTCTGGTACGAGAGGTGGAGCATTTTCTTCCGTTTGAGGATAATGACCTGCTCCTGTTTGATTTCCCGGCCTACACTGAAGGTGGCCAGCCTGAGGTGCCTTCACAAAACAAAGTCCCTGAGCTTGACCCTGCCCTGCTGCGGCAGTTCCTGGATACCGATCCGTTAAGCCGGAAGAAAAATACCGAACCTGTTATCCGGCCAATGGGCTATGCCGGTGATTTGCAGAAACTGGATACCCGGAATCAAAACAAATCAGCCGCTGACACGCTGATCGACAAGTTCATCGAAAATCCACAGCTTAAAGTCTTACGTCCCGATAATGCTCCGGCCAATGACCTGGATGTTTCGCTGAACAGCTTAAGGGAAGATGATGAGTTTCTGACAGAAACTCTTGCACGCATTTATGTGCAGCAGGGATATTATTTAAAGGCAATTCAGGCATATGAAAAACTAAGTTTGAAAATTCCTGAAAAAAGTGTTTACTTTGCCAATCAAATTGATATGGTTAGGGAACTTATTAAGAATCAATAAATCAATACAGTATGTATATCTTTCTTTCCATTCTGATCCTGGTCGTTTGTGTCTTGCTCGGTCTGATCGTTTTGGTGCAGAACTCAAAAGGCGGTGGTTTGGCCGCAAATTTCTCAGCATCAACCCAAATTATGGGTGTTCGCCGGACTAATGATTTCCTGGAAAAAGCAACCTGGTCACTGGCGATTGCGCTGCTCGTATTATCGATCGCAGCCAGTCTTTCGATTTCCCGCGGAGGTTCAGCTTCGAGTCAATCAGCCATAGAAGAACAGATCCAGAATGCAGTGGATCCAACCGAGGTGCTGCAAATTCCAACCGGTGTGCCAACAGGTCAGCCAGCTGGAGGTACTGAAACGCCCAAAAAATAAAGCATTAAAATGTTGAAAAGGATCCCCGCCACCGCGGGGATCCTTTTTTTATGTCAGTCTGTCAGTCACGGGTGGATGGCATGCAATATGATAGAATAGCCTATACCTAAAAAATATTTATCAATAATCAAAATAGTGAATTATGGCAACAGTAAACGTAAAACCACTTGGAGAAAGGGTTCTTGTTGAACCTCAGGAAGCTGAAGTGAAAACCGCCTCTGGTATCATTATACCGGATTCGGCTCAGGAAAAACCGCAGAAAGGCAAAGTAATTGCCGCAGGACCGGGAACAAAAGATGTTACTATGGAAGTGAAAGTCGGAAATGTTGTCCTCTACGGCAAATACTCCGGCACCGAGATCAAGGTTGAAGATAAAACCTTCCTGATCATGAAGCAGTCCGATATCCTGGCTGTAATCCAATAATCAAAAACTTATAAATCGTAATAGCAATGGCAAAGGAAATTAAATTTGATAGCGAAGCCCGTGAATTACTCAAGAAGGGTGTTGATGCAATGGCAAATGCCGTCAAAGTGACATTGGGACCGAAAGGCCGTAATGTAGTGATTGAAAAGAAATTTGGTTCACCGCAGGTAACCAAGGACGGTGTAACAGTAGCCAAAGAGATTGAACTGGCCAACCGTTTCGAGAATATCGGAGCACAGATGGTAAAAGAGGTTGCTTCAAAAACTTCTGATGATGCAGGTGATGGTACCACTACCGCCACTGTTCTTGCCCAGTCGATTGTAGCAGTCGGTTTGAAAAACGTAACAGCAGGTGCCAATCCGATGGACCTGAAACGCGGAATCGACCAGGCTGTTGCAAAAGTTGTTGAAAGCCTGAATGCCCAGTCGAAAACGATCGGTGATGACTTTAAGAAAATTGAACAGGTAGCCACCATTTCTGCAAACAACGACTCGGTGATCGGGAAGCTGATTGCAGATGCCATGAGCAAGGTAAATAAAGAAGGTGTTATCACGGTTGAAGAAGCTAAAGGAACGGATACCACCGTCGAAGTGGTTGAAGGGATGCAGTTCGACCGCGGGTACCTTTCCGCCTATTTTGTGACTGACACCGAGAAAATGGAAGCCGTTCTCGAGAATCCATATATCCTGATCTACGACAAGAAGGTTTCTTCGATGAAAGATCTTCTTCCGTTATTGGAAGCCAGTGTTCAGACCGGCCGTCCGTTATTGATTATTGCTGAGGATGTTGAGGGCGAAGCTCTTGCAACTTTGGTCGTAAACAAGCTGCGCGGCAGTCTCAAAATCGCTGCTGTTAAGGCTCCCGGATTCGGCGACCGCAGAAAAGAGATGCTTCAGGATTTAGCCATTCTGACCGGTGGTACCGTGATTTCGGAAGAAACCGGTATGAAACTGGAAACCACTACACTCGATATGTTGGGTATTGCTGAAAAAGTAACCATCGATAAGGAAAACACCACCATCGTTAATGGCAACGGCGACAAGAAATTGATCAAAGCCCGCGTTAACCAGATTAAAGCTCAGATCGAAACCACCACATCGGATTACGATCGTGAAAAACTGCAGGAACGTCTGGCTAAACTGGCCGGTGGGGTTGCAGTTCTTTATATCGGTGCCCCTTCGGAAATTGAAATGAAGGAGAAGAAAGACCGCGTTGATGATGCATTGAGCGCTACCCGCGCAGCAGTTGAAGAAGGCATTATCCCTGGCGGCGGTGTTGCCTATATCCGGGCAATCGCATCTTTGAATGGACTGAAAGGTGAAAACGAGGACCAGACCACCGGCATTGCAATCGTTCGCCGTGCTCTTGAAGAGCCACTGCGCCAGATTGTTGCAAATGCAGGAGTGGAAGGTTCGGTGATCGTTCAGGAAGTTAAAAAAGGAAAAGGCGATTATGGATTTAATGCCCGTACCGAAAAGTACGAACACCTTTATGAAACCGGTGTTATCGATCCGACTAAAGTTGCCCGCGTTGCTTTGGAAAACGCAGCATCCATTGCTGGTATGATACTGACCACCGAGACCCTGATTGCTGATGTCGCAGAAGAAAAAGATCATGCAGGTGCTAATCCTGGCATGGGCGGCATGGGCGGCATGGGCGGAATGATGTAATATCAGTTCCTGAATATATTGAAGAGGCTGTCTCGCTGATGAGACAGCCTCTTTTTTTTGTTCCGGGTGGCAGATCGATGCCGGGAACATTTTCATTATATTTGTGTATACCTTAGTGAAGTAATCACAAAAACTAAATATCATGAAAAAGATCGTATTATCCTTGGTTGCCTTTGCTATGTTGTTTACAACTAATGCATTGGCCCAAAATGCCTATATCCCCCATTTGATCAAGGAAATGCAGAGGAAGAATGACATACAACTCAAATCGGGCGTGGTAGGAAGTTATCCGCGACATACCGAAGAGTTTAATTGGACGACTGCCTGGGTTCTGTTCCGTACGTTGGAAACCAGTTACACCTCTTTCGGGGAGGCTTCGGCGATCGAATATACTCAGGGCTCTAATAAAACCAGGCGTTTGTTTTCTTATGACGCCCAGCATAACGGCACCGAACATAAATATCAAAACTGGAACGGAACTGCCTGGGTTGATGTTGAAAGGTGGACCTCCACGTACAATGCTTCAGGCTATGAGACGGAAACCCGTCATGAAACGTGGAATGGTGCATGGGTACTGCAGGACGGAACCCAGAATACTTACACCATGGATGGTAACAGGATCAGCGTTGTTACAATGAAAGAATGGAATATGATGACGCAAACCTGGGATAACAGCTTAAGAGAAACCTATACCTATTCCGGTACAAGTATCTATTTCGGAACAATCATTGTGGAGAAATGGGAGGTAAATCAATGGGTTAACCAAACCAAGGTAGAATATTCATGGACGGGCGACAAAGTTTCGACCTCGATCATGTATGATTGGACAAATAACGTCTGGGTAGTATCAGGTAAAATTGTTAACGAATATCCGGATAACCTGACGACAGTGATGACCATATTTACGGACGATGGGTCAGGTGGGTGGATGGCGGTTAGCAGAACCACCTCCACAGTGGATTCTCATGGGAATGCAACCCTCCAGCAAACGGAAATGAATATGGGAACCTGGACCATTTTTGCAGCCATCCGGTATACACTTACCTATGACGGCAATAACTTGACTCAAAGAATTACGGAGACCTTTACTTTTGGCGGTAATTGGACAAATACAAAAAAAGAGGTCTTCAGCAATTTTGCATCACTGAGCACTGACATCACCCTGATGCCTGATATCGGTTTGACCGTATTCCCTAATCCAGCAGTGAGCGAGACCATGGTCAGGATTTCTCAGCCAAATCCCGGACAGGTCACCCTTACATTAACTTCGATTACGGGACAGAAAGTTCTGGAAGAAACCATCACTGCCACGGGTTCGGATGTTAATTTCCAGCTGAATCTTTCAAAAGTGGGTCGGGGAAGCTATATACTTGTAGCCCGCGACAAACAGGGTGTCTCTATCGGTAAAACTCATCTGATTAAAGAATAAGCCCAACTTATGAAATCAACACTTTTTGTTATTTGTCTTTTGTTGTTTGGTGCTTGCACTTTAGTGTCGCAAGATGTCGCGCCAAAGCCGATCGCTCCCTATACAAGTGCCGTCATGGCTAACGGTACGCTTTACATTTCGGGACAGATTCCCATTGTTCCGGAAACCGGCATCATGATCAAGGGCGACATCAAAAAGGCCACCGAACAGTGTATGAAAAACATCGGTAAACTGCTGAAGGATAATAGTTTGGAATATGAAGACCTGGTGATGGTCAATATCTATATGACCGATATGGACAATTATGCCGCGATAAATGAAGCCTATGCCACTTTCTTTGAAAACAAGAAATTCCCCGCCCGGGCTGCTATCCAGATCGGCCGTCTCCCCAAGGACGCCGACGTAGAGATCTCAGGCATCGCGACAAAGCATTGATTAGCGACCGCAGGGAGCCAATTAGTGAGCGCAAGCGAACCAATTAGTGAGGCGAAGCCGAACCATTTTGTGAGGCGAAGCCGAACAATTTGTTACCTTTGCGCCAAATTTAGCCCCTGTCGAATCGCATGAAGAACCTTCGTAATTTTTGTATCATTGCCCATATTGACCATGGGAAAAGCACCTTGGCCGACCGTTTGCTCGAAGTCACCAATACCGTGACAGGCAAGGATATGCAGGAGCAGGTTCTCGACAACATGGACCTGGAGCGGGAACGCGGAATTACCATCAAAAGCCACGCTATCCAGATGAAATACCGGAAGGGTAATGAGGATTATATCCTGAACCTGATTGACACCCCCGGACATGTGGATTTTTCATACGAAGTATCACGCGCCATCGCAGCGTGTGAAGGCGCATTACTGGTTGTGGATGCCACCCAGGGCATCCAGGCCCAGTCGATATCCGTTCTGTACCAGGCCATGGACCATAACCTCACCATTATCCCGGTGCTGAATAAAATGGATTTGCCTGCAGCAATGCCTGATGAGGTAACCGAACAGATCATCGAACTGGTGGGATGTAAAAAGGAAGATATTATCCAGGCGAGCGGGAAAACTGGCTTTGGCGTGGATCAGATTCTCGAACGGATCGTTGAGAACATTCCTTCTCCCGGGGGTGATCCCCATGCACCCCTTCAGGCCTTGATCTTTGATTCCCTGTTCAATTCCTATCGCGGTGTTCTGGCCTATTTTAAAATCATGAACGGCGAAATACGCAAGGGCGATCATGTTAAGTTCTTCAATACCGGTAAGGAATATGAGGCCGATGAAATCGGGGTCCTCAGGCTGGGGTTGTTTCCGAAAGATAAACTCAGCACGGGCGATGTGGGTTATATCATTTCCGGGATAAAAGCTTCAAAAGAAGTGAAGGTGGGCGATACCATTACACATGTCGACCGCCCCTGCAAGGAAGCGATCGAAGGATTTGAACTGGTTAAACCAATGGTATTTGCCGGACTTTATCCGATCGATACTGATGATTATGAAGATCTGAGGGATGCATTGGAAAAACTCGTCCTGAATGATGCTTCTTTAACTTATGAGCCTGAATCCTCCGCTGCGTTGGGATTTGGTTTCCGCTGCGGTTTCCTTGGGCTCCTTCATATGGAGATCGTTCAGGAACGGCTCGACCGTGAGTTTGACATGAACGTCATCTCAACGGTGCCGAACGTTTTTTACCATGTTTACGGACGCAAGGGCGACAGGATTGACGTGTATAATCCGTCGGGTTTGCCCGATCCAACCGAAATTGACCGTATTGAAGAGCCCTATATTAAAGCCCAGATCATTACCATGCCCGAATTCATCGGGGCTATCATGAAACTCTGCCTCGATAAAAGAGGCGAATTGCGGTCGCAGGTGTACCTCACCCAGGACCGTGTGGAACTTAGCTTTGAACTGCCCCTGGCTGAAATTGTTTTCGATTTTTACGATAAATTGAAATCTATCTCCCGCGGATACGCTTCATTCGATTATTTTCAGACTGCTTTTAAACCCGGGAAACTGGTCAAGCTCGATATCATGCTCAACGGGGAGTCTGTGGATGCCCTCTCCACCCTGATCCACGTGGACAACGCTTACCGCTTCGGCCGAAGGATGTGTGAGAAACTTCGCGAACTGATCCCAAGGCAGCAATTTGATATTGCCATCCAGGCAGCCATCGGGGCAAAGATCATTGCCCGTGAAACCATCAAAGCCTTCCGTAAGGATGTAACAGCTAAATGTTATGGCGGGGATATTACCCGGAAACGCAAGCTTCTTGAAAAGCAGAAAAAAGGGAAGAAGAAAATGAAACAGATTGGTAATGTGGAAGTACCACAATCTGCATTCCTGGCTGTTCTCAAGCTCGATTAAAGCTGCTCCTTCAAGAGTTTATAACCTTTCCCGTGCACATTCAGGATCTGGATCCCGGGTTCATCGCTGAGGTGTTTCCTGATCTTGGTGATGTATACATCCATGCTTCTGGCATTGAAGTAGTTGTCGTCCTTCCAGATCGATTTTAAAGCATAATTCCTTTCGAGTACCTGGTTGGGGTGCTGGCAAAGCATCTTCAGCAGATCGGATTCCTTGGTGGTGAGATTGATGGTTTTCGCATCACTTACCAAAAGCTGCTTGTTGGCATCAAAAACATACTTTCCAAGGACGAAGACCTCCTGTTGCTCGGTCCGCGTGGTGCGCCGCAAAACGGCCTCAATACGAAGGAGAAGTTCTTCCATGCTGAACGGCTTCGTCATATAATCATCCGCTCCCGCTCTGAACCCCTCGAGTATGTCAGTTTTCATTGATTTTGCCGTCAGGAAAATGATCGGAATATCAGGATTCTGTATCCTGATATCCCTGGCCAGGGTAAATCCATCTTTTACCGGTAGCATGATATCCAGAATGCACAGATCGAAATGGTCCTTTTTGAATGCCCGGTAACCTTTCTCGCCGTCAGCCTCCAACGTGGTGGTATACCCTTTGGCTTTTAAATACTCGCGCAAAAGGGTACCGAGGTTTGCATCATCCTCAACCAAAAGAATTCTGCCGCTGATTGCCGTCATGATTTTTGTTTTTTAGGGATAATCAAAGTAAAGGTAGTGCCCACATTGGGCTCACTTGAAACAGAAATGGTCCCGTGATGCTGTTCGATCACTTTCTTAACATAGCTTAACCCCAATCCGAATCCCTTTACATCATGAACATTACCCGTGGGTACCCGATAAAATTTATCGAAAATCTTATTGAGATGTTCCTTGCTGATACCGATGCCATTATCGCTGATCTTCACCTGGATGGTCCTTGAAGTGGAGTGGGTGGAAATACTGATGAGCGGTTCATTATGGCAGTATTTCATGGCATTGTCGATCAGGTTGAATACCACATTGGTCAAATGTGTTTCATCCCCTTCGATGGGTTCATCCCCGGAATGAAGGTCAACTTCGATCAAACCATTGCGTTTCTGAATCTGCAGGGCTATTTTTTCAACCGCCTGTCTCACGAGGGTGTCAAATTTCACCGGCTGGATTCTCAGACTCATATTGCCCTCTTCGAGTATGGACATCTCGAGTACCCTTTCCACCTGGTTTCCTA
>Ga0172379_10004694_pt1 | contig 19822 bp, 18 predicted proteins | sample GrowelOW334metaG_FD_119756 | JGI IMG/M metagenome (GOLD analysis project Ga0172379, IMG submission 119756) | Groundwater microbial communities from an aquifer near a municipal landfill in Southern Ontario, Canada - Groundwater well OW334 metaG | ecosystem: Environmental > Aquatic > Deep...
GACATCTGCGAAATCATGAAGGCCTACGACGTCGCCTTCAGCCTCGGCGACGGCCTGCGTCCCGGCTCGATCTACGACGCCAACGACGCGGCGCAGATGGGCGAACTGGAAACCCTCGGCGAACTCACCAAGATCGCCTGGAAGCACGACGTGCAGGTGATGATCGAAGGCCCCGGCCACGTGCCGATGCACATGATCAAGTTCAACATGGACGAGCAGCTGCGGCTCTGCGGCGAAGCGCCGTTCTACACCCTGGGCCCGCTGACCACCGACATCGCGCCGGGCTACGACCACATCACCAGCGCCATCGGCGCGGCCATGATCGGCTGGTACGGCACGGCCATGCTCTGTTATGTGACGCCGAAGGAGCACCTGGGCCTGCCGGACAAGAACGACGTCAAGGACGGCATCATGGCCTACAAAATCGCTGCCCATGCCGCCGACCTGGCGAAGGGACATCCGGGCGCCCAGGTCCGTGACAACGCGCTGTCGAAGGCGCGCTTCGAGTTCCGCTGGGAAGACCAGTTCAACCTCGGCCTCGATCCCGACAAGGCTCGCGAGTTCCACGACGAAACCCTGCCGCAGCACGGCGCCAAGCTGGCCCACTTCTGCTCCATGTGCGGGCCGCATTTCTGCTCGATGAAGATCACCCAGGACGTGCGCGAATACGCCGCCAAATTGGGGGTCTCGGAACAGGAGGCCCTGAACAAGGGCATGGAAGTCAAGTCGGTCGAGTTCGTCAAGGCAGGCAGCGAGATCTACAAGGCGTCGTAAGAGTCGGCGCTGGCGAGACGCCGATCTGAAGACCATGAACTGCCGCCCCGGCTGTGGCGCCTGCTGCATTGCGCCCTCGATCAGCTCGCTGCACAAACCCGCCGGTGAAGCCTGCAGTCACCTGACGACCGAGTTACGTTGCTCGATCTTCGACAGCGCGCTGCGCCCCGCTTGCTGTTCCGGGCTGCAGCCTGCGGCCGAGATGTGCGGCAACGACCGCGAGGCGGCGCTGGCGTGGCTGACGCAGCTGGAGGCGGCTACCGCGGCATGCTAGACTCGGCGGCCTCTTCCGCCGCCAATTTATTCTTCTGACATGGATTTCCACCCGCTGCTGCAGGCGCTGATACTCGGCCTGGTCGAAGGCTTCACCGAATTCCTTCCGGTCTCCTCGACCGGCCACTTGATCCTCGCCGGCGATCTGCTGCATTTCAATGACGAAAAGGGCAAGCTGTTCGAAATCGTGATCCAGTCCGGCGCGATTTTCGCCCTCTGCTGGGAATATCGCGCGCGCATCGTCAGCGTCATCCGCGGTCTGCCCAGCGATCGTGCCGCGCAACGCTTCACGCTCAATCTTGCCGTCGCCTTCATGCCGCTGGCCGTGCTCGGCCTGCTCTTCGGCAAGGCGATCAAGGTCAACCTGTTCAACCCGGTCACGGTGGCGACCACCTTCATCCTGGGCGGCTTCATCATCCTCTGGGCCGAACGGCGCAAGCATCGCATCCGCGTCGAAAACGTCGAGGATCTCGATCTGGTCGATGCCTTCAAGCTCGGACTGGCGCAAGCCTTGGCGCTGATTCCAGGCACCTCGCGCTCCGGCGCGACGATCATCGGCGGCCTGCTGTTCGGCCTCTCGCGCAAGGCGGCGACGGAGTTTTCATTCTTCCTCGCCATCCCCACGCTGCTGGCGGCCACCGCCTACCAACTCTACAAGGAGCGCGCGCTGCTCGACATCAATGACCTTGGCATGTGGGTGGTGGGCTTCGTCGCGGCCTTCGTCTCGGCCTTCCTCTGCGTGCGCTGGCTGCTGCGCTTCATCTCCAGCCACGACTTCACGATCTTCGCCTGGTATCGCATCGCCTTCGGTATCGTGGTGCTGGCGACCTGGCAGTATGGTCTGGTGGACTGGGCGAGTCCGTGATCCTCTACCTTCACGGTTTCACCAGCGGACCGCAATCGCACAAGGCGCAGGCGCTGGGCGCGCGCATGCGCGAGCGCGGCCTCGGCGACCGGTTTGTCTGCCCGCAGTTGCCGGCCTCGCCGCGCGAAGCGATCGCGCTGGCAAAAGACCTGATCGCCCGCCATGGCGTCGGCACCGTGGTCGGCTCGTCGCTCGGCGGCTACTACGCCACCTATCTGGCAGAGACCTTTGATCTAAAGGCGGTGCTGGTCAATCCCGCCGTGGTCGCGCATCTCTCGCTGAAAGACTTCGTCGGCCCGCAGCGCTGGCTCTACTCGGGCGAATCCTTCGAGTTCACCCGCGACCACGTCGAGCAGCTGCGTGCCATCGAGGTCCCGGTCCTGAGCAAGCCGCAGCGCTTCTGGCTGCTGGTCGAGGAAGGCGACGAGACGCTCGATTACCGCCAGGCCGTGGCCCGCTACGCCGGCGCGCGGCAAACCGTGCTGCCCGGCGGCGATCACAGCTTTACGCGCTGGGGCGACTACCTCGATCCGATCATCGAGTTCGCCGGGCTAACGTAAGCCCTGTGAGCGCAATGCATCCCCCGGCGACACGTGAAAATACCCGGCTCGGCGTGTTTGCCGGTCTCGCGGCCTACCTGATCTGGGGCCTGGTCCCGGTATTCTTCAAGCAGATCGCCGAGGTGCCCGCGGCCGAGATCATCGCCCATCGCGTGGTCTGGGCCATGGTGCTGATGACCGCCCTGATCGGCTTCGGCCGCGGCTTCGCCGATGCCTGGCGTGTCGCGCGGATCCCCCGGCAACTGGCGCGCATCGCACTGGCCTCGTTCCTGGTCATCAGCAACTGGCTGGTGTTCGTCTGGGGCGTGAACAACGGCCACATCCTCGAAACCAGCCTCGGCTACTTCATCCTGCCGCTGTTCAACGTGGCACTCGGCGTGCTGGTGCTCAAGGAACGCCTGCGTCCGCTGCAATGGCTGGCCGTGCTGCTGGCGTCGACCGGGGTCACGATCGAAGCCGTGCGCGCCGGCGGCCTGCCCTGGATCGCCCTGGTGCTGGCTGGCACCTTCGGCATCTACGGCCTGCTGCGCAAGCAATTGCCGCTGGATGCGGCCAGCGGCCTGTTTCTCGAAACGGTGTGCATGACACCGCTGGCATTGGCCTGGCTGGCCTGGCTGACGATCTCCGGGCAGAGCCACTTCGGCAGCGGAGCGGGACTCGTGAGCTGGCGCGACCTGATGCTGATTGCCACCGGTGCCGTCACCGCGATTCCGCTGCTGCTGTTCGCCGTCGCAGCGCGGCGGCTGCCGCTCAACATGATGGGTTTCCTGCAGTATCTCGCGCCTTCGATCACCTTCCTGCTCGCCGTGCTGGTCTATCACGAACCGCTGGACCTGATCCGCACCCTGGCCTTTGCCACGATCTGGACCGGTCTCGCTGTCTATAGCGTCGATCTCTTCCGCTCCGCCGGCACCCGGACGGTTGCCGTGCCATGAGCTTCGATTCCGCCCAGTTCAAGCGACTCGAACGCGCCGGCTACAACCGGATCGGGCCGCGTTATCTGGCCGCGTCCGGCGCCCGTCGCGAGCTGGCCACGGCGCTCCTGGCCGCCGCCCGGCTGGCACCCGGGCAGCGCGTGCTCGATCTCGCCAGCGGCCCCGGCCTGCTCGCGCGCGGCGCGCGCGATGCGGTGGGCGACAGCGGCCTGGCCGTCGCCAGCGACATCAGCGAGGGCCAGCTCGCCTGCTGCCCCGATCTGGCCCGGATCGCCGCCGACGGCGAGGCCCTGCCCTTCGCCAACCAGAGTTTCGACCGCGTGCTGTGCGGGCTCGGCCTGATGTTCTTCCCCGACGAACAGGCCGCCTTGCGCGAAATGCGCCGCGTGCTGAGGACCGACGGACTGCTCGCGCTGTCGGTCTGGGGCTCTGCCTGCGACGTGCCGCTGGTCGAAACGGCGCTGTCCTGCATGCGTCGCCTGCTGCCCCCGCCCAAGGTGGCCCGCCCCTCGATTTTTCGCTTCGGCGATGCGCAGGAACTCGCTCGCCGTCTCGCCAGCGCCGACTATTGCGATATCCAGATCCGGCCCTGTCGCTTTACCGCCAGTTTCAGCGATGCCGGCGCCTACTGGCAGGGCTTTCTCGATCTCGCCGGCGGCGCGGCGGAGAGCCTGTCCCGGCTGCCTGCCGATAAACAGCGGGCGCTCGCCGTGGCCGTCAGGGAAGACCTTACCCGGTATGCGGCAACGGGTGGCTATGAACTGACCAGCACAGTCCTCGTCGCCACGGCCAGACCGGTATAATCCGCCCCCTCGTTTCCCGCTCACTTCCCCAACCGGGGTGTTCCCATTTCCATGAATGTCCTGTTTGAAGAGGACGGCGCTTTCCGTGCCGGCACCGTGCTTGCCGACAACGTGGCTTCGTTGCAGATCGAGCTTGCCTCCGGCAAGCGCTCCAAGGTCAAGGCGGCCAACGTCCTGCTGCGCTTCGTCGCCCCGGCGCCGGCCGAGTTGCTGGACCGCGCGGAAGCGGAGGCGGAGGGCATCGACGTCGATTTTCTGTGGGAAGTCTGCGGCGAGGAAGAGTTTGCCTTCGAGGAACTCGCCGCCGAGTACCATGGCAGCAAACCCGACTCGGTGCAGGCCGCCGCCGTGCTGCTGCGACTGCACTCGGCACCGATGTATTTTCATCGCAAGGGCCGCGGCCGCTTCCGCAAGGCGCCACCCGAGATATTGCAGGCGGCATTGGCCGGGCTCGAAAAGAAGCGCCTGCAGGCGGCCGCCATCGAGCGCATGGTCGAAGAGCTCAAGGCCGGCCAATTGCCCGTCGAGTTCGCGCCGGTGTTGCCGCAGCTCACCTACAAGCCCGATCGCAATCGCAGCGAGACCAAAGCACTCGAAGCTGCCTGCGGCGAAACCGGAAAATCCGCCGCGCGGCTGCTGTTCGATTGCGGCGCGCTGCCCTCGACTCATGACTATCACCTCGGGCGCTTTCTGTTCGAGTTCTTTCCCGACAGCAAGGGCGGCACCGGTTTCGGTGATTTCGCCGCGCCGGTCGAGCCCGCCGAGCTGCCGCTTGCTGCGGTCGCCGCCTTCAGCGTGGACGACGCCCACACGACTGAAATCGACGACGCGTTTTCCGTCACGACCAAAGCCGACGGCGGCTGGCACATCGGCATTCACATTGCGGCGCCGGGCCTCGGCTTCAGCCCCGACTCGGACCTCGGCCGCATCGCCCGCGAAAGGCTGTCGACGGTGTATATGCCGGGACGCAAGATCACCATGCTGCCGGAAGACATCGTCGAGCATTTCACGCTGGCCGCCGGGCACACCGTAGCCGCGATTTCGCTCTACCTAGAAGTCGCCGCCGACTACCGTCTGCTCGGCCACGAGACGCGCCTCGAGCGCGTGCCGATCGTCGCCAATCTGCGCCACCACGACATCGAGCCGGTGTTCAATGAAACCACGCTGGCCGCGGGCCTGCCGGATTTTCCGTATCGGCACGAACTGAAGCTGCTGTGGGAATTCGCCCAGGTGCTCGAAGCCGGACGCGGCAAGCCTTCCGACAACAGCACGCGCAAGGACTACAACTTCACCGTGGATTGGAACGCCGACAGCGGCATCGCGGCAGAAGCGGACAAGGGCGTCGTCAGCATCGGCCAGCGCGAGCGCGGCAGCCCGCTCGACACGCTGGTCGCCGAACTGATGATCGTCGCCAACGCCACCTGGGGGGCGATGCTGCGCGATGCGGGAATCCCGGCGCTGTATCGCGTGCAAACGGCAGGCAAGGTGCGCATGAGCACCGTCGCCGCGCCGCATGAAGGGCTCGGCGTCGAGTGTTACGCCTGGTCGTCTTCGCCGCTGCGGCGCTATTGCGATCTGCTCAACCAGTGGCAACTGATCGCCCTGCTGAACGACGAACCGCCGCCGTTTGGAGGTAAAGGCGCGCCGAAGTCGGCCGACCTGCTGGCAGCCATGCGCGACTTCGAACTGACCTACGCCGCCTACGCCGAATTCCAGCGCGGCATGGAACGCTACTGGTGTCTGCGCTGGCTGTTGCAGCATGGCGAGCAGACGGTGCCGGGCCACGTGCTGCGCGAATCGCTGGTGCGGCTCGAGGCCATTCCGCTGGTATTGCGTGTCCCCTCCTTGCCCGAGTTGCCACGCGGTGCGCGGGTACGGCTCAGCATCGAAGGCATCGATCTGCTGGAGGCCGAGCTGCGGCCCCGCTATCTCGAACTGGCGCCCGAATTGGCCGTCAATAACGGCTCTGATGCCGCCTTCATCGACGACGAGGGAGGGGAAGTCGCAGAGTAAAATTGGCGAAGTCATGCCAAAATTGCCAAGCCCGTCACGCCTCTCCTGGCCTTTTCCGCCGTTACTGCAGATGCCGGCGTTTCTCGCCGCAATGGACGCGCCGCGACGAAACCTGACCCTCGCGCTTGGCGCTTCGCTGCTGTTCCACGCCCTGCTGCTCGCCGTTCGCTTCACGCCGCCGGACTTCATCGACAAGGCGCGCGAACGGGCACTTGACGTCATCCTGGTCAACAGCAAGAGCAAGAGCAAGCCCAGCAAAGCGCAGGCCAAGGCGCAGACCAATCTCGATGGCGGCGGCAATACCGACGAGGACCGCCGTGCCAAGACGCCGCTGCCGCCTTCACCCAATACCCGGGACGGCCGCGAACTGATCGAAACTAAACGCCGCGTCGCCGAACTCGAAGCGCAACAGCAGCAAATGATGACGCGCCTGAAGAGCGAAAGGGCCGTCAGCGCGAACAGGGCGCAGACCAACCCGACACCGGCGCCGGAGCCGGTTCGCTCCGGCGCCGATCTCGCCAGCAGTTCGCTAGCCCTGGTCCGCATGGAAGGCCAGATCGCGCGACAACTGGAGGAGTACAACCAGCGGCCGCGCAAGAAGTTTATCGGCGCCCGGGTCGAGGAGTACCGCTTCGCCCAGTATGTTGAAGACTGGCGGCAGAAGATCGAGCGCATCGGCAACCTGAATTATCCGGATGCCGCCAAGGGCCGCCTTTACGGCAGCCTGGTGCTGACCGTGATCATCAAGGCCAATGGCGATCTGGACAGTGTCGAAGTCAGCCGCTCCTCGGGCAAGAAGCTGCTGGACGATGCGGCGCGCCGCATCGTGCAGATGGCGGCACCCTACGCGGCTTTCCCCGAGTCGATCCGGCGCGACACCGACGTGCTCGAGATCACTCGCACGTGGACCTTCACCAACGCCGATCGCCTGCGTTCGGATTGAGACATGACCGACCGCTACGCCGTCTTCGGCAACCCCATCGGGCACAGCCAGTCGCCCCGCATTCATTCCCTGTTCGCCGCGCAAACCGGGCAGGACATCAGCTATCAGGCCATCCTCGCCGAGAGGGAAGGCTTCGTCGCTGCGGTGAGCGCATTCATCGCCGCGGGCGAGGGGCCGGCCAGAGGGGCCAATGTGACCGTGCCGTTCAAGGAGGAAGCCTTTCGCCTCGCGACGCAGCGCACGCCGCGGGCCGAAGCCGCCGGAGCGGTGAATACGCTTAGCTTCGACGCCGGCGCCATCAGCGGCGACAACACCGACGGCGCGGGGCTGGTGCGCGACCTGAAGCACAACCTCGGCTGCGACCCGAGCGGACGGCGCATTCTGCTGCTGGGAGCAGGCGGCGCGGCGCGCGGCGTGATCCTGCCGTTACTGCTGGAAAACCCCGCCGAACTGGTCATAGCCAATCGCACTGAAGAGACCGCCGCACGTCTCGCTCTCGAATTCGCCCGCCTGCCGGGCTGCGCGATCGACGTCAAACCCGATGGCACGGGCTTCCCCGGCCTCGCCGGTCGACGCTTTGATCTCGTCATCAACGCCACTTCGGCAGGGCTCAGCGGCGCCGTGTTGCCGCTGCCGACTTTCGTGTTCGCGCCGCGCTGCGTCGCCTACGAAATGGTCTATGGCCGCGTCACGCCGTTCATGCAGCAGGCCCGCGCGGCAGGCGCCCGCGTTGCCGACGGCCTGGGCATGCTGGTCGAGCAGGCGGCCGAGGCGTTTTTCATCTGGCGCGGGGTGCGCCCGCATACCGCGCCGGTGCTGGCGGCACTCAAGGAACGGGAATGAGGCTATGAGACCCGCACCGCGCTGGCTCAAACTCGGGCTCGCGACACTGGCCGGTGTGCTCCTGCTCTGGCAGGGCTGGTATCTGGGCTGGGTGGTGTGGTGGAAATGGGTGAATCCCCGCACCACCAGCTTCCAGAGCCAGCGCCTTGAGGAAGCGCGGCAGAAGAATCCGCAGGCCCAACTCAAACGCCAGTGGGTGCCTTACGAGAAGATCTCGGTGCATCTGAAGCGCGCCGTGATCGCCGCCGAGGACGACAAGTTCATCGATCACGAGGGCTTCGACTGGGAAGGCATTCAGAAGGCGCTGGAAAAGAACCGGCAGAAGGGCAAGGTCGTCGCCGGCGGTTCGACCATTTCCCAGCAGCTGGCGAAGAATCTGCTGCTGTCTCCGACCAAATCCGTCCTGCGCAAGGCCGAGGAGGCCATCATCACGGTCTGGATCGAACTCCTCTGGGACAAGCGACGTATCCTCGAGGTCTACCTCAACGTCGTCGAATGGGGCGACGGCGTATTCGGCGCGGAAGCGGCGGCGCGGCGCTATTTCGGCGTCTCTGCGGCACAACTCGGCGCGGAACAGGCGGCACGACTGGCGGTCATGCTGCCGGCGCCGCGCCGCTACGAGCGCAATCCCCACTCGGCCTACATGGACGGCCGCACGCAACTGATTGTCGGCCGCATGTCCAGCGCCGAAGTGCCGCCGTAATACAATGGGAATTCTCCAGGGACCGCCATGACTGAACCGACTACCGCCGAACGCGACCAGACAGCGCAGCCGGACGACGTGCAGGAAAGCCTGCGCGAAGTCCAGATGTTGCTGGCACGCCAGAAGCAGGTGGAAAGTCTGGTGTTCCGCCAGGATTTGCCGCGCCACGAGCTGGGCGAGAGCCTCGCACAGAAGCAGCATCTGGTCGAACTGCGCAACAAACTGGCGCAGATGGATCCCGCTCGCATCGCCCACATCCTCGAGGCCCTGCCCCAGGAAGAATGCCTGCTGGTCTGGGAAATGGTGGAGCCCGAACGCGGCAGCGCGATTCTCGACGAGCTTTCCGAAGCCGTCAGCGAAACGCTTACCGCAAGCCAGACCCACCAGAGAAAACCAATCATGCTGAACGCATTCGAACTGCACAACGGGCGCTTGCGGCAAATCCCGGTGGAAAGCCGCGAGGAGCTGGCCGCAACCAAGCCGATCTGGGTCGACCTGATTGCGCCCTCGGGCGAAGAGCGCAAGTGGATCGCCGAAATCTTCGACCTGGTCCTGCCCGACATCGATGACCTGACCGACCTCGAGGAATCCGCGCGCTTCTACATCGAAGAAAATGGCGAAGTTCACATGCACTCCGACTTCCTGCTCGACAAGGAAGACGAATCGCGCAACGTTACGGTGGCTTTCATCCTGCATCAAAACATCCTGTTCTCGATGCGCGACGAGGAACTGCCGGTGTTCCGTTTGCAGCGCCTGCGCGCACGGATCCAGCCGGGCATGGTGTCCGAAGGCAAGGACGTGCTGCTCGACCTCTACGCGGCCGATGTCGAGTACTCGGCCGATGCACTCGAGGACGTCTACGCCGAACTAGAAGCCGTCGGCCGCAAGGTGCTCAGCACGCGCATGACCGACGAAGAAGCCGGCGCCATTCTGGCTGACATCGCCAAGGAGGAAGACCTCAACGGCCGCATCCGGCGCAACGTCCTCGATACGCGCCGCGCGCTGTCCTTCCTGATGCGCGGCCGGCTGCTGGCGCCCAACCAGCATGAAGACGCGCGTGCGATCCTGCGCGACATCGAGTCCCTCGACGGGCACACGGCGTTCATCTTCAACAAGATCAACTTCCTGATGGATGCCGTGGTCGGTTTCATCAACATCAACCAGAACAAGATCATCAAGATCTTTTCGGTGGCGTCGGTGGCGCTGCTGCCACCCACCCTGATCGCCAGCATCTACGGCATGAACTTCAAGGGCTGGTTCCCCGAACTGGAATGGCAGTACGGCTATCCGTTCTCGCTGGTGCTGATGCTGATTTCAGTCGCGGTGCCGTTTGCGATCTTCCGTCACAAGGGCTGGCTGCGCTAATCGGACACCAGTTTCAAGCCGAGTATTCCGGCCACGATCAGGCCGATCGAAACCAGGCGCGCGACCTCGCGCGACTCATTGAACAGCAGCATGCCGAGCACGGCGGTGCCGACAGCACCAATCCCTGTCCATACCGCATAGGCCGTTCCCACCGGCAGCGTCTTCAGCGACCAGGCGAGCAGGATGACAGAGGCTGCCATGGCCGCCAGCGTCCACGCGCTCGGCGCCAGACGGGTGAAGCCTTCGGTGTATTTGAGGCCGATGGCCCAGGCGATCTCGCACAGGCCGGCGACCAGCAAGACCATCCAGGCGGCTGCGGGGTTGAGTACCGGCATTCCGTGTCCCTGTCGCCCTCCCGCCAGCGCCGACTTTCTAGGCCTTGGCGAAGATCACGTCGGCCGCGGCCACGGTGGCCGTAATGTCGGCGTCGGTATGCGCGGCCGAGACAAAGCCCGCCTCGAACGCCGAGGGCGCCAGATAGAAGCCGGCATCGAGCATGGCGTGGAAGAAGCGATTGAAGGCCTCCTTGTCGGCCGCCATCACTTCAGCGTAGGACGTCGGCGGCTTGGCGACGAAATAAACCCCGAACATGCCGCCCACCGACTGCGCGGAAAAGCTCACGCCGCGCCGTTTGGCTGCAGCGGTGAGGCCATCCACCAGCGCCTTGGTCTTCGCCGCCAGCGCTACGTGAAATCCCGGTACGGCAATCTTCTTCAGCGTCACCAGGCCCGCCGCCACCGACAAGGGATTGCCCGAGAGCGTGCCGGCTTGATACACGGGTCCCAGCGGCGCGATCTTTTCCATGATGTCGCGGCGCCCGCCGAAGGCGCCGAGCGGCATGCCACCACCCACCACCTTGCCGAAGGTCGACAGGTCCGGCGTGATGCCATACAAGCCCTGCGCCGAAGCCGGACCGACACGAAAACCGGTCATCACCTCGTCGAAAATCAGCAGCGCGCCGTGCTGCGTGCACAACTCGCGCATGGCCGTGAGAAATTCGGGCTTGGGTGCGATCAGATTCATGTTGCCGGCCACCGGCTCGACAATCACGCAGGCGATGGTCTTGCCATGCTTGGCGAAGGCATCGTGCAAGCCCTGCGCGTCGTTGTAATCGAGCACCATGGTGTGCTGCGCGAGGTCGGCCGGCACGCCGGCCGACGACGGGTTGCCGAAGGTCAGCAGGCCCGAGCCGGCCTTGACCAGCAGACTGTCGCCATGGCCGTGGTAACAGCCCTCGAACTTGACGATGGCATCGCGCCCGGTAAAGCCGCGCGCCAGTCGAATCGCACTCATCGTCGCCTCGGTGCCGGAAGATACGAGGCGCACCATGTCCATGCTCGGCACCCGCTGCACCAGCAGTTCGGCAAGCTCGATCTCGCCTTCGGTCGGCGCACCGAAGGACAGCCCTTTCGTCGCGGCTTCCTGCACCGCACGCACGGTGTCGGCATCGGCGTGGCCAAGAATCAACGGCCCCCAGGAACCCACGTAGTCAATGTACGACTTGCCGTCGGCATCCCAGACACGGGCGCCTTCACCGCGCGTGAAAAAGCACGGGGCGCCGCCCACGGAGCGGAAGGCACGTACGGGTGAATTGACGCCGCCGGGAATGGTCTTCTGGGCGCGAATAAAAAGTTCTTCGTTGCGAGTCATGAAAGAGTCCTGTCGATACCAAAGAGTGAGGGAGACACCGGAGCCACTCAGGAAGCCTGCTTGCCGCGCTTGCCCGGTGCACCCTTGTTGAACAACGCCTGATAAGCCGCCGCCTGCGCCTTGATGTCCATCGCGTCGAACAGATCGCTTACTACGGCGAGCATGTCGGCGCCGGCAGCAATCACCTGCGCCGCATTGTCGAGCGTGATGCCGCCAATGGCGGCTACCGGCAGGCCAAAACGCCGGCGGGCTTCGCCCAGCAGTTCCAGCGGCGCACGCACCGCGCCAGGCTTGGTGCGCGATGGGAATATGCTGCCGAAGGCCAGGTAGTCGGCACCCGCGGCGGCGGCCTGTTCGCCTCGGGCTAGTTCGTTATAGCAGGACACGCCAAGGATTCGCTTCGGTCCCAGGGCATCGCGCGCGGCGGCCAGCGAGCCGCCCGGCGCATCGTCGCGACCGAGGTGAGCACCATCGGCGCCGATCTCCACCGCCAGCCAGACATCGTCATTGATGATCAGCTTTGCTCCGCTGGCGCGGCAGATGCGCAGCATCTCGGCTGCCTGCGCGCGACGCAGGGGGCGTGATGCCATCTTGTTTCGATATTGAACGAAAGGCGCGCCACCATCCAGCGCCGCTTTTACCAGCGCCGACAGCCGCGGCAGCAACGGGTCATCGAGGGTAACAGCGATGAGTCCGCTGAGCTTCATGGGGAAGCCTCCGCTGCAGGCTGCAAGAAGTCAGGTTCCATCCGCTTCCTCATCCTCGTCCCGCGACCAGAACAGGCGGTCGGGAATGAATTGCCCCATGCCGGGACGAAAGCCGGCAGCCAATGTGCGCCAGGTGTATTCCTGCGCAGCCATCACCGCCTCGGCGACATTTACGCCACTGGCGAAGTGAGCCGCGATAGCCGAGGCGAGCGTGCAGCCCGAGCCATGATAGCTGCCGGGCAAGCGGTCCCAGCGATCGGTACGCACCGCGCCATGGCTGCCATAGAGAGTGTTGATCACCTGCGGGGTGCCCTCGTGGGTTCCCGTTACCAGCACATATTCGCAGCCGGCATTGATCAGGCGGTGGGCACACTCGGCCAGACCCGGTTCGCGGTGGGGATCTTCGCCCGCCGCTCCAATCTCCTGCGCCAGACGCCTGGCTTCGAGACTATTGGGTGTCAGCAGCGTGGTCTGGGGCAGCAGCAGGCCGATCATGGCCTCGATCATTTCCTCGTCGGCGAACTGATCGCCGCGGCCCGAGGCCAGGACCGGATCGAGGACCACGGGAATGTCCGGATAATCCGCGATCACCTCGGCAATCGCGGCGATGATCTCGACGCTGCCCATCATGCCGAGCTTGAAGGCCGCCACAGGCATGTCCTCAAGCAGGGCGCGGGCCTGGTCGGCTACCCATTCGGCGTCTATCGGCAAGACGCCTTCGACGCCCGTCGTGTCTTGCACGGTGATCGCCGTCACGACAGAAAGCGGATGGCAACCGAGGCTGGCCAGGGTCAGAATGTCAGCCTGCAAACCGGCGCCGCCGGTGGGATCGGAAGCGGCGAACGTCAGCACGATGGGCGGCGACAGATTGTCGGCAGCGGCAACGGTCATAAATGTCCTGGCCCGACCCGCAAATATCGGGCGGCGAGCAGCTTGAGTTAATATTCTGCAATTCTATCCGAAGGGATACTGTCCCCCGCGCGCGCCGGGGACATATCCGACTTGATACCATCCCCGTTGCAGGTGCCCCGGGGAATTAATCTACAGCCCGACCATGACTGCCGAGCAACCTTATGCCAAATGGATGTGCCTGATCTGCGGCTTCGTCTATGACGAGGCGAAAGGGCTTCCGGAAGAAGGTTTATCGGCCGGCACGCGATGGGATGCAATACCCCCCAACTGGACCTGCCCGGAATGCGGGGCGCGCAAGGAAGACTTTGAAATGGTCAAAATCTAAGTATGATTAGGGCTAATATAGCTTGACCTCGGCAGCAAACAAAACAGACGAGGCAGCAGGAGGGGATGCGGAAACCGCTCGCGAGGAGAATCTTTCCTTGGCCGTTTTTCTGTTCCGTCGGTAGTTTCCATGATTGAAGCCTGAATCCGGCATGGAGTAACGTGAGCGAAACACCCAAGCTTTCCGGCATCAAGGTGATGGTGATCGATGACTCGAACACCATCCGCAAGACTGCGGAAATTTTCCTGATGCAGGCCGGCGCCCAAGTAGTGCTGGCCGAAGATGGCTTTGATGCGCTGGCAAAGATCAACGATCATCTGCCCAACGTGATTTTCTGCGACATCCTGATGCCGCGTCTCGATGGTTATCAAACCTGCGCGCTGATCAAGAAGAACGCAAAATTTGCGGCTACACCGGTGATCATGCTTTCATCCAAGGACGGCCTCTTTGACCGTGCGCGAGGGCGCATGGTCGGTTCTGATGAATACCTGACCAAGCCTTTCACCAAAGACAGCCTGCTCAAAACCGTCGCAGCACACGCTGCGCGCCTAACGTAGTTTTTCTCATTTGGAAGCCAGCCATCATGCCCATTAAAACTGTTCTGGTCGTTGACGACTCCGCCACCGAACGCCACGTCCTCAGCCAAGTGCTGCTCAGCGGCGGCTACGAAGTCACTACCGCCGAAAGCGGTGAAGAAGGTATCGAACGGGCCAAGCAGATCAAGCCCGACCTCATTCTCATGGATGTGGTGATGCCCGGTATGAATGGTTTTCAGGCCACCCGCGCCCTGTCGCGAGACGAGGCGACGAAGGCCATTCCGGTAATCATCTGCACCACCAAGGATCAGGAGACCGACAAGCTCTGGGGCATGCGCCAGGGTGCCCAGGCCTACATCACGAAGCCGGTGGATGGCCCAGCCTTGCTGGCCATGATCGCCGCGCTCGGGTAAACCACGGTCATGGCCAAGCGCATCAGTCTGCGCGAATTTCAGCAAAGCCTCTCCGAGCGGCTGCTGTCCGCCAGGCGTGGCGAAGGTGCGCAGGCGCTGCTCGGCATCGAATCCGGCGCCGAAGACCTGCCCGGCGGCAGCCGTTGGCTGATCGATCTTGGCGACTCGGGTGAGGTGGCGCCGCTGCCGCAACTCACTCCGGCGCCCTTGACCAAGCCGTGGTTTGCCGGCATCGCCAACATTCGCGGCGTACTCTACAGCGTGGTGGATTTTTCCGCCTGGCGCGGCGGCGCGCCGACGCCTATAAACGCGCAGTCGCGCCTGCTGCTGGTCGGCGCACGACACGGTATCAATGCCGCCTTGCTGGTGCGTCGTGCGCTGGGCCTGCGTCCACAACTGCAGATGCATGCGGCGAGCGAAGCCAGAGTCGGTACTGGCGAGACGGCGCCCTGGCTTGGTGGCCGCTTCACCGATGCACAAGACGTTACCTGGACCCAGTTGCGCATCCCCGCACTGCTGGCCGACCCCAACTATCTCGACATCGCTCTCTGAGCGATCCCGAAAGGACTACCCATGGCCTTTAAGCTGCCCTCCTTCAAGTTACCGAAATTCGACCGCCGCGATCGCGTATCACCCCAGACGCCAGTGGCTGGCGCGGCGCCGGCGGATGATCGTCGCACGAGCAAGGGCAGGCTGCCGCTGATCGGCAATTTCGATATCGAGACCCAGTTTCGAATCATTGGTACGATTTTCCTGATCAGTCTGCTGATCACCATCGCCGCGGTCTTCCTGCAAGTCCAGTCGACTAACCGGGGCATCACCTACCTGTCAGTCACCAGCCAGGTCTCTTCGCTGACACAGCAGATTCCGATAGCCACACTGAACGCCATGCAAGGACAGACAGAAGGCTTCTCGGAACTGCGCGACGCCCGCGATAGTTACGACCAACTGCTCGAACGGCTGACCGAAGGGGGTGAGGTCAGAGGCGTCAAGGTGGCGGCCACCAGCAGCGAAACGCGACCGGCGCTCGACGCCTTGCGCGAAGACTGGAAGAAGCAAGGCGAACTCATCAGCCAGCTGCTGGCGCTGGAGAATCGCTTCGCGGCGATCGGACACCTTGCCAAGGAAGCTTCGCGGCGCGGCAAAGTGATGACCGAAGCCGCCGCCGCCGCCGGGGGCAATCTGCCCTTGCTGACGGAGCGCATCCTGCATGCAGCGACCCGGCTGGCCGGGATGCGAGGCGTCGACGAGGCCATGGTCCTGCAACTGGCGAAGGATATCCCCGAGGCGGTGGCCCTGGCGCCCGCCGGTAGCCCGTTGGCCGAGAGCCTGAATGTCATGCAGCTGGCGATTGCCAACTTGTCCGGCGACCTCAAGCCCCTGCAGAGGGCGAGCAGTGCCGGCAACACACTGATCACCGGCTGGCGCGCAATGACGGCAAGTACCGACAATCTGGTCAAGGCCTATGAAACCGAAATCACCCAACAGGATGCCTCCTTGTTCGTGGGCGCCGTATTCGGTTCGCTGGCTCTGTTGATGCTGGCACTCCAGGTCAAGGCGTTCAACGACGAAAGTCTGCGCCGCAGCGCGGAGGCTGATCACCAGCGCCGCCTCGCAGAATCGGCGAAGGATGTGACGCAAGGCGCCATTCTGCGTCTGATGAACGAAATGGGCGACCTCGCCGACGGCGACCTGACGATCCGCGCCACGGTGTCGGAGGACATTACCGGCGCCATTGCCGACTCGGTGAACTACACCGTCGAAGAACTCGCCGTGCTGGTGCGGCGGATCAACGACGCTGCCGAACGCGTCACCCGCGCCTCGAATGCCGCGCAAAGCACTTCCAATGATCTGCTCTCCGCCACCAAAGTTCAGTCGGCCGAAATCCAGAGCGCCAACGCCACAGTTCTTGAAATGGCCAATTCGATGAAGACGGTATCTTCCTCGGCCCTGGAATCAGCCCGTGTCGCGCGCGCGTCCCTGGAAGCCGCGCAGAAGGGCGCGGCGGCCGTATCGAATTCGATTGCCGGCATGAACGAAATCCGCACCCAGATCCAGGAAACCTCGAAGCGGATCAAACGCCTCGGCGAATCCTCGCAGGAGATCGGTGAAATCGTCGAACTGATTTCCGACATTACGGAACAGACCAACGTGCTGGCCTTGAACGCCGCCATTCAGGCCGCGTCGGCCGGCGAGGCCGGACGAGGATTCTCGGTGGTGGCGGAAGAAGTGCAGCGGCTGGCCGAGCGCTCCGGGGAGGCGACCAAGCAGATTGCCGCCATCGTCAAGACGATTCAGACCGACACCCACGATGCCGTCGGGGCCATGGAACAATCAACCCAGGGCGTGGTGGAAGGGGCCAAGCTGTCGGATGCCGCCGGTCAGGCGCTGAACGAAATTTCCAGCGTGTCGCAGGATCTCGCGCGCCTGATTCAAGCGATCTCCACCGACACCCAGGCTCAGGCCAACATCGCTACCAAGGTCGCGAACTCGATGCAGGACATTCTCAGAATTACCGGTCAGACCACCGCCAGTACGCAAGAAACAGCCGTATCGATTGGCGAACTTACCGAACTCGCCGTTGAGCTGAAGGGCTCGGTCTCGGGCTTCAAGGTGTGAAAAGAAACTTCAAGAGCCACGGCGCGGTGAATAGCTTTTCATGAGCATGGATCTCGACATCGGCCCGCTGTCCTGGGTTAAGGGAGAAATCGACCTTGCGCTGGAAAGCGCCGGCCTCAGTCTGGCTGCCCACGCCGCGGATCCCGCGGGCGACGGCCTGAAGAAGGCACGCGCCAGCATGCACCAGGCGCATGGTGCGCTGGCCATTGTCGGCCTTGACGGCATCACGGAGTTCGCTGATGCGATAGAACAAGTGCTGGTAGCGCTGGGCGATGGCACGGTACCGGATGTCGACGCTGCCAGCGCCGCGGCGCAAGGCGGGTTTGCCGCGCTGCGCGGTTATCTGGACGACCTGATGGCCGGCCACCCCGACCAGCCGCTGAAACTTTTTGTTCCCTACCGCGCGATGGTCATGGCGCGTGGACAAACTGCTCCCGGACCGGCCGCCCTGTTTTTCCCGGATCTCACCCAGCGCCCGCCAAAGCGCGAGAAAGAGCCCCCCCGCCTCGCGCCTGAGGCGCTCGTGGCGCGCCTCAAGGCCGTGCGCATGGGCTTTGAGCGTGGCCTCCTGAAGTGGCTCAAGAATGATCCCAAGGGCATCGCCGAAATGAAGGTCTCGGTAGCGATGATCGAAATGACGCGCACCACGCCGGCCGCTCGCGCCTACTGGTGGGTGGCGCTCGGCGTGCTCGACGCACTCGCCGCAAATGGTCTGCCTGACGCAGCAGACGCAAAGCGGTTTGCCATGAACCTCGGCGGGCAGATCAAGAAGCTCATCGAAGGCCAGGCCGAACCAAACGAACAGCTGTTGCGCGAGGCGCTGTACCTGGCCGCCTGCGCGACTGCAGGCGGCGAAGCGCTGGCCATCGTGCGCGCCGCCTACCGTCTGGATGGCATCGTGCCTACAGCGACGCCCTCGGAAACCGAACGGCTGCTGCCCCACATTCGCCGTTTGCGTGAATTGCTGGCGGCGGCCAAGGACGACTGGAACCGCCTTTGCGCCGGCACCGCTGCCGCGCTGCCGCCGTTCCACGAACGCGCTGCGAAGATTGCCGAAGAAGGTGCCGCCACCGGTCAGCCCGACTATGCGCGCCTGACTGCGGCCATTCTCGAAGAGACCAACCTGTTGCGCCACGATCCGACGCGGCACAACGAGGGCGTGGCGCTGGAGATAGCCACGGCACTCCTGCTCGCCGAATCCGCACTGGAAAACTTCCAGTCGCTCGATGCCGATTTCGCGCGCTCCGCTGATGCGGTTGCCGGCCGTCTCGCCGCGCTCGGGCGTGGCGAAGAGCTGGGCATGATGGAGCTGCCACATCTCGACGCCATGTCCCGCCGCGCACAGGAACGACTACTGCTCGAGTCGGTGGCACGCGAAATCCGGTCCAATCTCGGCGCCATAGAACAGACGCTGGACGCCTTCTTCCGCGACACCTCGCGCCAGGCGACTCTGGCGGCGCTGAGCCAACCGATTCGCCAGATTCAGGGCGCGTTGATGGTGCTCGGCCAGGACCGTGCCAATGCCATTTTGACCGAGTGCGCGCTGGCTATCGAGCATTTTGCCGAGCCGGGATTCACCGCGCAAGCCGGCGACTTCGAAGACGTGGCGAAAAAGCTTTCGGCGCTGGGCTTCTTTGTCGCCCAGCTGCAAGGCGGTGCTGCCGACATCGACGCGATCCTTGAGCCACCGCCTGCCGCTCGCCCGGTCCGCGAGGAACCCGAAGCAGCCGCGCCCGTGCCTGCGGAGCTGCCTGCCGCACCTCAGGCCGAAGAACTCGGCGCCGCAGTCATGGCGCCAGAACTCGTTGCCGAGGCTGAGCCGGTTTCTGAAGAAGAACTGCCGGAATTCGAAGTCGAAGCACTGCAGCCACCGCCCGAGCCTCCGCCTCCACCACCGCCCGCGCCTGTCGAAGCGCCGGCCCCGTCGGCAGAGGCCACGCGACTGGCCGAGGTCAGCGAGGAAGAGCTCGACGCGGAACTGCTGGCCATCTTCCTCGAAGAAGCCCACGAAGTGCTGGCAACCATCAACGAGCATCTGCCGCTGCTGCATGCCTCGCCGAACAACCAGGACTCGCTCGTCACACTACGCCGCAGCTTCCATACCCTGAAGGGCAGCGGCCGCATGGTCGGCCTGACCGATCTGGGCGACACGGCCTGGGAAGTGGAGCAGGTGCTCAACGGCTGGTTGCACGAGGCACGCGCCGCCACACCCGCCCTGCTCGCAATGCTGGATCGTGCCGCCGACATCTTCAAGGTCTGGGTCGTGCACCTTGAAGCCGGCGGCAGCCCCCACCTCAGCGATGCCGAATTGGTCCGTCGCTGCCAGGCCTTGGGCGGGGCCGAAGACGCCGAAGCCGGAATCGCCGCGCCACCACCGCCGACTGCTACCGCTGCCGAAGCTACCGCTGCCGAAGCTACCGCTGCCGAAGCTACCGCTGCCGAAGCTGCTGCTGCCGAAGCTGCTGCTGCCGAAGCTACCGCTGCCGAAGCTGCTGCTGCCGAAGCTGCTGCTGCCGAAGCTACCGCTGCCGAAGCTGCTGCTGCCGAAGCTGCTGCTGCCGAAGCCGCCGCTGCCGAAGCCGC
>Ga0172379_10004695_pt1 | contig 19817 bp, 14 predicted proteins | sample GrowelOW334metaG_FD_119756 | JGI IMG/M metagenome (GOLD analysis project Ga0172379, IMG submission 119756) | Groundwater microbial communities from an aquifer near a municipal landfill in Southern Ontario, Canada - Groundwater well OW334 metaG | ecosystem: Environmental > Aquatic > Deep...
ATGTCGCTTAAGGGCTGCTCTTTGCCGCAAAATCTTTTTACAAGCAGTTGAGTTATCAGCAGAGCGGTGAGTTTCTTAAATGAATTGCTCGCTGTTAAACAATCCTGCTCGAATTCGTAAGTGTCCACGTTCTGGTGCGCGAAAGAAAGCTCGGCGCCGAATAAAACTATGAGCCAGCTTATTTGCATCCATAAAAGGAAAAGCGGGATAGCCGCGAAACTGCCGTAAATAGCGCCGTATGCGGTAGCGCTAATCTGAAATTTGATGTAAATCAATTGCGTGAATTGAAGAATTGTTCCTACGATGATGCCCGCCAAAAGACCTGAAGTAAATTTTACTTTTGTGTTCGGCATAAAGATGAAGATGAAAGTAAAAACGAGCCAGAGAGCTACATAAGGCAGAAGATTGAGCAGGATTAAAATCAGCGGGCCTACAAAATCAAAAACAGGATAGGATTGCAGGATATTTTTAATTTGGCTGCTGATAACAACAGTAAGACTGCCGGAGATAACCAAAAGTATCGGGCAGGCCAAAGTCATCAAAAGGTAATCGCTCATTTTCCTGGCGAAAGTCCTTGGCGCCTTTACGCCCCAGATGTCATTGAAGGAATCCTCAATACTGCCTAAAACATTTACCACCGTCCAAAACAGAATTACAACGCCGATACCCGCGATAAATCCGCCATGAGTGTTAGCCAGCAGTGAATTGGAAAAATCCAGGATTTTCGTCGCGACTTCTTCCTGCCCCTGCATCTTTTTCATCAGTTCCGCTTCAACTAATTTTTCGAGACCAAACCCCTTGGCAACACCGAAAATCATCGCAATTATTGGAACTATGGAAAGAATGGAAAAGAAGGTAAGGGCGGAAGCTCTGAATTTGCACTTATCCTCGGCAAACCCGCGAACAGCCAGGACAATAACCCTGAGCATTCGCAGGAAGAAAGATTTTCTGCGGGGGCAATGCTTTAACTGGACTCGCCAAATATCGGTTTGAAAGTAATTGATGATTTTTGGCAGCATAGCAGTTCTCCAAATAAAGTTTAATTAACGGCAGACATTGTATTCAGAAACAAGACGCTGGGCAACTTATTTTTGCAATGTCTGGAAACGGTATGGCGGGCGGTTTTTACAGCGCAAAAAGAAAGCCAGCCGGAACGTCCGACTGGCTGCTGGAGTTTGTTATCTTTAAGGTATTTCGCTTTTGCGTCAAACCCAGCTTCTAAATACAGTATAACAACCCGATACCTGCAGGTCAAGGAAAAACGCCTTTTTGCGGTAATAAATGGGACAGGAATAGTCGCCTACTTGAGAATCAAAAATCGAGATTAGACGTTGAATTTTTCATTTTCTGAGCGTCTTGCAGCGCCGCAACTTATTTATAGGACATTTCCTCTTATCGTTGTTAAATTCACAAATTTTCACTACCGGCAAATCCGCGTTTTTGAGGCGGAGTCTAACCAGTCAAAAAAAGAAAGAGTTCTTATCTCTGACATCGTTAAGCCCACAGTATGTTTTGTCGAACTTGAGCATATCAAAAAGAAAGGGATAACAGATGACGAATAAGGGTTCAGAACGCAGGAGAGAAAAAAGACTTAATTATCATTGGCCGGTCTGGTTTGCCGAGGATTTTAACGATGTTCTGGCACAGGGTCAGATGTTCGATCTTTCCAGCGGCGGAGCTGCGTTCACCTGCTATTCCGATACCTGCCCCTACGAGGGACAGTATATCACCACAAGATTCAGCATTCCACGCTATGGCGAGGATAATTCGTTTGACCTTGAAAGCTGCCTGCGGAGCGGGTTTGTCTGCCGAATTGAGAATATCAACCCGTTTATGAAGAAGGTCGCTTTCCAATTTGCCGAGCCGCTGCATTTCAAGCCCGGCGAGCAGTCGTCCGAAGCTCGACAGAGTAATCGCAAAGCTGTAGTTTCTGTATAATTTCAAGCCTATAAATACATTTACCGGCGCAGATTCAAAATTGTAATTTTCAAATACTCAAAATGAGGAAATTTCCGGTACTATATCTACTATGTCCCATACCTCAATAAATACTGTTCATTCCGTCAGCCTGCGGGTATAATACCCGGCTATGGCAAAAGATACCGAACCGGTAAAAACACCAAAATCATTTATGACGCAGGGGCCGACTCTGCATTACAGCCACGCAAACGTCAACGGCTGTTTCATCCTCGCAATGTTCGTCTATCTTTTAGCCGCTCTTTTCTGGTCAAAACTGCTGCTTGGCGTTTTAATTTCGGGGGATTTTCCAGAGCATTTTCATCTTGAAAGGTATATTTTTTCGCCGTTGAGCATTTTTGAATACCCGGCACAAATTTTTGTTCTCGGCCTGCTTGTTGGGATTTTTGTCGCGGTTCCGATTCTGTCATCGCAACTGATGAGTTTTAAATACAGTCTTCCTTATTTATTTATCCTGCTGCTGATTGTAAAGCTGCCGGGACTGGCTCTTGCGGTTGCGATTGGTTCGTTTGCCGTCGCATCCCGGCCGCTGCGGTTTCGGTCAAGGTTCATTTCGATAGTGCTGTGTAATTGTCCGGTGTTTTTGTATTTTTGTATTTTCGGCGGAAGTAAAAACGCCGACAGTATTAAATGGGCATTGTCGTTTTCGCCGTGGATTTATGGTCTGCTCAACTCTCTTGCAATTTCGGGAATCGCCCTGCTGGTGGGACATTTCACGCGGTATCGCCCGGGGCTGATATGGACTTCGGCGGCAGTTGTCTTACTTATCACGATAGTTGTTTTTCAAAACACAATCAATCTGGCAGAGCTTGACTATCAACTCTATATCGCAAAAAACAACCCTGAAATAATAAATGAATTTCACAGCCACAGCATAACCGAAACGCTCGACCGCACGGTAACAAGCCCGCAAAGCAGAAGTTATTTCCAGAGTCCGTTTTATCCCGATGAAACAATTGCGCTGCGAACGGCGTTAAAAAAAGAATTACAGAACAGGCTGCTTCACGACCGCTGGCCTGAATGGTTTGAAGTTTCCGACGACCTGAGGTATCAGGAAAAAAGACAGCAGCTTTTAAAAGAGTATGAGAAATTCATAAACCCGCAAAAGCAGTGGTTTAAGCCCACTTTCCTGCATAACGCGCTTTTGAGCAGCAGGGTCAGAATAGGGCGAATGCCGATAGCGCTTTATTACAAGGCGATGCTCAGCGAACTTTCAGTTGATTTAAATGTACTGGCTGATAAAGAAACGCTGCAGTTTTATAACGACTACCCGCACAGGGAAAATCTGCCGATATGGCACAGACTTTTCTCGGAGTATCCTGACAGCATCGAATCCATAGAGGCACGCTGGCGAAGGGCTGTTCATCTTGCCGGTATGGAAAAATTTTCTTACGCCGCCGAACTCATCGACTCCGCTCTTGCTATGGTCAATAAGGAATTGAACCACAAGGTTTTGGCAACTGCTGATGAATCGGAGAAAATCTTCCATAAACCGCAAGCAACAGTAATCGCAGATTTTGAACTGAAAAAACTGAAAACAAAACTTGAATATCTCCGCCAGCTCATCAGCAGCGAAAATCTGACCGATGATGCCAAAACCCGGCAACTGCTGGCTCAATTTATACTGCTCAATCCGCATGACCGTCTGCATAGCGACTACCTTGAAGAACTTCTTCGACAAGCCGGTGAAAAAAGTCCCATCGCTGACAATATACTGCTCGCAAAGGCAATGCTTGTGCCGGATTTGATTTCCAGGCTTCAGCAGCTCGGCCAAATCGCCAGGCAATATCCCGGCACCGATGGCGGAATTCACGCCAAATTTGAACAGGCCTGTCTGAAATTGACTATCTGGAAAGAACAGAACCTAAGCGAGGCGGAAAAGGAAAAATACCTCTCCGAGGCACGACAGGAACTGGAAGGTTTTCTCAAAAATCACCCGAACAGCATCTTTGCCCAACAGGCTGGCGAAAAACTGGCTGCATTGCCGAAATAATGTCATAAATCTTACCTAATTTGACTTTTTGGCGGTATTTTAGTATAATGCGGGTCTATGCAGAGCAGAATAACGATAAACAACGAAAATGGCAATGCGCAAGTCCTTATTGTGGGTGGACTTAACGGTGATGCTATTGACACCTCGAATTGTCCCGGCGTTAGTTTTGAAAACTGCCCCGGTTTGTCGGATGCCATAGCGGCGGCGGAAAATAACCGTTTTGAAGTTATCGCTGTGCCGATGGACGATTTCGGTAATGAGCCGGCAACAGCCCTGAAAAAAATCCGCCAGATTGCCCCGAAATCAAAAATCCTCCTGCTGACTCAAATGTGGCGAGAGCCTGACGCTGTAAGATTTTTGAATGCAAATTCCAACGGAACATCTCTGGCAGACGATTATTATATCCTGCCGGTTAGTTTTTACGCAAAACCATCCCAGACAGGGCAGACACATAGGTCTGCCCCTACTGCCCCTGTCGCTACGGCCGCTGCCGCTGAATCGGCGGAAATTTCAGCGATGCGTAAGCGAATCGAGGTACTTGAAAAACTGGCAATGGAAGACGAGCTGACGGGCGTGAAAAACAGACGATTTGTTAAGGAATTTTTGAGGCAGATTATCGAACGCGCAAACAAAATGTCGCTTCAGGTAACTCTGCTTGTTTTCGATATAGATAATTTTAAAAATTATAACGACCGGTTCGGCCATCCGGTCGGCGATAACATTCTCAAACAGGCTGCGGTGCTGATGCAGAAATGCTGTCGAAAGCAGGATGTCGTCGGCAGAGTCGGCGGAGATGAGTTCGCGGTGGTATTTTGGAATATCCCGCAGAATAAGGTCATTAGTTTTGATGCCGAAAATCAGCAGGACAGAAGAAGCGTAGTATCCGAACACCCCAGAGAAGTGATAAACATCTGCGAACGATTCAGGAGTGAACTTAATAATACCGATTTGCCCGCACTGGGCGCAGAAGGCAAAGGAATACTTGCGATATCGGGTGGACTTGCGACATTTCCCCACGATGGCTTAACCGTAGAACAGCTTTTCCTGCAGGCTGACAACGGTCTGCTGGAGGCCAAACGCAGCGGCAAAAACCGTGTTTATTTAATAGGAAGTAAGGATGCAAAGAAGTAAGGAAGTAAAAACCCTGCTTTCCTGCCTCCTTATTTCCTTACTTCTTTTATTTCACTTCAAGAATTGAATTGTATTCACCAAACGGATTCAATTCCGAATGTTCATTATAGGGGTCCTGCTGCCACTGACCATCAACAACCATTCGATAGCGATACTTGCCCGGAGCAAGAGCAAGAGCCAGTTCCCATTTTCCATCCTGAAGCTGATTAAGCGCAGTCGTTTGCGGCTGCCAACTGTTGAAATCGCCGGCAATCTGAACGCTCTTTGCCCGTGGGTAAAGCGTTACAAATTTTACCGCTTCGCCGAATTGCTTTACGCCATAAAAACTGTTGAGCCTGCTGTCGATATCATCGGCAACTTTCGCCTTTGCGGTCTTGTCGGCGCCGCTGAGACTGGCCATCAATTCCTGCGCCGATGAACTTATCGAATCGAGCGTCCTGTCAAAATTCGCGATTACTTCCTTTCGAGCCTGCGGCGGCCTTACAGGAGGCTGCTGCTGTAAAGTCTCAATCTTGCGAAGTGAATTTACAATCTGCTTCTGTTCGACCATTGTATCCGCGGCAATCAATTCCTGCGCGAGGTTCTGGAAATCTTTATGCCCCCTGCTTGCGGGGTCGTATTCACAAATAGGCTGGCCGAGACTTGCCGCCTCTTTCAGTTTGGTATTGAAGTTGACGACGGTTTTGAACATTCTATTGGAGAAATGTTTTCTAAGTTCAGACAAAATTTCTCTGCCCATTTTAGTTCTGATGTCATACATCGAGGCCAGCACCATAACGTTTATATGCTGAGAACACTGCTTGCACAAAATGCTGAGTGTATCTAACTGTTTGCTCAGGCCGTGGAGTGAAAAATATCCCGTCTCGACAGGCACAACTACATCCGATGAAGCGCGAAGCGCGTTAAAAGTCAGCAGGCTGACTGCTGGCGGACAATCTATTACGACATAATCAAATTCCGTACTGACAGTTTTTAAAACATCTCGCAGGCAGTTTTCGCGGTCAGTGATTCCATTAGTCTGCTGCTCGAACGCCGCAAGGTCGATGCTTGCAGGGGCAAGGTTAAAGTTGTCGCCGATTTCCCAAAGAATCTCGGAAAGTTTAACCGGCTCACCACGTCGTGAGCCGAGGAGAACATCATAAATGCCCTGCTCGACTTGCTCATCAGGAACAGCCAGACCGACGGCACAATGTCCCTGCGGGTCCATATCGACCAGCAAAGTCCTTTTGTTTTCCGCAGCCAGTGCGCTGGCAAGGTTGATGGAAACAGTAGTCTTTCCGCAGCCGCCCTTTTGATTTATTACAGCAATCGTTCTCATCAGATAATCCTTTATACCAATGCTATTGTAACGCTCTGTTATTTTATCACTGATTACGCAGATTTCACTGATAAAAAAGGAAGCAAAGAAACAAAGAAGTAAAGAGGTAAGGAAAATCGGCTAAATGCTTAAAAAATCCTTACTTCCCTGCTTCCCTATTTCATTTTCTAATCTGTGTTATCTGTGTCTAAAAACAATATTCGCATATCAATACAGAACCGTCCTATATCCATTTTTTCGGCCTTTATGGTGTAGAAACTTTAAAGTTTATCGGACAGGAATTAAAATTTTACCCCTTTTTAGTACTGATAACAGGGATGATATACTGCTGAAACCGCCCTCGTGAAGTCTGCGTAATCATTAAACTTTGCGCAGATTAACAAAAATATAGATACCGTAGGGGCGAACCTATGTGTTCGCCCAATTTATTATCAGGGCAGACACGCAGGTCTGCCCCTACAAATTTTTATCGTGCGGCTGGAACTTGCTGGAAGGCCGCGACTTTGACCTTATCATCCTTTGTTTTTACGCCGGAGCGGTCGAGGATAGCGATAAATCTTTTCTGCGGGCCATCAATGCCGACACGGACAAGGATATAGGCTGTAAATGTATCGCTGCGGACAGTGGCCAGGTCGCTGATACGCGCGAAAATCAATTCTTGTTCTTCGAGGTCGTCCGACACATCATCATCCATAGACATCGAACTAAACGTAAGGTCAGGGAAGCCGTACTGGGGTCTACTATCTATTCCGCAGTAGCGAATGTTGTACTTTTCATTGCCCGACTTATTTATAACAGCCAGCAGTTCTCCGACAGACCTAAAGCCCGGCGATTCGTAAATATCATTTATGCCGGTTGCGGTCTGTCTGTTGGAATAATTGATGCCGGACAAGCTGACAGGGGGTTGTGTCATATCGCGATAATCGACAATCGCATCGGCAATTTTCAAGTCCTGCCTGTTGGCCTTGCTCACCCACGGAAGCTGCTCTATTACAAATTTCGGTGCGGTGTTGATATTTATCCTGCCGCGAACCTGTCTTTCGTTAGGGTCGTTCGTCGACCTCAACGCCGTAATGTATTTAAACACATTCTGCATCGAAGGATTATCAATATTAAAACGGACATTGGCTTCTGTATCTAAAGGCCCAATCCAATCACCCATATCCTCATAATATATGCTCTTTTTGGCAAAAATCATAGCCACATCGCCAACAGTTGTAAAATGATTGTGCCACGGCTGAATAGGATTGAGGATACCGGAATAATAATCCCAGCCGTTACCAAGACTAACATCGTTCATTTTGTCGCCAAATCTATCCCATATATGCTTAACGCGATTGCCCCATGACATATCACGCTTAAAAGTCATTTCTCCATATCCAAATTTCGTCTCATTAGTCAGCCAACTCGGCACTTCAACCTCGTCAACTTTAATATCCGGTCCCGTTTCCATTGGGCGATAAATACTTATGACAGTATTGTCACCAAATAAAAACTTGCCCTTCTTATAAACCGAGTTCGGCTCAGCAGCCCATGTTGTAAAACTCCAGACGGAACCTTTTACCGGCGCAAAGCCGGTTTTTTTGCCATCCACGCGCCAGTAATATGTCGCACCATTTGTATAGCCGGGGCTGAAGTATGAGTAGCCTGCCGTATCCGATACCGTTGGAGTAATGGAATTTCTGACGCTATTTTCGGAATTGCCGATATAAAAATCATAAGTGCTGCTCATTATCGGATTGCCATTAGGGTCATAACCCATAAAGAACGGAGGCCAGCGAAGCGTTACTGCCGGGTCAACGCCTTTTGCGCCATTAGCGGGGCTGTCGGCAAATTTAACTTTGGTGGGAAATGGGGCGCATGGGTCTTCAAATATCATCACATAAAATTGTCCACCTCGGCTCTGAAAATCATTAGAATTAATATCAACGGATATCGTAGGCCTGCAGGGATCGGTAATTTCCAATCTCCACGGATCGAAATAATCATTACCATCCGGCGTCTCAAACTCTCTGAAAAGTTCTATCGCATAAGAGCGATAGACAACAGGATTTCCATTTGGGTCGAGTACTGTTCTGAAGTTTCTTGCAATTTCGGAAATATAAGCATACGGACGCTCGGCGCCATAAAATTCTCTGACTCCATTAACTTTGACAATAGAAATATTGGAATCATTGTCGGCTCGGTCAGCGACATTGGCGGCAAATTGCGCAAGATGATATTTCATCTCGGTACCATCAACACCGCCTAAATGATCTATATCTATAGCGCCGATAAGCCGTTCATAGAGCGACTGTGCGCTTCCGCTGGAACGGACGTTCCACATTTTTTCGCCATTGGGGTCGATGAGCCTGTCAAAACTGTATGTCGTTAGCAAATGCCTGCGGTCGGAATCGGCAAGCGCGCGGCCTGTTTCTGAAACCCTGTCCTGCCAGCCCTCTGTTGCACCTTCGCCAAGTCCCCAACCGGAATCTGTGTTATAGAGCTTGCCGGAATCATCAGTGCCTTTACCGCGAATAGTCGCCGGTATATTTGCATCAGCCTCAAGTCGGCCTGCAAATCTACTATCAACACAATAACGGTATCGCAATTCAAGCTCATCAGAAATATCGAACGGCAGATAAGGGTCAACCGGCGGATAATCATATTTTCTCCGGATTACATCGTTATCGTACTTATCCCAGTCTGCCTGTGAACCGGGGACCACGCCGCCGCGAGCTTTGTGAAATTTATCAATATCATCGCGAGGATTGCCTTTTAAAAGGCCTTCAAGATTTATCTGAAGCTGACTTGTGCCGTCAATTTTGTATCTGTCGTCAACGGATGTGGTATTAGCATCAAATTTATACGCGGTATTGACATTGAGCATTGCGCAATTGTCGATAACTCTAATCGCCGCAAAAACTTTTTTGCCCTTTGAGGAATTAATGCCGGCAAACTCAATCCATTTTGAATCCGCAATACCATCGCCGTCAGCATCAGCATTGGCATTATCGATGGTGTCCTTGAGTTCGCCGGTAGCTTTGACGATTTCTATTTCAGGATAATCCTTAACCACTGTACTGCCGCTCGGCCTGACTAATATATCCCGCGTGTAAAAATTTCTGTTTTTCAGATAGCCTGTTATATCGCTGATTTGCCGCCATTTGTATGTGCCGGCATCATCATAAGGCTCGATATTAGCCAGCCAGGCATCGCAGGGGTCGGGGTAATCCTGATAATCGTAATACTGCGGATATTGGGAGCGAGGCAGGCTGCCATCCTTTTCATTTACCTTTTTCGCAACGCCGGGCGTATCGAATACAAGTTCTTTGCCGATGATTTCGATGATTGACTTGGCGGCGTTGTCGAGTGTTTTGCTGTCCACTATATTGCTGGTCGATGCGCTGTCCATTCTGGCGACCATAACGAACATTACCGCGACGATTGCGAGCAGAACGGTCAGGACAACCGTCATTATTAACGCTGAACCCTGCCGCAAGGTCATTGCGAGCCCCTTTGGGGCGCGGCAATCTTGTTTTGTAGGGTGGGCTCGCCTGCCCTGAGCCTGCCGAAGGGTTAGCCCACGCGGTAATTGAGATTGCTTCGTCGTTCTGATTTCATCAGAACTTCTCGCAATGACATTTCTAAGGGTCGATTCAAAATTTATTTTCTTCTCTAACATTTTAATACCCTCCTTTAAAGGGGGCCACAAAGGCACGAAGGCACAAAGAAAAAGATAATTATTTAAAACTTAGTGTCTTTGTGTCTTAGTGGCTATTTTACTTTCCAATATAAACAATATGTTCAAACCTTTTGCCGGTTTTGATAATGCCCTTTGAATCGTAAAGCGTAAATGTGAACCTCAACGCCGGTGAAGTAAAGTCTCCTGTTGGCCACCGCCAAACCATTTTGCCTGCACTAATAGTGCCAAAATACTCTATTGTAAAATTATCAACACCGCGAACAAGATACATTTTTATACTATTCGGATTGCCGGCAACATCAATTATCGGTCTGCTGTCCAGCCAGGCAACCTTATAAAATCCGGGAGTAAGTAAACACTTGTTTTGTATCTCCGCAACGCTGATGGCATCATATTCATCTGTGGAATTATTTGCATCCGGCGCAATTATTACCTGTTTTCTGGCCAAAATTTTATTTCTTACATCATCCGGTGCATTTGAAAGCGGATCGGGGCAAATTTTGTTGATGAAGCCGGACTGGCCGTAATAAATCCTTGCGACATTTCCTCGTACCGTGCCATTGGCATCCTGAAAATCACCTGTTGCCAGAAATACAACTGAATCCGCGGTTCTTGAACAGGGGTCGCCCTCTGTGCGGAAATAGGCAGGCGCTCCCATAAAGCCTGCGAAATCGGCGTTGAGCTGGTCGGTGATAACACGCAGATTGCGCATAATTTCGGCGGTCGCGCCCGCTGTCCGCTGGGCATCTATGGAATAATTAAAAATTATTCCGCACGCCGCCAGCACCACCGCAAGCAGGCCGACCGCAACGAGAAGCTCCGTTATAGTGAATGCTTTACTTTTCATCATCATCTATCCATTTTTAACTTGCTATGACAAAATTCAGCAAAATAAAAAATTAAATATCAAATATCAAAATTATGGAATTCGCCTTCGGCTAATGAATTTTTTATTTTTAATATGTCATTTTGATTTTTACATTTTGATTTTTAATATTTTTCAGAACTTTATTATTCTTTGATAAACTTCCACGCCTGCGTTTTTCCCGCCTGATGTCGGCGGAGGTATAACCCATATACCGCCAGTACTGGAAGAAATATCATCTTCAAGATTTCTATCGAGCGTAACGCCAGTGTTATCTCTTTTAACAACGGTATATAGCTTGCCTGTTTCGTTATCAACTATTGTTATGGGTGGGTTGACTAAATTGCCGCCGATGGTCATAGTAGGCGAACCCCGCGAACCGCTTACGCCGGTTATGTTATATGGCACAGGCCTTTTTCCGCCATTTCCATCATCTGCGCTGCTCACATAGTCAAGCCCCGAATTCATCCTGCGAGCGACAAAAACCGTAATCTGAAATTCCCTGTCTTCCGCGATATTGTTTTTCTTTTTATAAAGAGCAGACCAGAAATACTGGCTGCTGCCGCCGTTGGGGTCAACAGGCGGATACGCAAATTCGCTATCGGCAATTTCCGCGACAGTTTTTTCCTTGCCCCAGTCATAGCAGCTGCATGGGTCGTTAAGCTTATTTATTGCAATGCCGTTCATATCGTAAATCTGAATTTTGGCGAACGCCTCATCAGCGACGATAGCAGCCATAGTTCTTTCGCTGGCGACGGTGGTCATAAAGATTGCCGCGGGGAACATCGTCGCGACAAGTATCAGCCCGACAGTCAAAATCCCGACAGCCATCAGTACTTCTACAAGCGAAAAACCAGATTGTCGTTTTTTGTTTTCCATTTTCATAAAAATATCAATTTAAGAATGAAGATTGTAGATTGAAGATTTATGGAAACGCCTGCGGCGAAACTCTTTTAAATTCTTCATTTTTCAATCTTCAATTTTCAATTCTTATCAATTATTCCACCTGTGTAGGGATTTATATAAGAAGGGTCTTTAATACTATCTATATAATCCCATCGCTGCGTTGTATCAGTCATCTTTCTTAATTTTTCACGGTCATAAATGTAAAATTTATTTCTGCTTTTTTCAACGCCAAGGCCATCTCCATCAGTCAGGTAGTCCTCAACAAACATTCCTGTCGGTATGCCCGCAACAACAATATTGTTTCTGGTATTAAAAACAGTATCTTTAGTAGCGTCGTCTTTCGCCTGATCGTTGTTTCTGCATCTTACTTCGTGAATAACCAACTTACCAGCAGGAGAAAAAACTATCGAAAATGTCGTTGTATCTACAATATCAACAATATTACTAAAATTGGTTAGAGGAAGTTCACTATATGGAACAGGATCGTTACACGTTTTTAGAGTGCGGGGAGTCCTTATAGTTTTATCAATCACGCCGATATTTTCCGGCAGTTTCATCGGCTTATAGCCCGGCACCGCCATAAAGCCACAGTCAAAATTGGTCGTTGTCTTTTCGTCGCTAAAAACTATAAAAATCATATATTGCTCTTCATCAAGCACATCCTCTGGCTTATAAGATGTTTGAAATCTCACGCCGACATATTGCTGTCTGCTGATGGCAAGGGTTCGGGCGGTCGAGAGAGCCGCTGAAATCATACTTTCCGCTCCGGTCGAATCGAACGACTTCTGCATGGCGTTTATCGCAGGCAGCGAAATCGCCACAACCGCAGCGATTATGCCTATAACCACAAGCAGCTCGATAATCGTCAAACCGAATTGTTTATTTTTAATTTTCATTGTTTACTTATCAGACACGGATTAACACGGATTTACACTGTTTTTTGTCATTCCCGCGCAGGCGGGAATCCATTTCTGTGTTCTGAGTTTCATATTTACTTTGTGCCTTCTGCCTTTGCTTGTCCCGCCATAGCTGGTTTCTTCGTAGCCTTGCGAAGTAGAACCGCGACGGCGGATGCCTATGTGCCTATTTCTTACTCGTAATATCATCTGCCGTATTAAACTTCCCATCCGGCCCGGCAGAAGTAATCCGTGGAAAATTCCATTTTTCTGGTTTGGTGTATTCATACCGAAATTCCATACCCCATGCATCGATGTATTCGAGAATATCATCAGCATTGTTTTTATTTTTAACCATTTTTGGATTTATCTGATTTAAAATCGCCACAGCATCGGGACAAAGCGAAAGCCTGTAAGACAGCCTTTCTGCCTTATTCGGATCAGCGGCTTCACTATCACAATCAGTAGAAAAATAATTTGGTATGTTATCCACATCATTCGGGTCTGGAAATTCATTATAAAACTTATTATACTGCTCAATCGCGCCGCAGAGCAGTTCGATAGTTGATTTGGTTAATTCTATTTTGCCCTTATCTTCCGCTGGTTTGCGAACAACATACACCGCTGCGGCCATTATCACTATTATCGCGATAACGATAATCAGCTCTACAAGCGTTATGCCGAGTTGTTGTTTTTTAATTTTCATTTTTATCAGACACGGATTAACACGGATTTACACTGTTTTTTGTCATTCTGAGCGTAGTCGAAGAATCTATTTAAATTTCATCGCCGCAGGCGATTCCACAACTTTTCACTATTCACTTTTTCTGTGTTCTGAGTTCCATATTCACTTTGTGCCTATGTGCCTATTTTTATTGTATATTCGGCTCAAAATTGCATATATCGTCCGTTGTGCCATACAAACCGTCCGGCCCCGCCGAAATCAGCAAAAACGAATCAGGCTTAACCGGCCTATCCCTTGAAGCAGTTGAAGCGGTAACGTCTTTTATGTATGTCAGGAAGTTTGCTGTTCCAGTACTTTCAGTAAAGTCCAAATGCTTAACTGTGCCATCTTTTACTGTGCCTAATCCTATTAAAGCTTCATTGTCCTGATAATCATATATCCTGTCATTTTTGGCGGTGCCGACATCTATATTCAAACTTGAGGTATTGGCCCTAAAGTAAAGTATAGGCGTACCCATTTTGTAATTCTTCGTGCTCGGGCTGCCGCTGGCAAGAGTAACAGGCCAGTTGACAGTTTCGAATGTATCGCAAATCAAATATCTATTATCCGAGCCGGTTTGAAAAACATCTCTAAGCTTAAATACCCCGAGATTTGTCCTGTCGATATAGAGAGCCTTTCTTTTTTTTATATTGGCATCACTGGGAGCAGCGGGATATGAAGTAGTATCTCCGCTGTAAAATGTTGAATCCAGATGAAAGCCCAGCAAGTCCATACCGAACATTGCTTCAGCCAAAGTTTGAGCGCCATAGTAGGTATAATCAGCCGCCGGGGGTGTAGCATTAGTATTACCGTGCGAAGGCGGATAGTAGCCGGCATCGTTTTTAAACATATTTATACCGACTTCAATACTGCTTAGCTGAACCTTTTGGCGGGTAGTTTTGGCAAAGTTTCTTGCCATATTCAGCGCAGGCAGCAATATGCCTATCAGAATCGCGATAATCGCTATGGCCGTCAAAAGCTCGGCAAGCGTGAACCCCTTTTTATTTTTTTTAGTATTCATTTTTTCGCCCTTTTTATTTTTTGCCACTAAGGCACAAAGACACAAAGTTTTAACATAATTATCTTTTTTATTAGCGCCTTCGCCTGCCCTGTGAGATGCCGCTTCGGCTATCTCATCGGGGTGGCTATTTACTTTTTAATCGCCAAAATTCGTAATATCGTCCCTTGTCCCATATTTACCGTCGTAGCCTGCGGAAATAAGAATATATTTATCCTGGTTATATGCACGCGGCTGGCTGGTAATCTTCGGATTTTCGATAGCATCATAAAACAGTCTTCTTCCGGTTCTACTGGTAGCCGGGTCTGTGTACGCAATATCGTAATGATGCGGATTAGTTAAAACATTAACCTGGTCTTTCATCAGCCCTAAATTAATAAGCTCTTCGTTGTCCATACTGTTATAAACATAGCTTTTTGCCATTGCATCGGTAATGCTTGTATCCGTATCTTTGGGAAATATATTACTGCCGGTAAGTGAGGTATTTGCCTTATAATAAAGTATCGGACTTCCAGCCATTGCCTGTTTGTTATTCGCCAAGGTAACACTTTGTACCCGATAACAATCTGTCAAAACAGGGGCCGGAGGATTGCCCGATGCAGGCGAACCATCATAAATATTGCCAATACCTCCTGTATATAATTGACCAATTTCATATGCTTCAATATTTCCCCCGCTTAAATACGGCCCTTTTCTGCGGGCAATTGAAGCATCTTCCTGAGCTTGACTTGAACTTTTTTTAAGTATGCTGGCGTAAATTTCTTGTTTCAGAGGGTTAGTTGTCGCATCATAATCGGCATCCCAACTTGTCATAGAGTCAAAACCGAGCAGGTCTCTTCCAACAAGAGCCTCAGCAAGACGTTGAGCGCCGATAGTGAGATTGGCTGTGCCACCGGCCGGCAGAATAGAAGAGGCTGGATAACCGTCGTTTTCGCCATTAAAAATATCCAGAGCAACACTTATGCTGTGGAACTGAGCGCTCTGGCTGGTGCCTTTAGCCATAATCCTGACATAATTAAGCGCAGGCACTAATATACCAATAAGTACCGCGATAACGCTCATCACCGTCAGAAGCTCAACAAGTGTAAAACCTTTCTTTTCTCTTTTCGTTTTCATTTTATAACCTTTCATAATTCCAAAATTTTTATCTCACCACAGAGACACAGAGAAAAATTCTGAGTTCTGTATTCTGAATTCTATATTCTGTTTTTTACATCAACGATGTAATAATCTTCACCATCGGCAGGAATATCGCAAGCACGATAGTTCCGACGATAGCGCCGAGAACAAGAATCATAATCGGCTCAAGCAGACTCATCAGTGAGCCGACCAGCACATCAATTTCCTCATCGAAGTTATTGGCGATTTTGATAAGCATTTTATCCATATCGCCGGTCTCTTCGCCTACATCAATCATATTAACTACAAGGCCGTCAACCGTTTTTGTCTGACGAAGCGGATTGGCAAAAGTATCGCCCTGCCTGATTGCGTTATGAACCTTGTGAAGCATACTCGAATAAACTTCACTGCCTGAAGTTTCGGCTGTAATGTTAATCGCCTCGAGAATCGGCACGCCTGCGCTGATAAGCGTTCCAAGCGTTCTTGTCCAGCGTGCAACGCCGGTTTTATAAACAAGCTGGCCGACGACCGGCAGCTTGAGGTTTATCGTATCGAGAACAAGTCTGCCGGTGGGGAATTGCCTTATAAGCCGCAGCGTCATAATCCACACAATCGGTATCGCAATCATCACCGCCCAACCGTATTTGAACGCAATCCAGTCGCTGGTCGCCATCAAACCTTTTGTAAGGCCTGGCAGTTCGCCGCCTGTCATTTCCTGCAGCACCTTGCTGAACTTTGGAATCACGCCGAGCATCAATCCCATTACGATGCCGAACGCCGCGACCATCACAACAACAGGATAAACCATTGCGCCTTTAATTTTGGCTTTCAGCTTTTGAGCCTTTTCCATAAAATCGGCAAGCCTTGACAAAATGACATCAAGAACGCCGCCGACTTCGCCTGCCGCCACCATATTCACGAACAATCTGTTGAACGCCCTCGGGAATTTACCAAGAGCCTCCGACAGCGTCGCGCCGCCTTCAATATCGTCAGCTATATAACCGATGACACGCTTAAACGTGCCGGGCTTCTGCTGCTCTTCGAGAATTCGCAGAGACCGCAATATCGGCAGACCTGCATCCTGAAGCGTTGAAAGCTGACGCGCAAACTGCGTGAGCTGCTTAATTTTGACTTTCCCGCCGGCGCCGCGCCGAGACTTCGGCTTGGACGATGCGGCTTTCTTTTCTCTTGAACCTCCTTTTGGCTTGGGAGGTTTGGTCGGAAAATAGCCCATATTGCGGATTTTGCTTAGCGCCTCTTCACCGCTAAGGGCATCAACCTGACCTTTTACTTCCTGACCATTGGAATCAAGAGCTTCATATTGAAATACCGGCATAAATCACCTTTTAAAAATCATATCAAATATCAAAATGCGAAAATCAAAATCAAGGAAGTCACCGCAGCATTGCTGCGATTCCACAATTTTTATTTTTTATCTTTTATTTTTGATTTTCTTATATTTCTTCACTTACTGTTTCTTTCACAACTTCTTCAATCGTCGTAAGACCGTTGAATATAGCTGTTAAACCTTTATCGCGAAGCGTTCTCATACCGTTCTTTTTCGCCGCGTTACGAAGAATGTTTGTCGAGGCGTGGTTCATCACAAGCTCACGCATCTCATCGGTAAAGGTCATAATTTCAAAAATACCCACTCGGCCTTTGTAGCCGGTGCTGTTGCACTGGTCGCAGCCTTTGCCATAATAAAACTTCTTGTCGCGAACCTGGTCGTATGTCAAGTCAAGCTCAAGCAGCTGCTCTTCAGTCGGCTCATAAGCCTCTTTGCAGTTAACGCAGATTTTCCTGACGAGCCTTTGAGCGATAATCCCTTCCAGCGTCGCGGTAATCAAAAACGGCTCCAATCCCAAATCCAAAAGACGGGCAATCGCGCTTGGCGCATCGTTTGTGTGAAGGGTTGTGAACACAAGGTGGCCTGTAAGCGATGCCTGCGATGCGATTTCCGCTGTCTCAAGGTCTCGAATTTCTCCAACCAGCAGCACATCAGGGTCCTGACGCAAAATTGACCGCAGACACCTTGCAAATGTAAGCCCGATTTCAGGCTTCATCTGCACCTGTATAATTCCATCAATATCGTATTCGACAGGGTCTTCAGTCGTAATTAGTTTGCTGTCGATTGTATTCAATTCTTTCAATGCGGAATAAAGCGTTGTCGTTTTGCCGCTGCCTGTCGGGCCTGTTACAACCACAATGCCATTCGGCCTCTGTATCAGCACGCGGGTCATCGCAAGGTCTTCAGCGTCAAGGCCGAGCTTTTCAAGTTTCAGGTCAACCTGACTCCTGTCAAGAACACGAAGCACAACGCTTTCGCCAAACATCGTCGGCAAAATACTTACACGCAAATCAACAGGATTGCCCTGAACCGTAAGCGGAATTCTGCCATCCTGCGGAAGCCTTCGCTCGGCAATATCCAGATTTGCCATAACCTTTATTCGCGAACTGAGCGCAACTGCGATATGCTTTGGCGGCGGAACCATTTCATAAAGCACGCCGTCAATACGATAACGCATCTTGTATTCAGTCTCGAAAGGCTCAAAGTGAATGTCCGATGCCTTATCCCTGATAGCCTGCAAAAGAACAAGATTCAGCAGCTTCTTAACAGGATTGGACTCGGCAAGCTCTTTTAATTCGTCAAGGTCGATACTCTGGTCCCTGCCCTGAAATTCAGATAGGAAATCGTCTTTCTCCAGCGATCCAATAAGGTCATTTATACTCTCCTCATCTTTGGAGTAGTATTTTCTCAAAACCTCATCCATATCGGCAGGTGAGGCAACCTTCGCCCTGACCTTAAACCCCATCAATGTGCTGAGGTCATCGGTCGCTTTAAAGTTGTCCGGGCTGTCAATGGCGACAAGCATATTCTTGGCCTGAGCATCAAACTCCAGCGGTATAACTCTATATGCTGTCGCCAGTTGAGCAGGAATCTGCTCGATAATGGAATGTGGAATTTCTATCCCCGCCAAATCAACATATTCTATCCCCCTCTGAGCGGCAAGCGCTTTTCGAAGCTGCTTGTCATCAATCATCCCAAGCTCAATCATCACCTGACCAAGAAGGATGCCGCCCTTCTTCGCCTGGACATCCAGACACTGATGCACCTTTTCCCTCGTTAAGATTCCCATCTTAACAAGGATTCTACCCAATGTTCGGCCCCGCAACTGCTCTATCGGAACGTCTTTAGCCATCATAGACCTCCGAAACAAATAATGCTCTTTACATTTTTCATTTCACCATCCAGTATAAATATACGACCATAAGTCTATTATAGCAAGAAAATTATATGCAAGACATTTGGTTTATGACAAATAAAAGACAGCATACATATAGTTTTATGTCTGTTAAAACCGCTAAAGTATAACAATTAGATAGACTTGCTGCTGCTCTAAACTCCAGATTTTAAAAGTTTTATAGACACTCTATAATAATGACAAAAAAGTAAAGTTTTTTATCTTTAATACCCCTTGACTTTAAATAACTTCAAAAAACCGGCTCGAAAATAAAGGAGTTACGACAATTTGCGCAAGTTTTTTTTGAAAAAATGCGCAAATTTTTAGGTTTTTGTTGCAAAAATCGAGCATAAAGTTGCAAAATTCAAGCAAAATATTGCAGGATTCAAGCAAAATTCTGCAACTTTTTGCATAATTTTGCAAAAAAATGTAAAATTTCGATGAGCTTTCGTCAAGTTTTGAACGGTTTTAACCACGGATTACACGGATTTTTGCCACAAAGACGCAAAGGCACAAAGAAAAACAGGTAGATAATAGCCACCGAGTTCACAGAGGGCACAGAGATAATAGCCACGAATGAACACGAACCGACACGAAATAATTTAAACGCTGATTCCTTCGACTGGCTCAGGACGGGTACGCTGATTTCACTGATTAACAGATTAGTATTGACCAGAATTGTTTTTTTTGGGGGGGAGAATTTTTGGACAGGATAACTTGCCGCGATGCGCGTCGCAGCGGGCGGGATTGACAGGATAAGGGATAGAATTGAAAATTGAAGAATGAAGATTGCAGATTGCGTTCGACAGGCTCACGCCCCGAGCTTGCCGAAGGGAAGAATTGTGGAATCGCCAAGGGCGATGGATTTTTTATTTTTTTAGACACGGATTAACGCAGATTTACACGGTTCTTTGAAAATTTTTTAGCCACCGAGTTCACAGAG
>Ga0172379_10004696_pt1 | contig 19816 bp, 14 predicted proteins | sample GrowelOW334metaG_FD_119756 | JGI IMG/M metagenome (GOLD analysis project Ga0172379, IMG submission 119756) | Groundwater microbial communities from an aquifer near a municipal landfill in Southern Ontario, Canada - Groundwater well OW334 metaG | ecosystem: Environmental > Aquatic > Deep...
AAAAAAACCTGCCAGTCGGAGATCGACTGGCAGGCGGATCGATACTTACTTGAAGGTATATTTCAACTGAATCGTGTAGGCGCGACCGCGCGGATCGGCAACCCGCGGATCCCATCCGGCGCCCGCCGCGAAGTCCACATTGTGGGCGGTGAAAGGCGGATCGTTGTTGAACAGGTTCTTGATGCCGGCCGTGACGGAGGTGTTCTTGAATCCGGTATACGTCGCCGAGAGGTTGTACACGATATAGCTCTTCACGTCGGGATCGAATCCGGCGGGCACGACACCGAGTGGAACCTCATCCTTGTAGCCCGCGGTGTAGCTTTGCGACACTGTCCCGCTCCACACGCCCTCGGTGTAGGTAAAGCTGGCCTGATGCTTCCAGCGTACGAACAGATCGCGCGAGCTCCATTGGCCGACCGTCTCCTTATACGGATCGGTCGTGAACACCCGGGAACGGAAGCTGTCCATGTAGGTGCCATCCAACCCGGCAACCCACTTGCCGGCCCCCAGACGCCCGGTCAGGTTGAGGCTGACGTCGACGCCGCGGGTGATGTCGCCGGCTGCGTTCACGAAGCCTGCCCGGATGTATCCGCCGGCACCGTCCAGGCGGCCATCGGCGCCGCGCACCAGGTAGCCGGGGAAGGATTGGTAGTTGGCGATGACCTGCTGGGGCGTCAACTCATAGATCCGATCGGTGCGTTCGATCTGCCAGAGATCGATGGTCCCGGTGATCCAGTCCGCGGGTGCGAGGGCCGTCCCGATGCTCCATTGCTTGGACTTCTCCGGCGTGAGGGTGGAATTGCCGCCCTGCCTGGCATTCGGCCGTATCGCGCAAACCGACAGGTCGCCCGGTCTTTGCGGACACAGGATGGGGTCGGCGATATTGCCGGGGACCGGCGCGTCGCCCTGTGCGCCATACAACTGGAAGAAGCTCGGCGCACGGAAACCGGTGTTGTAGGAGCCGCGGAACACCGCTTGCTTGATCGGGTTCCAGCGCAACGCCACCTTCGGGTTGGTGGTGCCTCCAAACAGGCTGTAATCGTCGTGGCGCACCGCCACCTGAGCTTCCAGGGTCTTGGTGATCGGTACCGCCAGTTCCGCATACACCGCCTTGATGTCGCGGCTGACCTTGGGAAACTCCGCGTCGAAGGGCGCCTGGTAGATCGGCGATACGCTCCTGGATCCGTCGCTGAACTGGTAGGTCTCCTTGCGAATGTCAAAGCCCGCGGCGGCGCCCAGCGGGCCGGCCGGCAGTTGCAGCAGTTCGCCGGAAATCGAGCCGTCGAGTTGCGTCAAGCCCGTCTTGCCGCCGAAGAGTCTCGCCCCGGTGGCGCTGGCGGCCTGTAGCAGCGCCAGGCCCGCACTGGTTTGTGACTGGCCGGGCTGCAACCAGGGATTGATCTGTCCGGATCCCAGGGCGCTGACCAGGCCCGCCTGGTAGTAATAGCCGCCGTTCAGGTTCGAATTGGCGCTGCTACCCGCCGAGGAAAGACCGAGCTTATAGTCCCATTTGCCGATCACGCCTTCCAGGCCGGCGAGAACACGGTAGTGGTTCGTGGTGGTCTCGATTTGGCGGTTTCCGCAATCGGTGCAACGCCAGCGATAGGCGATCGGCTTGGTGGCATCGAATGTCGGAATGTACGCCGACAGGTTTTGATAGTAGGGACCGCCCACCGGATAGGCCGCGCCGAAGATGGAACCGGTGGTGGTGATCTGGAGTTGCTCGAATTCCTTGTTGGCCTTGTCACGCGACGCCACGATCTCGACGAAGGCGGCGTGGTTGGGATTCAGCTGCTTGATCCCGCGCGCAACAAAGTTCGTGCGTTCCACCGGCTGTATCAGGACTTCCCGGCCGCCGTAATCGTAAGCGCAGGCATAGGTGGCTCCAGGACTCTTCCACAATGCCGCCTGGTATTGGGACATGCCGGGAAGCGTGTCGCACTTGCCCTGGAAGCTCAGGAGATTGGCGCGATTGTATGTCTGGGTGCCACCGGTGGGCGTCTTGAATGTCGAGCCGATGGCGGTTCCCGCGGCACCGGTTTGGGTTGCGAAAGTCGCACCCGCGGTATCCGGCGACAATCCCCGGCTTGGCTGGAAGCCATTGGAGAAGGAGCGCTCGGAACCGGCAAGATTGTCCTGCTTGTCGAAAGTCAGGCTGGCCATGATATTGAAGCCATCCTTGGCCAGATCGCCTTTGCCGCCGACGATCGATCCGCGCATGATGTCGCCGCCGCCGTCCTGGGTCTTGTCGGCAAAAGCGGTCACCTCGGCGCCGGTGAAGTCCTTGCGCAGGATGAAGTTGATGACTCCACCGATGGCGTCCGTCCCATAGATGGCCGACGCACCGTCCTTAAGCACCTCGACACGCTGGATCGCCGCCAGCGGAATGGAGTTCAGATCGACAGCATTGCCTTTGGCGCCATGCAGGGAAACGCGCCGGCCGTTCAACAAAACCAGGGTGCTCGAGGCACCCAGTCCGCGCAGGTTGGCGCTGGCGTTACCGTTGTTGTTGCGGTCGGTGGTACCGAGTTGAATACCGACGTTTGACGAGAGGTTGTCGGCGCCGGTCCCATTGGCGGTAATTCTCGCCACCAGTTGCTCGGCGCTGACGATTCCGGCCTTGTCGATGTCGTCCTTGCTGATCACCTGGATCGGCAGCGCGCCTTCCGTCTGAATGCGCTTGATGCTGCTGCCGGTAATGGTGACCCGCTCGGCGTTGGCGGTCTGGGCGATCGCCGGGCTGGCAATACCGATCAATGCAACTAATTGTGCAATCTTCTTCAACTTCACGGTTGACTCTCCCTATATCGTTTCGTATGGCGCGTGGAAGGCGCGAATCGTTGCATCACCCTGGGCCAAGGCAGCACTTCATTCAGCCATCAGCGTACCGCTGGCGGAAAATTTCTGACAAGCAATGAACACGGGGTCTTGACTACGATCGGCACCATAACCTTGCTGCTTCCCTCAAGTCAAGCGCCACATGACAAGAATGTTGCAAGATCGAGACGGCGTCAGGGCGACCGTCCCATTTTCCCGTCCCTTGCCGGCAAATCCAGATCCAGGTAGCGCCAGGTGGTGAACTCGACCGGATGGCGCTTATAGTTCTTCAGCCAGGCGTGCCAGATGTCGGCGGACAGCGGGTGGATGCGCACCACCCAGGGGTTGTAGGCTTCGATCAGCCGCTGCATGTCGCGATAGAGGCGCTGCCGTTCCGGGGAGTCGGGTATCTGGCGCGCCGCTTCATAGGCCCGGTTGTAGTCGGGCAGGTTGAAGCGGGCGTAGTTGGCGCGGCCGCTGTTCGGGCCGTAGAGCAGTTGCAGGAAGTTTTCCCCGTCGGGAAAGTCGGCGATCCAGTTGGTCTCGAACATCTGCACCTTGCCCAGACGTGAGGCCTTGATGATCTCGGTCTTCTTGTCGCCCTTGAATTCCACCCGGATGCCAATGGCATCGAGGCTGCGGCGCCAGACCTCGTCGCGCTGCCGCCCGGCGGTCGAGGTTAGGGTATGCATGGTCAGCGTCAGCGGCTGGCCGTCCGGCGTTCGGCGATAGCCGTCGGGGTCGCGCAGGCGGTAGCCGAAATGATCCAGCAGGGCGTTCGCCAGACCCGCATCGTAGGCGATCGAGCTGCGGTGGGCCGCGTCGTAACCCAGCACATTCGGCGGCAGCGGCGACTGCGCCGCCAGGGCCAGGCCTCTTTCCAGCAGGCGGATATCCTCGGCCTGGTTGTAGCTGAGCGCGATCGCCCGACGCAGGGCGATCCGGTCGAGCGAGTAGCCACCGATGACCGGATCCTCCATGTTCATCCACATGTAGTAGGTCTGTAGCGGTGCGAACAGCGACAGCTGGATGCCCTGCGCGGCAAGCTCCGGTTTCAGCCTGCCGTCGCTCAGCACCATGCCCGACAGCGGCGGCGGGACTTGCTCCAGGTAGTCGAACTCGCGCTTGAGAAAGCCCAGCACCCGCCCCTGGTCTTCCTCCATCACCTTGATCTCGACGCGATCGACACGCGGCAACCGCTTGCCCTTCAGGCTGACGGCAATCGTCCGGTCGACGGGGTCGTTGCCGGGGGTTGCCTGAAATAGCGTCTCACGGAAATCCGGGTTGGCCAGCAACACGATCTTGTTGCTGCGCTGCCATTCGCCGAGCAGGAATGGACCGCTGCCGACCGGATGGTTGCCGGCCTGGCCGGGATAGGCCTCGATCACTTCGCGCGCCACCGCGGCCGTGGCCGGCATCGCCAGCTTGAACAGAAAATTGTTGTCGGCTTCGGCCAGCCGAATGCGCAGCGTATAACGGTCCAGCGCCTTCAAGCCATCCACCTCGACGGCATAATCGAACTTGCCGCTCCGGGCGGTCTGCAAGAGTTTTTCGTCGCCGGCAATCTTGCCTTCGAACAGGAACAGCCACGGCGACTTTAGCGCCGGATCGTAGAGGCGCTTGAAGCTGTACACATAATCCTGGGCCGTCAATTCGCGCCGCCGGCCCTGGAATGCCGGGTCCGGCGTGAAGTAGATTCCCGGCCGAATATGGAACACATAGGTGGTGCCCCGGTCGCTCACCGCCGGCATCGCCGTCAAGGTATTGGCCTGTAGTTTGACCGGACGCGCCAGGTAGTCGTAACGCAGCAGCGGATCGAAAATATTCTCGTTGATGCTCAAGGTGCTGAGGTCGGAGGCGGTGGCCGGATCGAGCGCGGTTTCGCCGTTGGCGATCAGCACCTTCAAGGTCTTGGCGCCATCGGTAGCCTGGGCGGCCTGAGTGGGCGGAGACAACGAGGCGAGCGCCGAAAACACGGCAGCTAGGCGGGTAATCCAAAGATGGCGTATGACCATGGCAATTCGGGAAAATGCTTGGGCTTACAATAGAAAAGATTGTATTCGGAATATCATGCGGTGTTTCGGCTGCCGAACCATCTCCAAAATCGCCGCTCAACCCGTTCCAACACCGACATGACACTCACTTTTATCTGGAGCGGATTCTTCCTGATCGGCTTTGTGGCCGCGCTGGCGCAATGGCTGTTTCTCGGCGACGTGGAAGTGTTCAAACGCATCGTCGACGGCACCTTTGAATCGGCGCGAGTCGCGGTGATGGAAATTGCCCTGCCGCTGGCCGGGGTGATGACCTTGTGGCTGGGGATCATGAACATCGGTGAAAAAGCCGGGGCGGTGACCTGGCTGGCAAGAGTCATCTCGCCCTTCTTCTCACGGATCTTTCCGGAAGTGCCGAGGGATCACCCGGCCACCGGCCACATGGTGATGAACTTCTCCGCCAACCTGCTGGGGCTCGACAACGCCGCCACGCCGTTCGGCCTCAAGGCCATGGAAAGCCTGCAAACCCTCAACCCCAGCCAGGATGAGGCGAGCAATGCGCAGATCATGTTCCTGGTCCTGCATACCTCGGGCCTCACGCTGATCCCCCTGTCCATCATGGCGCAGCGCGCCGTGCTCGGCGCAACGGACCCCTCGGACATCTTCATTCCCTGCCTGATCGCGACTTATGTGGCGACCGTGGTCGGCATGGTGGCGGTGGCCATCAAGCAGCGCATCAGGCTGTTCGATGGTGTGGTGCTGGGCTGGCTGGGCGGCATTACCGCCGCTATCGCCGGCATGGTCTGGTACTTCAGCCAGTACCTGACGCGAGCGGAGATCGAGCTGGTTTCCAAGGTGGCCAGCAATTTCATCCTGTTTTCCGTCATTGCGATCTTCCTTCTGGCCGGCCTGCGCAAACGCATCGACGTATACGAGGCCTTCATCGAGGGGGCCAAAGGCGGAATTGAGACTTCGCTGAAGATTATCCCGTATATCGTCGGCATGCTGGTGGCGATCAGCGTCCTGCGCAACTCGGGCATCCTGGGCTTCGTGGTCAATGGTTTCACTTGGCTGTTCACCCAGTTCGGCTTCAATACCGATTTCACCCCGGCCTTGCCGACCGCGCTGATGAAACCCATCAGCGGCAGCGGCTCCCGGGCGATGATGATCGATGCCATGAAGACCTATGGCGTCGATTCGTTCGTCGGCCGACTGGCCTGTATTTTCCAGGGATCGGCGGACACCACCTTCTATATCGTGGCGCTGTATTTCGGTTCGGTCGGCATCAAGCGCACGCGCTATTCGATTCCCTATGGACTGCTGGCGGACTTCGCCGGGATCGTCGCGGCGATCCTGGTGGCCTATCTGTTCTTCCATTGAGTCGAGTCCCCGCGATGATCGTTCCTTGCCTCCGACCGCTGATCGCCGCCGTGTGGCTGCTTGTCGGGCTATCGGCAGCGCAGGCCCAGCTGCCGGCGGCGGTCGCCGCCAGGCTACAGGCGGCCAATATCCCCGCCGACGCGCTCGGCGCCATAGTGTTGCGCCTTGCCGACGGCGCGCCGCTGCTTTCCCACGGCGCCGAACGCAGCCTGCAACCCGGCTCCACCATGAAGCTGCTGACCACCCTGGTGGCCCTGGACAAACTCGGGCCAACCTATCGTGGCCGCACCGAACTGCGAACGAATGGGGCGATCGAGGGCAACATCCTGCAAGGCGATCTGGTCCTGCGCGGCGGCGGCGACGCCGACCTCACCTGGGAAGCCTTGCAGGGAATGCTCCAGACCCTGCGCCATCGCGGCGTCGAGGTCATCGATGGCGATCTGTTGCTGGATCGCGGGCTTTTCAACCCGCCGCGCCCGGATCTTGGCGCACTGCCCTTCGACGAGGCACCCGAATTCGATTACAACGTAATACCGGATGCCTTGCTGCTCAATGGCAACCTGCTGCGCTTCGAACTGGAGTCTGACGATCGCCAGCTCAAGACCAGCATCACGCCGCACCTGGAAAGGGTATCGGTCGACAGCGACATGACCCTGGTCGAACAGGACTGCAAGGATTGGGATAAGGACTGGCTGCCGCCCGAAGCTATCAGGGGCGACGACGGTACGATACGCATCCTGTTGCACGGAAAATATCCGAGGAACTGCGCGAAATCCCCGTCACTCAACGTCCTCGATCGGGTGGATTTCGCCGACCGCTTGTTCCGCATGATATGGAACCGGCTGGACGGAAAATTCCTCGGCCAGACCCGCGATGCCGCCATGCCGGCCGATACCCGCCTGCTGGCGGAGCATCGGTCGCGGCCTTTGCCGGTGGTGATCCGCGACATCAACAAGCAGTCGGACAACGCCCTGGCGCGCATGCTGTACCTGACCCTGGGCGCGACCGGCGCCAGCGCTTCGGACGGCAGTGTCGCCACGTCCGTACTGGCGGAACAGGTCGTTCGCACCTGGCTGAAGGACCATGCCATCGACGACCGGGGACTGGTGCTCGACAACGGCTCGGGCCTGTCGCGCCTGGAGCGCATCAGCCCGGCGCAGCTCGCGGCGGTGCTGCTCTCCGCCAGCCGCGCCACCCTGGCGCCGGAGTATCTCGCCAGCCTGCCGATCGCCGGCATCGACGGCACCATGCGCCTGAGGCTGCAGGACAGCCCGGCCGCCGGCCGCGCCCGCATCAAGACAGGCACCCTCAAGGGCGTGCTCGCGGTGGCCGGCTACGTCCCGGATGCCGCCAACCGGACGTATATCGTGGTGGCCCTGCTCAACCACGAGCTTGCCAGCAACTCGGTTGGGCGCGCCATCCTGGATGCGCTGATCGACTCGGTGGCTCGTTCCGGCCCGGAGCCGGCGATGAAGTGAGTGCCGCGGCAGGTCAAAGAATGCGGCTGTAGCTTTCCCTGACCCGGTTGCGGTCCCCGCAATCGAAATGCCACCACTCGCTGTTGATGCCGATCCAGCCGCCATGCTGCATGGCGGCGCGCAGCAATTGCCGGTTGGCAATCTGTGGCGGCGACAGCTCGCCGCGCGCCAGCATGGCCTCTTCCAGGGCCGGGTGGGAACGCTCACTGAGGTCGTCGAAGGGCGTACCCATATCCAGTTCTCGACCCAGGCCGTCGACCAGGGTGATGTCGACGGCCATGCCGAATGAATGGATCGAACCGCGCTCGGGCGGAGCCAGATAGCCGAGCAGCTCGGTGCCTTGCAGGGCGGCCCAGAGCTGTTCCTGGACGCGTTGCGGACGCATGGCGTCGAGTACCAGCAGGGACAAGTCCGGGCGCGCCGCGGCCAGCCAGGCGACGGATGTTTCCAGGGCTACCGCCGCATGGCGGTGCAACCAGGCGCAATCGAGCGGCGTATACAGATCGTGGCCGACGAAGTTGTCGCTGCTGGCGTAGCGCAGATCGACATGGATGCCGGCAATGCCGGCGAGCGGCCGAAACTCCGGATGGGCCGGGACAGCCTCGCAACTCAAGGTGTTCTTCATTGCAGTTTGCGGTCAGAAGTCAGGGTTAGCGCGCGCCAGGTAGAACCATTCCCGCCCCGCCTTGGCCTTGGCATCCGGAAACAGGATAACGGCGTCCCCCGCGGCGACGACCGGCGTGCCGTCCTGCCGGGTGCCGATCAGATCGCCTTTCGCGAGCCGGTCAAAGCTGCCCCATGGCCGGCTGAAGCTATCGTCCGCGTGCTGCTTGTCGATCACCTCATAGAGACTCAGGGCCTCGATGTCTGCCACGGCATCATGCGCCAGCGCCGGTGCCGACATCATGCCGAGACAGGACAAGGTTCGCCGTATCGCCTGATAGGCCACCTCGGGAGCCGCCGGGTCGCTATGCTGGCCACACTCCAGGGTCAGGGCATAACCGCCGACCGAGCGCATATACTCGGTGGTGCCGACGCCATAGCGGGGGTCCTCGCTCGTCGCATCGGGCGTGCGCCCGGCGGCAAGCGTCTGGCGTATGCGGCGCTCGACGCCCAAGGCGTAAGTGCCCAGCCAGCCGTCCACGCACCGGCGGACGCCCAGGTGTCGCGCCAGCGCTCGCTCGGGGCCGGCCAGTGCGAAAGGCTGGAGGTCGCCGCTATTATCCAAGGGTCCGATCATCACGAAAGGTTCGTTGTGCGCCTGGAAAGAATGCAGGTCCAGCAATACCTCGTGCTGCGCCAGCAAGGGGCACAGCCAGTTGGCCACGCGATCCTCGAACTCCACTGGATGTTCGGTCGGTCCCAGGTTGCGATTCAGGTTGCGCTCGCCTTCCCGCTCGCCCCGAGCATAAGCCAGGGGATTCGTCGTCGGAACGAAAGTCACGCGACCGCCGACGACGTTCAGCCTGCCGTGATCAAGGTCGTCGACAACCCGAAGAATCGCCCGCGTGCCGCAGGTTTCGTTGCCATGGACCGCCCCCAGGATGATGACGCGCGGGCCGGGCGCCAATCCCGTGTAGCTGATGGATTTGAAATTCAGGGCAGGCTCCGGCGTGAGTTCAGACATGCGGCCGCCCATCGCTCAGTGAAACCGGCCGGACCGCCGGAACCGCTTGCGCCTTTCCGGCGACGGGCGCCTGGGTCGCCGTCATCACTTCGAGGATCGCCGCGGTTTCCGCATCCGGCATTCCATCGAAGCGCGCGGGACGGAATTTCATTTGAAAGGCCGCCAGGACGTTGCGCGTTTCGTCGTCCAGCACGGCATGCTGCGGAACGGCATAGCCGTAGGCCGACAGCTTCTTCTGGAACCAGCCGATATCCGGAACCTGCCACTCGAATTCGGATTTCTTCAGCGCCACCTGACCGGCGTCCGGCCACGGGATCAGACCGGCATCGGCCAGTTGTTTCCAGGGAAAGCGGGGGCCGGGATCCGTCTTGCGTTGCGGTGCGATGTCGCTGTGCGCCAGAATCCGATCGGGGCGGATTGCATGTTCGGCCACGATCTTCTTCACCAATTCGATCACTGCGGCGATCTGCGCCGCCGGGAAATCGAACCAGACGCGCCCCTCGGGTGTGTCCTGGTAGCCGGGATTGACGATTTCAATGCCGATGGAACTGGCGTTCAACTGGGTGGCGCCTTTCCAGTAACTCGCTCCGGCGTGATAGGCGCGGCGGTTCTCATCCACCAAGCGATAGATGTTGGCCGTCGCATCGTCCACCAGGTAATGGCTGCTCACCGGACCTTCCGTCAGAATCTTCAGCGACACCGGGAAATCGCCCGCCGTGTAATGCAGAATCAGGAACTGCACCCGGCTGTCCTGGCTGGCAGCCGTATAGCGCGTATCGATGCGCGGTCCGCCGGCGCAGCCGGATAGCGCGATGACGGCAAGTGCAATCAGGAGGAACTTCATCGGTCGGGTCCAATCTGGGGCAATGGGGCATTTTACATGGGCGCAGGGCATCATCCGACGGCGCGTGACCTGAGCTTATCCAGCGGCAGGGTCAATACCACCATGGTCCCGCTACCCCGCTGGCTATCGACCTGCATATCCCCGCCGAAATACTTGACGCGCTCGCGCACGCTGAACAAGCCGTAGCCGCCGTCCGCCGACGGCGCCAGCCATTGCCCCCCATTGAAGCCGATCCCGTCGTCGGCAACCGTGACCACCAACTTGTCGCCATCGGTCACGATCGATACTTCAGCTGCGTCTACCCTGGCGTGTTTCGATACGTTGATCAGTAGTTCGCGCACGATACGGAACAACAAGCTGCTCAGCGTGTCGTCCAGCACCGGGGAGGGACCGTCGCAATAGATGCGGATGTTGAGGTCAAAGGTGCGCAGCATCTCGTCCGACAACCACTCCAGCGCCGGGATCAGTCCCGACGCGGACAGCACGGGCGGACTTAGCTCCAGAGACAGCGAATGGACCGAGCGGTTCGCCCGGTCGACCATGTCTTCAAGATGCCGAATCTGTTGCGACAACTCCCCCCGCCTTTCTTTACCGTCCGATATTTCCAGGGATGTCAGCCGCAGCTTGATGACCGACAGCGTCTGGCCAAGATCGTCGTGCAGGTCCTGCGCAATCGACCGCCGCTCGCGCTCCTCAGCCATCGTCAACTCGACCGCCAAGCCGCGTAATTGGGCCGTGCGTTCGACCACGACGTCCTCAAGGTGCTGGCGGTACCGCTGGAGTTCCAGTTCCGTGCGTTTGCGTTCTGTAAGGTCGCGAACGCTCGCCATCAGAAGCTCTCGCCCACCGGTTTCGACCAAACCGGCACTGACCTCCACGGTAATCGGCGCGCCATCTTTCTTGCGAAACTGCCGCTCGCCGACAAAGGGCGTCTTGTCATGTCGAATCCGCCTCACGTTTTCCGCCACAATCTCCCGGTCCGCGGCCAAGAGATCGCTGTATCGCAGCGCCAGCAATTCTTCGCGGGTATATCCCAGGATGTGGCAGATGCTGGGATTCGCCTCACTGATAAGCAGGCCGTCCGGGTCGAATAGCAACACGCCGTCGGATGACTGATGCAACACCGCACTGAAAAAATCGCGCTCGGTCTTGAGTTGCGCCTCACGCTGCCCAAGCGTCGTCAGCAATTGGTTGAAGCCGCCCACCAACTCGCCGACCTCATCCGGTTTCACCAACGGCAATGGTTGCAGCGAACTGCTCGCCACGGACATTCGCGCCAGGCTGTCGACGGCGGCGCGCAGCGGGGCGAATTGGCGCCGCAATAGCCACCATGAGAACGCTCCGGCGATCACGGTCAGAAAAAGGGCCGCGATCACAATGCGTCGCTGCATGTCGCGGATCGGGGCAAACGCTTCCTTGGTCGGCAGCGCGGCAACCACGATCCAGTTCGAGGCCGGAACGCGGGCGCCCGACGACAGGACTTCGACGCCCTGGGAATTGACTGAGACGGCCGAACCCATAAACCCCTGTGCGCGTCGGTCCACCATTTCGTTGACGCCGGGAGGCGGCAACGACTGCAAGACGCGACGCTTGTCGGTGGCGGTAACAATGAGATTGTTTTCCAGATCCATGACGAGATAACCGCCGCTCTTGCCGTAGCGCTGTTCCCCGATGTGGTCGAGGAAATTGCGCTTGGCCAGGTTAATAACGCCGAAAAGGGCGCCGATCACCTTGCCATGAGTGTCCAGAATCGGTACGTTGATGTTGAACAAGGGCTGCTTCAACACTCGCCCCACCAGCGGCCGGCCAATCACCGATTTCCCCTCGGTCAGCGTGGTGTGGGTGGCGACATTGCTGAAGTAATTCGTTCCCCTGCGCCCGGCGACGACGGGCACATCGGCAAGCGCAGTGCCGTCGCGCGAAACCGCAATAATTCCCGAATTGAACATGAAACTGGGATGGCTATCGAGCAATTGTTGCAGAACAGCCGGATGGTCCAGCATCCGCTGGTCAATCAAGCGCGCAAGTTCTTGAAGAACGACCAGCCTTTCTTCCAGCTCATGGTTCAGTTCGGCGGCGACATAGGACAGGGTTGAAGACTGTTGGTCGGCTAACAGGTGCTCCATGTCTTCGCGCAACATCCGGCTGGCGTAGTACGACAGCACCCAGATACTGGCGAGAAAAATCAGCAGCGTGGAGACGATGATGCGGCGCCTGAGCGAATTCCGTGCGCGCCCTGCTTCGGCCATCGTGTTTCCCTTTTTTCCGGAGAGTTGCAGCCTTGCCTGCTTATGCAATGATAATACGTACGGTGCGACCGTGCCAGAGAGACAGCCAAGGACCTTTCCGTGCTAATCTAGCCGCCCGATTCGACCCCGATTCCGCAACTTTTTCCCTTGGCACTCCCATGAATCCTCCGATCACCCGCGAGCCCGAAGCCATCACCATCAAGGGAGGAGCGCCGCTCTTCGGCAAGGTATCCGTTGCCGGCGCCAAGAACGCGCTTTCCAAGCAGCTGGTTGCCTCGCTGCTGACGAACGAGCCCTGCCATTTCACCAATGTGCCGAACATCACCGAAATCCATGCCACCCTGGCGATGCTGGAAAGCATCGGCACGATGGTCCAATGGACCGGCCCCGACGCGTTGACGATACATACCCCGAGCCTGAAATCCTCCCAGGTCTCGGAACGCTATTCCGGTTTCAACCGCATACCGGTACTGATGCTCGGCCCCTTGTTGCACCGTGAGAAACAGGTGTGGGTGCCAATGCTCGGCGGCTGCAAGATCGGCGGCCGGCCGGTGGACTTCCACCTGGAAGCGCTGGAGCGGATGGGCGCGACGATCACCGACGACGACGCCGGTTACATGGCGAGCGCCCAGGAATTGAAAGGCGCGGTGGTCCGTCTTCCCTACCCCAGCGTCGGCGCCACCGAGAACATCCTGATGGCCGCAACCCTGGCCAAGGGCACCACCGTCATCGAAAACGCCGCGGTGGAGCCCGAGATCATCGACACCATCTCGTTCCTGGTCAAGATGGGCGCCTCGATCCTCGCCGACGTCGATCGCCGCATCATCATCCGCGGCGTCAAGAGCCTGCACGGCGCCTCCCACGAGACCATCGGCGATCGCATCGAGGCGGCCAGTTATGCGGTCGCCGCCGTCGCCACCAACGGCCGCGTGACGGTACAGGGCGTCCACATCCAGCACATGCTGTCCTTTCTCCACCACTTGCGCCAGATGGGCGGCGACTTCGTGGCGGAATCCGAGGGCATCACCTTCTTCCGCAAGTCCGACCAGCTCTCGCCGGTGCATATCGAGACCGACGTTCATCCGGGCTTCATGACCGACTGGCAACAACCCATGGTGGTGGCACTGACCCAGGCCCAGGGCACCTCGGTGATCCACGAGACGGTCTATGAGAACCGCTTCGGTTACACCGCCATGCTGGTCGATATGGGCGCCAGAATTTCCCTGAACACCGGTTGCCTGGGCCACAAGGGCTGCCGCTTCATCGATCGCGACCATCCGCACAGCGCCATCATCACCGGCCCGACCCCGCTGAGTCCCGGGCATATCGTGATTCCAGACCTGCGCGCCGGATTCGCCTATGTCATTGCCGGACTGCTGGCGGACGGAAAGACCAAGATCGGCGGATATAAATATCTAGCCCGAGGTTATGCCAACGTGCCGGAAAAGCTTGCCAGCCTCGGCGTCGAGTTGTCGCTGGATTACCCGAAAGCAAGCTGAAGCTACATGGCGCGCGCGTGTGCGTGTCTTCGGTCGACTTGGCACGTTCATCAAATAATTTTCCATAAGGGGTGAGCATGAAGCTTCAATTCATCGGCGCGTTGGCCATTCTCGTGTTGACGGCTGCTACCGCCACGGCTGACGACAAGAAACGCATCGAGAAAGCGGCCGATCTACCGAGGTTTACCTATGCGGTGCAGGGCAAGCTGGACGCCCTCGTTCGCGACGATGTTGCCTTCACTGAAGTCACCCGGTCGATCCGCCGCGATACCGAAGCGGTGCTTGCGCAATATGACATCGCCGACAAGAGCGCCGAGCGGGAACGCCTGGCCATGCTGATGGCGCTGGATTTCCTGGATAGCCAGTACCAGGCGGCCGGCAAGACGGCCGAGCGCATTCGCGCGCTCGAAGAAAAACCCGCCGATAAGCTGCTTTCAGGGCTGCGCCTGCGCGCCATGGTTGGCGCCGCCGCCAGCCACGGCCCGGTCAATTCGCCCGCCTACCTGGAGGAAGTCGGCAAACGCATCCGCGCGGAACTCGATACCCTGCCTTACGAAGTCATCGCCAACGACGTCAAGCAATACAAGGCCAGCGCCGAGTTGATGGGCGAAGGGCGCCTCTTCGGCTACCTGCGCGAGGTACTGCAACCAACGGTGGACAAGGCCGGCAGCCTGAGTTCCGACCTGGCGCCAGCCATCATCAATGTCCGCTACGCACTCAAGACCGCGCTGCCGCTCAAGGCAACTCTGGTGACGACCTACGCCGCCTATCTCGATGCCCACAAGATTGAAAAGCCGGACATCTGGGCGGCCCGCGACGTGGTGCTGCCCAAAGACGGGCTGTACCAGCCGGTGAATGTCGCGGTCTGGGACGGCGGCGTGGATAGCCACATCTTCAAGTCCCAACTGGTGAAGGACGCCAAGGGCAACCCGGCCTATATCGCCTACGATCTCCAGTCGCGCCGTACCACGGGGGAACTGTTCCCGATTCCCGCCGCCCTGCGCGACAAACTGCCGGAGATGAAGGCGCAGACCAAGGGGCTTTCCGACCTGCGTTCGAACATCGACAGCCCCGAAGCCAGCGCGGTCAAGGCCTTGATCTCCGGGTTGTCGCCGGACGGCTACAAGCAGACCATCGAGCAGCTTGGCCTGGCCGGCAATTACCAGCACGGCACCCATGTGGCGGGAATCGTCATGGCGGGTAATCCCTGGGCACGGCTGGTCAATGGCCGCCTGTCTTATGGCTACACTGTGCGGCCCGATCCCTGCCCCAGCCTGGCTTTGGCAAAACGCGGTGCAGCGGCGCATCAGTCCTACGTCGACTTCTTCAAACGCCACAAGGTGCGGGTGGTGAACATGAGTTGGGGAGGCACGGTCAAGAACGTCGAAGGCGAATTGGAGCTGTGCGGTATCGGCAAGACGCCCGAGGCGCGCAAGGCGCTGGCACGCGAGTATTTCGATATCGAGAAGCGCGCGCTGAGCAAGGCTTTTGAGAGCGCGCCGGATATCCTCTTCATCACCGCGGCCGGCAACAGCAACCAGGATGCCAGCTTCACCGAAGCCATTCCGTCGAGCATCGCCTTGCCCAATCTGCTGACCGTGGGCGCGGTCGACAAGGCGGGTGACGAGGCCTCGTTTACCAGCTACGGTCCGACCGTCAAGGTGCATGCCAATGGCTACCAGGTGGAGAGCTATCTGCCCGGCGGCGATCGCGTCGCCATGTCCGGTACATCCATGGCATCGCCACAGGTGGCCAATCTGGCTGCCAAACTCCTTGCGGCGAAGCCGTCGCTGAAACCGGCGGAAGTGATCCGGATCATCGTCGACACGGCGGAGCCGAGCGCCGACGGACGCAGGCGCCTGATCAATCCGGCCAAGGCCATCGCCAAGGTCCGCGGCTGAGCGTAGGCTGGACGAATTTTTCGATGTGGCCGGCGACTCGCAACATGGAGCCACGGCCACACTCGATGTCTTAGCGATGCGATTTCCCGACCACCGAATCAAGGCGCTGCTACTGGGTGTGGTGCTCTTCTGCTCCGGCGTGCACGCCCAGAACAGCGCCAACGTCAACTCCCCCCTGGGCATGAACGTGCGAGAGTGGTCCTACTGGCAGACGGAACTGGCGCCAGTCGACTTTTTCAAGCGCGCCGGCAATGGCCGCAATCCCTCGGGTATCTGGCTGACCCAAGCCGCCGGCACCTGGGATACCGGCGAGGAAGCCGCGCTCGATCTCGATCCGTCGGGGTGGCCGCGTTCCCTATCGACCGCTGCCGCCACCCGGTATCGCTATCTCACCACCATTCTGGTCCGCGACACCGACAAGTATCCGGGGGGGCGCTGGACGGTCCTCTATGACGGGGAAGGCAGCCTGGCTTACGGCGGCGACGCGCTGCGCAATGCCGCCGCCTCGTCGCCGGGACGCGACATCTTCGACGTGGCGACCCCGCGCAGCGGATTCACCCTCAGCATCACGAGCACCGACCCGCACCAGTCAGGCAATTACTTGCGCAATATCCGGGTCATTCCGCCCGGGGGGACCTGCAACGGCGATGCGTTTTCCTATGCCGCCGACACTTCCATCTGCCCGGCAAGCTACAAACCCTTCACGGAAACCTACTCAACCCAACCGTTCCATCCCCTGTTCCTGGCCGATATGCGACCGTTCTCGGCGTTGCGCTATCTGCATTTCGCCGCCATCGTCACGACCCAGGTGACGTCCTGGACCGACCGCCCGCATCTCGGCGACGCCAGCTACGGCCTGGACCGCGGAGTGCCCTGGGAGCTGGCGCTGGATCTGGCCAATGTTCTCAACGCCTCGCCCTGGCTGGAAATCCCGGCCCGCGCCGACGACGATTACGTCACCCAGTTTGCCCGCCTCGCCAAGGCACGCTACACCGGAGCGCGCCCGATCTATCTGGAATATTACAACGAGGCCTGGAACGGCAACTATCCCTACAACGTCAACGGCAGTTGGATCGAAGACCAGGCCAATGCCCGTTGGCCCGTCACGACGCCGCCGCAGTCGGGCTTCACCAAACGCATCAACTGGTTCGCCCTGCGCACCAAGCAGATATGCGGCATCTGGAAGCGCGAGTTCGCCGACCAGCCGGGCCGCGTCCAGTGCGTCATGGGCGCCCAATCCGGCAACGCCTGGGTGGCCAGGCAGGCACTGGCCTGCCCGCTCCATGCCGCTGAATCTGGCGGGTCGCCGTGCAATGCCAGCGCCGGCATCGATGCGCTGGCAATCGCGCCGTATTTCGGCAGCTACATCTCCAATGCAGTGTTTCAGCCTACGGTGGAGACCTGGCTCGCCATGCCGGACGGCGGACTCGGCAAGCTGTTCGAGGAAATCAACAGCGGCATCCTCCCCCGCAGCATCAGTCCGGGTAATGGAACGCCACTCTCTGGACTATCCCAGATTCTGAACGCGATGTCCCTCAACAAACAGGAGGCCGATGCCGGCGGGGTCAAGCTCGTCACCTATGAGGGCGGCCAGGAGATGGGTCCGTCCGGCAGCAGCGGCTACCAGAACAGCTTGCAGACGCTGTTCGCCAATGCCAACCGGGACCCGCGCATGGGCCTGGTTTATAAGGCCATGCTGGACGGTTGGCGGGCCGCCGGGGGCGACCTGAATGTGCTGTTCCAGAGCACCGGCTCCTATACCGCGAGCCGCGGGAACTCCCCCTACAAGGAATGGCAGGGGCAGCCCGTCGCCCAGGCGCCGAAATACCGGGCCGCCGTGGACTTCATCGCCGCCAACCCCTGCTGGTGGCTCGGCTGCATTGCTGCCGACGCGTCGGCAGCGGCAAGGGCCGCCCCGGCGGTCACCGGCAATGCCGCCGGCCCGCTCAGCAGGCGGACGATCGACATCGGCATGACACCGCCGGCCAGCCTCGGCAACCATGACGGCCAGGTATTTGTGGCCGCCCTGCTGCCGGCAACGCTCGGGGGTGGTATCTACATCCTGTCTGCCAGCGGCAACTGGTCCCCGTTTGCCGGCTGCGACTCGGCGCCCGCTGTCCAGGCTGGGCCGCTCGGCACGCCGCTCGCGTTGTCCCTGGTAGCCGCGCCCACGGACCTGACTGCATTGGCGGGAACCACCATCTACACGGGTTACGGAATCGGCTCGACGGCTGCCATCGCCTGCGCCGACATGGTCGCCAATAGGTCGCTGTCTCTGGCGCTCACCATCGATTGAGCGCAGTCGGCACAGCAGAGAAACCACATGCCCCCTCCGCCCACCGCCTTAACGCCGGACGACATTGGCAGCGACACCCAGTCGGCGTTGGCGCAACAACCCGCCGAGCGCTCGGTGCCGGCGGCGCCGACACCCCTGAAGGACGTGAAAGAACTTCGGGCTTCCCCGCGTTATATGGTGGCCTGGAGAATCGCCCTCGTTTTTGATGAAGGCGTGGAGAAACTCACCTACCAGGGCCGGACCTATGACCTGTCCATGAATGGCACCGCCATGCTCACCCACCACAATGTCTTTTCCAAGGGCCCCGTGACCATCCTGCTGGCCCCGCCGCCCTTACACAAAGGCGGCAGCAAGAAAGTCATTGAAATCCATGCCCGTCAAATCTACTCGGTCTATTCCGGCGCCCTGTCCAGTTTTCGCCTCGGTTTCGATTTCGTCAGTTTCAAGGGAGACGGCAAGAAGATACTCAAGGACATGCTCAGCCACTATCAGCCATCCGCTTACCGGGGCGATAAGTCGTTGAAGTGATGCGGCTTCAAGCGGTCAGCCGGTTGTGCGATGCTCAGGCGTACTGGCAAGAGCCGGCGCGGGCGGATATTCTCGGAATGGCGGCAAGATAAGGGACGTATTCCATGTCGGTCCCGGCAATGTGCCGGGCCAGCCAGTCGCGGAGCATCAAGATCAACTCGGCGGAGATGTCGTGATCAAGATAGGTACGCCGCAATTCAAACAAGCGGCGACGGAAATCGCGATGCGCCACGATATGGGTGTCGATATCCGGATAGCCCACCAGGGCCATCAGGCGTTCCTCCTCCGCGAAATGCTCATGGGTATAGCTGCGTAATTGCTCCATGGCGTGGATAGTGGATAACATGGTCTTGTCGCCGACAGCTTTCTCAAGCTCGCTCAGGCAGCGGAATATCGCCTGGTGTTGTTGGTCCAGCGCCGGCACGCCGGTCGACAACTTGCCACTCCAGACCAGTGCAGCCTTCGTCACGCCCTTATCCATGATGCTTGCGCCCCCTCCTCATGATGATTTCCTGCGACACCGTGACACTGTGGATGACCCGATCGCAGCCTGCTCAGAGGACCCTGAAGGGCGGCGTGATGAATTCGCCCGCGGGATGGCGCAGGAGGAGCAGAAACAAGTCGCCATCTTCTTCCGCCACGCAGGAAAGGGAAAGCTCCACCGGGAAGGTCCGCCCGAGTGTATCCACGGCCTGAAACGGCCGCCACCGGCTGTCCTTGCTCATGGCGGCGAGGTATCTGGCATTGAAGCTGGGCGATGTGTAGCTGGGCGTCATGTTGGAAATCAGATCCCAGATGGCGCGGCCCACCAGATTGTCGACGCTGCAAGCGAACATCGATCCCGTTGCCTCGCCGCAACTGGTCACGACACCGTGACTGTCCAGGACCATGGCGGAAGAACCGTCCTCCCGGCTGGGCAGCTTGGCTGCACCCACGTTGCGAACTCTTGACGCGATCGGGCCGGGCATCGCAAGATTTACGTGAGTCATGGCGCTCTCCTCTTTGTTTCACGCCCGCGGACGGTCGTCCGGGTACGCATGAACCCATTCTAGGGATTGCGCGAGAACAGAAAATCGCCGATACGCAGTATTTTTGCTACCTAAAACCGTTAGTTCGCGGTGTCAGGCATTGCACGATAATGCAGGTTGATACGGGTCTTCAGGGCACCACCAAGCCTTCGCGGATGGCGTACTTGGTGAGCTCGGC
>Ga0172379_10004697_pt1 | contig 19812 bp, 17 predicted proteins | sample GrowelOW334metaG_FD_119756 | JGI IMG/M metagenome (GOLD analysis project Ga0172379, IMG submission 119756) | Groundwater microbial communities from an aquifer near a municipal landfill in Southern Ontario, Canada - Groundwater well OW334 metaG | ecosystem: Environmental > Aquatic > Deep...
CGTCGACAGACGTTGCCTCGCTCCTGAGCCCTGCGCCAAGCTCGAACCCGATCACGCGGAATACCTCAGCCTTCTGCGCGCTCTGCGGGATTTGCCCGGCGTCAAAAAAGTATTCGTCCGATCGGGCGTGCGCTTCGATTACGCCATGCTGGATCCAAGCGATGAATTTCTCGGGGAGCTCGTGCGGCACCACATTTCGGGCCAACTCAAGGTCGCCCCCGAGCACGTCTCGGACAAGGTGCTCAGCCTCATGGGCAAGCCCCCGCGCCACGTCTACGACGCCTTCGCGCTCCGCTACGCCGAACTCAACCGCGAAGCGGGCTTGAAGCAATACCTCGTTCCCTATTTTATTTCCGCGCATCCCGGCTCGGGGCTGACCGAGGCTATCGAACTCGCCGAATATCTGCGCGACACAGGCTTCGTTCCCGACCAAGCCCAGGATTTCTACCCTACGCCGGGCACCCTGGCCACCGCCATGTGGTGGTGCGGCATCAACCCTCTCGATGGACAACCCGTCTATGTGGCGAAAGGAGCGCACGAGCGCTCAATGCAGCGCGCCCTCCTCCAGTACAAGGCGCCCGCCAACGCCGACCTCGTGCGCGAAGCGCTCATCGCCGCGGGCCGCGAAGATCTCATCGGGACGGGCCCTCGCTGTCTCGTAAAGCCCGGCATGCCATTCGCTCAGCGACGAGCTTCGGGCAGACGTTCCCGGAACTGAGGTCGGCAAGCCAGGACGTAAATCGCATAACTTCATCGCTGGGTACATCAACATCAAGACTCACCGTTTCCGCGAAACCATCGGCGGCGATCGCCGCTCCAAATTCCCCCATCCCCATCCGGAAAAGGTCGAAAAGAGCATAGGGCAAGTCAAATCTCAGGGTAGCGAATTTTTCCAGCGCGGCCCTCTTCGTCTTTCCCAGGACCTGCCTGCCCGCCTCGGAATAGGCCTTGACGAGGCCGCCAGTCCCCAGAAGCGTTCCGCCGAAATATCTCGTCACGACAATGGCCACATTGCCGAAACCCGATCCTCGCAGCACGGCTAAAAGCGGGCGCCCCGAAGTGCCCGAAGGCTCCCCGTCGTCAGAGCAGAATTCAGTGCTGGAGTTGCCGCCGCCGAGGATAAAGGCGGGAACGTTATGCGACGCGTCCGGAAATTCGCCCCTAATGCGATCGATAAAGGCGCGTGCTTCCTCCACCGACCCGACATAGTCGAGGCTCGCGATGAAGCGGGAATTGACAACGATGATTTCGGCCCTTGCCGGACCGAAGGGCACTATAAGCGATTCATCATTCATGTCGATGGAATCAGGTCAAGGCGATGACAGCGGTGTCATAGCCTCGCTTCTTGGCCGCTTTGAGCGCGTCCGCGCATACCGCGTGAACCATCGGGAACTGGATATCCCTGCCCGCCGGGTATTCATAAGCTCCCCCGCCGATCGAAATCGTGTAAGCTATCCCATCGCAAGGATTTTCGAGCACCGAAGCCCGCAGCGCGGCCGAAAAATCGTCGAGTCCCTGGCGGCCGACTCCTTTCAGAAAAACCATGAATTCGTCGCCGCTCAGCCTGCCGATGAATCCCTTCTCGCCCACCGCGAGGGTGAGTTTTTCCACGGTATCGGCGATGATCCTGTCCCCAGCGACGTAGCCGTTCCTTTCGTTGATCTCGTTCAGCCCATCGATATCGACGAGCAACATGGCGAAAGCCTCGTTGTCGTACGAGGATTTTTCGATCGCCGTCGTCATCGCGTCGATGAAACCGTCGCGATTCAGGGTGCCCGTGGAGCTGTCGTAGTACGCGAGACGGATGAGCCGGGCGTCGGTTTTTTCCTTCGCTAAAAGGATAATGCCCACCCCTCCCAGGATGAGGTAAACGTACAGCGCGACAAGCGTGACGATTTCGCCTAACGTTGGCCCGAAAACGACAAGAGCCGGACCGAGGCGAATCGCGTCCGCGATCCGGATCAGGAATGCCGCCATCATAATAAGAAAAAGCACCCCCATCAGCGTCCTCAAGGCCGATCCGTCTTTCACGCGCAGCACACGCAGGGCGGGCGGGAAAATCAGCGCGATATTGACGGAGGACATGACCAGGATGCGCGCGTAGGCGTCTTTGAACGCGAACACGGAAGCGCAGTAAAGCACGATGCCCGCAAGGAGAAGGACCTTCAGCGACTTCTTGATCCGTTGATCGAGGGCATCGGAGAGGGCGAGGAGAGCGAGGGATTCGAAATAGCAGCTGGCCATCAAAGGTAGGGTGTTCAGGATCGCGAAGGCATCGGAAGGCAAGTAGAGCCTCGCCAGGCCGAATGGATATGAGAGCAGCATCGTCAGTTGCGCGAAGAAATGGAAGCGGATCGCCTCGTCCGTGTGCTTTTTGCGGTACGCCGTGAGCAGCATGAGGATGAGGAAATTCCCCACGAAAAGAAAAGCCATAACGATTTTAAAATCCATACGCTATTTTCGGCGGACCAATCCTCGATTGTCAAGCCGCAGCTCATTCCTTTCCCGTATGATCGAGTTCGAGAAAATGTCCGAACCGCTCCTTTTTCGTTTCCAGATACCTTCTGTCATGATCGTTGACCGGCAGCTCAAGCCGCACCCGTTCGACCACCTTGATGCCATGTTTTTCAAGCTCGGCCACTTTTTCCGGATTATTCGTCAAGAGCCGTACGCTCTTAATTCCCAGCTTCCTGAGCATCTCCGCTGGCACCGCGTAATCGCGCTCGTCGGCCTTGAAGCCGAGGGCGAGATTGGCGTCGTAGGTGTCGTAGCCCGCATCCTGGAGCGCGTAGGCCCTGAGCTTGTTCACGAGCCCTATGCCCCTGCCTTCGGCCTGATGGTAGAGCACGGCGCCCCTGCCCTCGGCTTCGATGAGCTTGAGCGCCCTATGGAGCTGGGGCCCGCAATCGCAGCGCATGCTGCCGAGGGCGTCGCCGGTGAGACAGGCTGAATGGATCCTGAGGAGAAGGTTTTCGCCGTCCCCGATATCGCCTTTCAGGATGATGATGTGATCCATCCCGTCCCTGTTGTTGACGAATCCGATGATCGAGAAATGGCCATACTCCGTTGGAAAATCGGCGACGGAAGCTACCATCACGCAGGTTTCCTCGGCGCAGGCCGCGCAATTCTCCGCCTGGGGGCATTCCCTCAGGGCTTTTATATCCTGGCGTATGATCTGTTCGATCGAAGGGATGTTGATCATATCGTCTCCACGCGAATCATGTTGGTTGAGCCTTGCTGGGCGAGAGGGAGGCCCGCGACGATGACGACCTTGTCGCCCGGCTCGAGGAGTTTTTCCCTTTTGCAGATGGCGACCGCCTCGTCGACGATCGCGTCGAGCCGCGTGCCGGTCCCGCTGTGGAGGAAAGGACTGACGCCCCAATTGAGGGCCAGCTGATTGTAAAGCCGCTCGTCGCTCAGAAAGGCGAAAATCGGCATGCGCGGGCGGAGGCGCGACAGGAGGCGGGCCGCGTGGCCGGTCTCCGTGAGGACGATGAGAGCTTTAGCGTTGCAGAGATAGGCGACCGAGACAGCGTTGTACGACATAATCGCCGGGATGTCGCCGGTCTTCACTTCGGGAGGAATATCGTGGTGGAAATCCAGATAATCGAATTCCTTCTCGACCGCGTCGATGATGAGACGCATGGTGTGCACGACCTGGACGGGATATTTGCCGATGGCCGTTTCCCCGGAAAGCATCACGGCGCTCGTCGAGTCGAAACAGGCGTTGGCCACGTCCGAAGCCTCAGCCCGGGTGGGCATCGGGTTCTCGATCATGGACTCCAGCATTTGCGTTGCCGTTATGACGGGCTTCGCGGCCAGGTAGCCCTTTCTGATGATGCTCTTCTGGGCTATCGGAACCGTCTCGATGGGCATTTCGACACCCATGTCGCCACGGGCGACCATGATGCCGTCAGCCGCGCCGATGATTTCGTCCACGTTCGAAAGCCCTCTCGCGGACTCTATCTTGGCGATGAGCTTGACGATGGAGCGCTTTCCCGCCGAAACCGCCGCGCGCTGGATGAGCCGCCTGACTTCCTCGATGTCGGTGGCGCAGCGCACGAAGGAGAGCGCTATATAGTCGATGTCGCGGTTGACGGCCCAGAGTATATCGGCGATGTCCTTTTCGGAGAGGAAGGGAATCGGGTAGTCGGCCCCGGGAATCGTAAGATGGGCCTTGGGCCGCAGTTCGCCGAGGTTGTCGATGCGCACGACTACCGATTTCGTTCCGCGCTTCACGACGCTCCCCGTGAAATATCCATCCATGAGGATGATTTTCTGGCCGGGCGAGCAGATCCGGTCTATATCGGGCAGGTTCGTGAACACGAGATTCGGCTTTTCGGCCACGAGGGCTTCGATGCCGACAGGATCCCGGCTCTCGATCGCGATCTCCTCGCCCGCCTTGATTGTCAGATTCTGGGCGTAGCCATACAGCCTGATCGCGGGCCCTTTTATGTCGGCCATTATCGCGATGGGCTTGCATTGCTTCTTCCTCGCTTCCCGTATCATCGCGACGGCCTTGTCGGCTTCCTCATGCGTTTTATGGGAAAAGTTGAGCCTGAAAACATCGACGCCTTCGCGGATCAACTCGCGTATGATCTCGGGTTTCTCGGAAGCCGGCCCCGTGGTCGCCACGATCTTGGTTCTCTTGTCCATTTCTTTTCCTCCAAAAAGCGCTATTCCAGGCTTTCGTGTTCAAGCGCGTCCGCGGGGATTTCTATTCCTTTCGCGAGCGAATATTTCATTAAAGCTCTCCGGAGCGATCCGAAGGCCAGGTCCTCCCAGGGAATCGCATCGACCGGGAAACGACAAATTTCCGTGACTTCGGATGGATCGGCCCGGAAATTCTCACTATCGAGCGCCGTCGCCCCCGCGCAAAAATACAAATCGCAGGTCGCGTAGGGAATACCCCGATAGCGATAGACATTAGGATAGGAAGCCAGAAACTCCATCCGGGGAGGGACCCAGCCAAGCTCTTCCCCGCATTCGCGCAAAACCCCTTCCTCGGCGCCTTCTCCCGGTTCGATGAACCCGCCCGGGAGCCCCAGCATGCCCCGTCTCGGTTCCTTGGCCCTCCTCAGAAGGACAATGGAACCGGAGGATTCTATAATAATGCCAGCGGCCGTCGCCACATTGTGGAAATACTCGAATCCGCAATCCGGACATACCCACATACGTCCTCGCTCGCTGCGAAGCCGAGGACTCGCGCAGGCTGGGCAGAACTTGAAAGCTTCCGCCGCCTCACCCATGAAGGCCATCAAATTTCCTTTTCGCCGGCCGCCGAGCTCTTTCATCCGCGACCGCCATCGGGAGGGCGCTTCCGCGCTTCCCCGAGAAGACAAAGTTCCGTACTATTAGTATAGAGTATGATAGACCAGAAATACGAGATCCCCGGGAGCCCTGGGGAACCAGCGGGCCAAGGATCGGAAGCATCAGGGCCCTCCTTGGAAAAACGACGCCCTTCGGAACAGGCGGAAAAAAACGCTCGGTTCCGGGCTTTCGTCCGCCAGGCGCCTGAATCGCCGGGCGTGTACATCATGCGCAACGATTCCGGAACGATCATCTATGTCGGCAAGGCGAAGATACTGAGGAACCGCCTCCTCTCCTACTTCTCGGGAAAGAAGGACATCAAGACCCGCCATCTCGTGTCGCGCGTCGCGAACATCGAGTGGCTCCTCGCCGGAAGCGAATACGACGCCCTCCTCATCGAAAACAACCTGATCAAGGAACACAGCCCCAAATACAACATCAGCCTCAAGGATGGGAAGACCTATCCTTCCATCCGAATAACAAATGAGGAATTCCCGCGGATATTCAGAACGCGAAGAATCATCAATGATGGCTCCGAATATTTCGGCCCCTTCCCGAGCGCCGAGACTATCGATATCTACCTCGAACTGATCAAGCGCCTCTTTCCTCTCCGGCGCTGCGTCGTGATGCGAAAGCGGGAATCGCCCTGCATGTATTACCATATAGGACGATGCCCCGGCCCCTGCGCCGGGAAAATCACGCGAGAAGCCTATTTGGAAAGAGTCAGTCAGATCCGCAAGCTGCTATCCGGGGAAACGGCCGAACTTCTGGCCGATCTCAGGACGCGCATGGATGAAGCCGCGCAGGCCTTCCGATTCGAGGAAGCGGCGCGCCTGCGCGACGCCATCAAGGCGGTGGATCAATTCGTGGGCAGAAGCAATGCCCAGGATTTCGATCCGGCGGCCAGGGATTACATAGCCTGGCACTGTGATGGGGATCTCGCCTCCTTCATTGTCTTCAGCATGCGCGAGGGCAGGCTCAAGGGCCGCGACAGCTTCATGTCGCCTCTCTACGACACGGAGGAGGAAGCCCTCCAAACCTTCCTCGCCAGCTATTACAGCCCTGATCGGCTTCCCCCTCCCCAGATCTACTTGATGAAAGCCGCCGGGACAAAGCCTGTCTCCGAATATTTCAGGAAAAAGCTCGGCGCCAAGACCCGCTTCCTCCTTCCCAGGGAGACCCGCCACGCGGCTTCGATGAACCTCGCCGTCCAGAACGCTAAGGAAGAGCTCATCAAGAAGCGGCGCGAAATCGGCGACACGCAAGCCCTCGTCGAACTGCGTTCGGTCCTGGGTCTCGCTTCGATCCCTATGAGAATCGAGGGTTTCGACATCGCCCACCTCGCCGGCAAGCATACGGTATCCTCGCTCATCAGCTTCAGGAACGGGGTGCCGGACAAGAAAAATTATCGCTATTTCCGCATAAAAAGCCTGGGCGGAGCCATCGACGACTTCGCCTCTATACGCGAAGCGGTGGCGCGCCGCTATACTCGCCTCATCAATGAGGAGGCTGAGCTTCCGGATCTCATTCTCATCGACGGGGGCGCCGGCCAGGTCTCGGCCGCCAAGGGTATCCTCGACGAACTCGGCCTAGATTGCGACCTGGCGGGCCTGGCGAAGAAAAACGAGGAAATTTACCTTCCCGACAGGCTTGAACCCATCATCCTGCCGAAGGATTCACCCGCGCTACGCGTGCTTGTGGCGATCCGCGACGAAACCCACCGCTTCGCGACCGGGCTGTCAAAAAAGCTGAGGAGCCAGGATCTGCGCTTCTCGGTGCTGGAGACGGTCGAGGGGATCGGCGAAGCGCGGTCGAAAAGACTGATGAAAGCCTTTGGATCCCTCGGCGCCATCGCCGTGGCCGATACGGAGGCTGTCGCCAAAGCCGCCGGCGTATCGCTCGAAACGGCCCTGGCCGTCAAGGATAAGGCGATCATGGCCTACGGATCGGGCTGAAATGAATCTGGACGCGCGCAGCAATAGTCTGGCCGATCAGGACGTCTCCTAGTGCAAAAAAAGCCGAATATGGAGTATCATTGATCATTATTTCACCAAGGAGTTGTCGAATGGATATTTCGTCGCTGGAAAAAATAGCCTTATCGATTCGCAGTCTCACGATCGACGCCATACAAAAAGCCAATTCGGGCCATCCCGGCCTTCCGCTCGGCGCCGCTGAGCTCGGCGCCTATCTCTACGGCGCGGAAATGATTTACGACGCCGAAGATCCCTCCTGGATCAATCGCGATCGTTTTATCCTTTCGGCGGGCCACGGCTCGATGTTCCTTTATTCCCTGCTCCACATGGCCGGTTTCCCCCTCTCGCTCGATGATATAAAAAATTTCCGCCAAGTCGGCTCCAAATGCCCGGGACATCCGGAACATGGAGTCACTCCCGGCGTTGAAACAACGACCGGACCGCTCGGACAGGGTATCGCCAACGCCATTGGCTTCGCGATCGCCGAAAGCATTATGGCGGCGAAATTCAACATACCCTCAGCCGCGATATTCGACCATTACATCTACACCTTGGTCGGCGACGGCTGCCTCATGGAAGGCGTGGCATCCGAGGCATGTTCCCTCGCGGGCACGCTCGGGTTGGGCAAATTGATCGCTTACTACGACGCCAACAAGATCACGATCGACGGATCCACCTCCATCGCTTTCGGCGAGGATGTCGGCAAGCGCTTCGAGGCGTATGGTTGGCAAGTCCTGAGTGGCGACATGTATGACTTCAAGGGGCTGGCCGCGCTCACCGCCCAGGCCAAGGCCGAAAAGAACAAGCCAAGCCTCATCATTCTCAAGAGCGTGATCGGCAAAGGCTCGCCCACAAAGCAGGGAACTTCAGGCATCCACGGCTCGCCGCTGGGCGAAGAGGAAGCCGCGAAGGCGAAGGCGGGCCTGGGCATCCCCGCGGATACACCCTTCTTTGTGGCGCCTGAAGCCTATTCCTATTTTAAAAAGCGCAGGTCCGAACTCAAGGCGGCAAAAGCCCGCTGGCAGGAAATGTATGAGCGCTGGGGCAAAGAAAATCCCGCGCTCTCCGAAGAACTGAGCGCCTGGTACTTCAATCGGCCACAGAGCGAGCTTGACTTGCCCGCTTTCGCGGAAAACGACAAGGTCGCCACCCGCAACGCTTCGGGCAAATGTCTCGCCGCCGTGGCGAAGGCATGGCCGAACCTTGTGGGCGGCTCCGCCGACCTCACCAGCCCGAACGTGACCCAGCTTCCCCCCAACGCGTCAGGCCTTCCCCTGGACTTTTCGGCGAGCAACCCCGCTGGCCGCTACATCCGTTTCGGCGTGCGCGAACATGGCATGGCGGCAATCGCCAATGGCATCGCGCTCTATGGCGGCCTTCGCCCCTTTGTCGCCACCTTCCTCGTCTTTGCCGATTATCTGCGCCCCGCGCTGCGCCTGGCGGCGCTCATGAAACTGCCCGTTGTCTACATCCTCACCCACGACTCCATCTTCGTGGGCGAAGACGGCCCGACGCATGAACCTGTGGAGTCGCTCACCGCCCTGCGCACGATTCCCGGCTTAAAGGTAGTCCGACCCGCCGACGCGGAAGAGACCGCTGTCGCTTGGCGCATGGCAATAGAAAAGACCGATGGACCGACGGTTCTGGTGCTGAGCCGGCAGAATCTTCCCGTCCTGGCCAAGGACGATCCCGAATGGCCGTATACCATGGGTCTTGGAGCCTATGTCGTGAAAAACCCGCCGAAGGCGCCCGATATTACCTTGCTCGCCTCCGGGTCTGAGGTATCGCTCGCCATGGAGGCGGCAAAGATCGTGGCAGGGAAGAAGCCCAACCTCTCCATCCGCATCGTGTCGGTGCCCGACAGGAACGCCTTCCGCGCCGCTCCGGCGCCGGTGCGCGATGCCATCCTCTCGCCGCCAGCGAAAGTATTCGCGGCCGAAGCCGGTATCGCCATGGGCTGGGAATATTTCGCCCCTTCCGAAAATATTTTCTCGATTGAGCGCTACGGCGAATCGGGTCCCGGCGACAAGGTCGCCGCCCATCTTGGATTCACGGCCGAGGCATTCGCGGAAAAAATTCTCGCGAATAGCTGAATCCATCCCATGAGCAGGGACAAAGGCGATTTCCCCATGGAAACTATAGAGGACGCTCCCCAGACCACGACGAGGCGGGAGCGTCGCATCATCACGGCGGCATTCATGCTGCTCTCAGTCTTGATCGCGGCTTTTTCCATCGCCCAATACCGAAAGATCATCGGGGATACGAAAACGCTTCTGGATTCGGTTTCAAAAGAAAAAGTCGAGCAAATCCAGCAATGGCGCCAGCGACATCTCGTGGAAGCCGAGGAAACCGCCCGATCGGGCGAAACCATCGCCTTGGTGGAGGCTGTGGCGAAAGGGAACAACGCCAAGGCTCGCCGCGACCTTCTCGCCAACTTTGAGACCTTCGCGAAAACCTATGGCTATGCCGCGTCTCTCGTCCTAAGGCCCGATGGCGGGATCGCTTTGTCCTCTTCCGACAACGTCGGCCTCGACAAGGCCGCGACCGACGTCTTGCCCGGAGCAACCGCCGCCGGGGAAGCGCGAATCACCGATCTGCACGCGATGTCTCCGTCGCTCAATCCCGGATGCGATATCGTGATCCCTATTTTTGAGAATTCGGACCCCGGCCAGAATCGAATGCTCGCGGGCTATCTCATCCACTATCTCGACGCCCGCACCGATCTCTACCCCATCATCGATTCCTGGCCAGTGCCCAGCGAAACAGCCGAAAATATCCTTCTCAAAAATAGTGGTGGCGAAGCTTTTATCTTGAGCGATTTGAGATCCATGAAAAATTCAGCGCTCACTCTCCTCCCGCGGGGTCTTGGCAAAAAGCCGATTATTGAGATAGCCGCGGTCTCGGGCAACCCTGGTTCCCTTAGCGGAACCAACTACCGGGGAAAATCCGCGCTGGCCATCGCCAGAGCGATCGAAGGCACCGATTGGATACTGCTGTCGGAAATTGAAGTTCGGGAAATCATGCGCCCATGGTGGAATATCTTCTTCCTTCTCGGCATTATCCTCGTCATCGGCATGGCCACCGCAATCGTATCGGGGACAGCCCTGCTACACTCGAGGTCATCCCACAAATACCAGCAGCTCCTCGAGAGTGAAAGGAAGTTGCGCGCAGCGGAAAGCAGATTTTCTATTTTCATGAACCACATGCCCTCGATGGTCATGATCAAGGACAAGGACAGCCGCATCATCTTCATCAACGATACCATGACCGCTCGATATGCCACCGAAGGATGGCTTGGCAAGCGACCCGAGGAAATCTTCCATCCGGAGCAAGCGGCCGTGACAAAGGCCTGGGACAAAAAGGCCCTCGATGAAGGGTACGTGGAGTATGAGGAGGAGCGGCCCGATAAATTCGGCCAGCAAGTCTTCCTCCTGACACAGAAATTCCGCATTTCCCAGGAGGGTGAGTCTCTCATGATCGGCCAAATCATGACCGACATAACGGAAAGAAACCGCAACCTGCGAAGGATCAAAGACCTCAACGCCACACTCGGGGAAAAAATCCGGGAAAGAACTGCCCAGCTTGAAGCTTCGAATGCCGAGCTCATGGCCTTTACCTATTCTGTCTCCCATGACTTGCGCGGTCCCCTGAGATCCCTCGACAGCTTCGCCGAACTACTCTCGAAACACTATGCTCCCCAGCTCGATGAACAAGGCCGGCATTACCTGAAAAGAATCCGCAACGCCTCGGACAGGATGGCGGAGCTCATCAACGATTTGCTCTCGCTTTCGAAAGTCTCCAGCGTTGAGCTAAAGAAAGCGAAGGTCGATGTCGGCAAGATAGCGGATTCCATCATTTCGGAATATATCAAGAAGGATCCAGTCCGCGTCGTGTCAATCTCGATAACGCCCTCGATGTTCGCGGTATGCGATGCGGTGATGATCGATACGCTCTTCAGGACGCTCATCGACAACGCCTTCAAGTTTTCGCGGACAAAGCCGCGGACGGTCATCGAGGTAGGCTGCACGAAAACCTGTCCGACGCGCCTCGGCGAGCTTGTCTATTTCGTGAAGGATGAGGGCGTCGGCTTCGACGCAACTTACGCCAGCGCGCTGTTTCAGCCTTTCCATCGGCTCCATGGGCCTGAGGAATTTTCCGGCAACGGCATCGGCCTTTCAATCGCCAAGCGCGTTGTGGACCGTCATGGCGGCTCGATATGGCTCGAATCGACCATAAGCCAAGGCACGACGGCCTATTTCACCCTAAACTCTTGAGCGCGCGAAGGTTCTGAGATAATAGATAGTAGATACCAGAAACTGAGATCCTTGTAATCTGACTCAAAGCATGGTAGTTTAGAGCCTCAATGGAGCCATCGGCCTTCGTTTTATCGAGGACTCCGACATCTCGCGCCCAGGAAAGGATAGTGCCTTGGAAGAAAGAGAGAATTTCGTCATCGAAAAAAGAAGCCTTGCGGAACAAGTCTATTTGTTTCTCTGCAACTCGCTCAGCAGTGGCAGGTTCAAATACGGCGAAACCATAAGCACGAAGCGATTGGCAGAGGAACTGCATGTAAGCATGATGCCGATCAGGGAGGCTTTGAAACGCCTCGAAATGGACGGCATCATCGAGATAAGGCCCCGCAGCATGTGCCTGTTCCGGACGCCCACGAAGAAGACGATTCTTTCTGCCATCGCCGTTCGCGAGTTGCTGGAAGTGTATTGTGTGAGGCTTACCTATGCTTCCGTCGACGCTGCTCGACTGGCCCCCCTTCGGAATCTGGTCGATGAAATGACAGCGGCCTTGGCCGAGAACCCGATTAACTTGAAGAAATACATAAAATACGATTGGCAGTTCCACAAAGCGTTATGCGATTTGGCTGATAACGAATTCATCAGCAAATCATACAAGGAACTGAACATCCACCTGAACATGAACTATATGTACGATATCGGCATCAAGCCGAATGTCTCCCAGACCTTCAAGGATCATATCGATCTCGTGAACGCCATGGCGGAGCATTCGCCAGCGGCGGTGGATATCATCGAACGGCACCTAAGAATCAGCAGGAAAAACATCCTGAGCGGCGAATTTTTCGCTGCCCAGGAGTAAGGCATTGCTTCAATCCATCAAATAGCCACCGTTCACGTTCAGCGTTTCTCCCGTGATGAACGCGGCCGCGTCTGAGACAAGGAACAGCGCCGCTTCCGCCACGTCTTCGACCCTTCCCATCCGTTTCAGGGGTATGGCCTCAATCACCGATCGCCGCTTTTCCTCCGACCACTCGGCGCTCATATCGGTTTCGATGGCGTGGGGAGCGACCGCATTCACCCTTATGCCGTAGTCGGCCAACTGCCGAGCGAGCGATCTTGTGAGCGTATTGATTGCGCCCTTGGACGTCCCATAGGCCGGAGCCGCGGTGATGTCGCCCATCTTCCCCGCGATCGATGTGATATTCAGTATTGCCCCAGCCTTCCGCTGGATCATGTGCGGTATAACCGCCTTGCACCAGTAGAAATTCCCGTTGACGTTGACGTCCATCACTTGCAGCCACTGTTCGCGGCTTAAGTCCATGATCGTGCCGCGCGCGATGATACCGGCGTTGTTCACGAGTACATCGATCTTCCTCTTTTTCTCAATGATGGCAACGACGGCCGAATTCACCGCCGCCTCGTTGGTGATGTCCAAGGAAATGGCGGAGACATCCAGACCGTGTTCTCGCATCTGGCCAGCAGCTTCTTCTCCCCCCCTCAGATCGACGAGATAGACGCTCGCGCCTTCAGCGGCGAATCTCCGCGCGATTTCCCTGCCGATTCCCCTGGCCGCGCCAGTTACCACAGCGACTTTTCCTCGCAGCTTCATGGTTTCCCTGCCTCAGAAAAGCAATCTTGGCAATGCCAAAACGACGTTCGGGAAAAACACCAAAATCGCGACGGCGATAACCGTGGTGAGAAGCCATGGCCACATCTCCCGAATGTATTCGGAAATGGGGATGTCCAGCACCGAGCATACGGCGCTCATCGCGAGCCCGACGGGCGGTGTCATGTTGCCCATGGTGATGATTGTGCAGAAGAGGATACCGAAATGGACCGGATTCCATCCCACCTTTACCGCGAGCGGCAGAAAGATTGGAGTAAAAAGGAGTATCACCACCGATCCATCCATAAACATTCCCAGGATGATCAATATGAAGATGATTATGAACATCACGATGAATTTATTCATGGAAAAGCCTAGAATGACTCCTTCCAAAAGATCGGGAATCCTTTCGAACGGTATGCCATAGCCAAATATGCCCGACAGGGCGATGATGAACATGATGGCTCCCACATCAAGGACGCTGGAGCCGAGGGTCTGCACAAGTTTCTTGATCGTGAGTTCCCTGTAGGCGAAAACGCCGACCAGGATGGCATAGACGCACGCGAATGAACCTACTTCGGAAGGCGTGAATATGCCGGTCCTGATGCCCACCAGGAGAAGAACTGGGAACAAAAGGGCCCAGATATTTTCCTGCACCGCTGACAATATCTCTCTCAAGGAAGCTTTAGCGCGCTCTGGCTTGTATCCGCGCCTGACTGATATGATCCATACCGTCAACATGTCAGCGATCATTATGAAAAGCCCCGTAAAAAGCCCGGCCGCGAACAATTGCCCGATCGATACCTCCCCCGTTGTACCATAGAGGATGATGCCCACGCCGGGCGGGATGGTGGCGGTGATGAGGGCTGTCCACGCGGTGCAGTTGGCGGTGAAACCGCGAGAATACCCTTGTTCGATCATGGCGGGGGCAAGAATCCTCGCTTCCATCGAAGCGTCGGCGATAGCCGAGCCGGAAACCCCGCCCATCAACGTTGAGAGAACGACATTCACTTGCGCCAAGCCGCCTCTCATATGGCCCGTCAGCACCGACGCCAGCCTTATGAGTCGATTCGTAATCCCGGACGCGTTCATTAGATTGCCTGCAAGTATGAACAGTGGCACTGCCAGCAATGTAAAATTCTGCGTTTGCGAAATGGGAAGCTGGACGACCATAGTGAAGGGAAGATCGCTGTACTGCAGGAAAAATGCCGTACCGGAAATTCCTATGGCAAAGGCTATCGGCATCCCGAGAGCCAAAAAAACCAGGAATAGAATTGCTACGATAAGCATTTCAGGCACCTGCCTTGCTACTTTTTTCGCCGCTTCCTTTCATAAGGCCTTTCAATTTCCCGAGAACCGTTATTCCCTGCAGAAAGCTGCCCACGGGAACGCTGAGAATGACCCATGTATAGCTGAATCCTGGAATTCCCTGGAATACGCGCCGGCGCGAAAAGAGGCTTAGCTTAATTCCGAAGTAGCACAGGATGAGGAGAAAAACGAGTATGATCACATAGTTGGCGATCGCTATATACTTCTTCATCCGAGCGGGAAAGTGGATGACCAATAGATCGATATTGACGAGTTTGTCCGCCCTCAACGCAGCGTCGGCGCTTAGAAAAACGCTCCACGCGAAAAGGAAGAGGGAGAGATCTTGAGACCAGTTGATCGGGTGATCCAAGGTCCTGGCGATAGCGGCGAAAAATATCAGAAAGCAGGATATCGAAAAACAAAGGGCGGCGGTAAATACTTCGGCTTTGCACAGAAAGGCATAGAGCTTTTTCATGGAATCCCCTGATGGCTGTTTTCGGAAAAAGTCGCGGCATCCTTAGTCAAGGATGCCGCGCCATGGGCATCATTTTGCCTTGCCTAGTTCCTTGTATACTTGATCCCTCACGCCGAGAATGCCCAATTTCTGGTAGGCTTTCTCTCCCGCGGCCCGGAAGGCGGCCATATCGATTTCCGATTCGGGAATGTACATCATGCCCGCCGCCTTGAGCACCGCCAGGTTCTTCGGGTCGATCACATCCAGATAGCTGCGCGATACTTCGAGTCCCGCCTTATTGCACTCCTCCTCGAGGATTTTTTGATATTCGAGAGGAAGCGCGTTGAACCACTTGCTGCTTATCACTTCGAAATTGATCAGTAGAATGTGCTTTGTTTCACAGGCGTATTTCGTTACTTCCTGGAATTTTCCGCTCGCCGTGGCGGTGAACGACAGCTCCACTCCATCGATGGCCTTGGTTTGAAGCCCTGAATACATATCCCCATACGCCATAGCCACGGGAGTGGCGCCGATGGCGCGGATGGACTCCTGCCAGATCGGCGCGGGCGGCGTTCTTATCCTCAAGCCCGCTAGGTCCGAAGGCTTCCGTATCGGCTTGTTGGTTATCATCTGGCGGAAACCCTGAACCCACATAAAGGACAGGATCTTGAATCCCTGGGATTTTTCAAGTTCCGCCTTCCATCCTAGAACGGAAGGAAGGGTGTTTAGCTTCTGGACTTCTTCCAGACTCTCGACGAAATAGGGACCATTCATGACGGCTATGCCGGGCACGTACTGGCCCAGTCGCGCCGCGTCAGTGTTTTGTCCCACGTTTGAGCCTTGCCTGATCTGTTCGAGAATGTCTTCCTCGACACCCAATTGGGCGCTCGGAAAGACCTCGATTTTGAGGTTACCGTTGGTCCTTGTGGATACAGCCTCCGCCCATTTCAGAAAAGCCGCGTGATACGGATCCTGGGTCGTGAGGACATGGTTGAACTTCAGCACATATTTCTTCGCGGCGCTTTGCGCGGACACAAACGAAAGCCCCAGCACAAGGACGAGAGCTACCAAGATCGCTAATTTCCTTTTCAAGATAGACCTCCTTTTGGTCTTGCTGATATCTAAGATAGATGATATCTTGCTATTAAGGATTTGTCAAAATAAAATATGATCGATATGTATCACGATGATCAGTTCGATATTCCCGGTTTTGTCTGGTTCGAACAGGGATCCGGGGGATTGTCGCTTTTGCGCATTCACAACCGATTCGCGGATTGCGGTATCTATCCCTGCGGAGCGCATATCGCAAGCTTCAAGCCTCGAGGCCAAAAAGACATTTTGTGGTTAAGCCCCCATAGCGCTTTCGAGAAAGGAAAGCCGATCCGGGGCGGCATCCCTGTTTGCTTCCCCTGGTTTGGCTCCCATAGGACACGTGCCGATCTTCCTCTTCATGGGTTCGCGCGCACGCGGCTTTGGGACTTGAAAAAAACAGCCATGCTTCCCGATGGCAAAACCCTCGTCGCCTTCGCCCTGACGGACAATGACTACACTCGCTCCCTATGGCCTCACAAATTCAACCTGGACTTTAGTGTCACCGTGGGTAGCAGCCTGGAGGCGTCCCTTCTGATCGAAAATCGGGACAGCATTCCTTTCATGTGTGAAGAAGCCTTCCATACGTATTTCAGCGTGGAAAACTCAGCGTCCTGCCAAGTGACGAACCTGGACGGGCTCGAGTATATCGATCGTGTCAGGAATGATGCCCGCGCGATCCAGGCCGGAGCGGTTAGGATCGAAGGTGAATTGGTGAATGCCTACATGCGCGCTCCCGCCGTATGCGAACTTATCGACACGAGTGCGCATCGTCAGATTCGCATCGAGCAGCGCGGCATGAGGGCAATAGTCGTCTGGAACCCCGGGGCGAAGGCCGCCGCCGCGAATCCGGAAATTTTGGAGACGTGGAACGAATTCGTCTGCGTGGAATCGGCAAACTGCCTCGATCACGCGCTCGAAATCGCGCCTGGCGCCACGCATCGCAGTGTCGTAAAAATATCGGCGGACGAACGGCGGGAATCCTTAGCCGATAGAGCGAGGTGAAGCCAGCTCCGTCGCTGGCGGACTTTGCTTTCTGGTGACAACGCTTTTCGATAAAGGAGCCTGAAAATGAGCGGAGAAATCAGAGTCAACCGAAAGGATTTGGAAGGTTTCTGCGCCAAGGTATTCATGAAGCTCGACTTGTCCCCCTCGGAAGCGTCGGATTCGGCCGAAATACTGGTGAGCGCCGACGCGCGCGGCATCGGGAGCCATGGCGTGGGCCGTCTCTGGCGCTACGCGAACGGCATCAAGAAGGGAATCATGCGTCCGGGCGGGCAGCCTGTCGTCTTGCGCGAAACGCCGATTTCCCTGGTGCTCGACGCTGAAGGCGCCATGGGGCTGAGCCTCAGCAAGCGGACGATGACGCAGGTAATAGGCAAGGCGGAAGTTTCGGGAGCGGGCTTCGCTTCGATACGCAATTCCAATCATTATGGCATAGCCGGATATTACACGGAGATGGCCGCCCGCAAGGACATGATCGGCGTCAGCATGACCAATACGGCCGCGCTCGGCGTGCCTACCTTCGGTCGTAGCGCGATGTTCGGCACCAATCCCATCGCGATATCGGTTCCAGCCCATGGCGGAATGTTCACCCTGGATATGGCCACCACTTGTGTGACCAGGGGCAAAATCGAAGTCTATGACAGAGAGGGAAAATCCATTCCGCCCGGCTGGGCGGTGAACACAAAAGGCGCCGTCACCGTCGACGCCCACAGCCTGCTGGAGGACATGCTTTTCCAGCGCGGCGGCGGATTGCTGCCATTGGGCGGCGAAGGTGAACAGTTCAGCGGGTACAAAGGATATGGGCTTGCCGTACTCGTGGATATCATGACCGCGATAACAAGCGGCGGTGTCTTTGGCAAATCGGTGATGGACAGCGAAGCGACATCGGCTCGCGTCTGCCACTTTTTCGGCGCGATTCGGCTGGATCTTTTCCGGGACCCCGAGGAATTGAAATCCGATATGGATCGCTTGCTGGGCGAGCTGAGCGGCGCGGAGCCCGCCGAAGGCGCGAGTCGCGTCTATTATGCCGGGCTCAAGGAACACGAAGCGGAGGCGTTGAGCGATCAGATAGGCGTTCCCCTCAGCGAGAAGGTCGCGGCTCAGCTCTCCCGCATCGGCGAGGAGTGGGGGGTGGCCTTCCCGTTTCAGCCCTGAATTATCTTGATGTAGTTGGTTATCCCGCCCAGGAGCATCTCGACGGCGATGGCCGTCAGCACGAGACCCATTAATTTCTCTATGGCGCTCAAGAAACGCGCGCCCAGCCAATCCTGAAGCTTGTTTGATCCCAGAAAGACGATCGTCGTCACCACGATGGCGATGAAGATCGAGCCGATCCATTCGAGGGTGCGCACCGGCGATGTCCTGGCGAGAAGCATCACGGTCGTCATCGCCGAAGGTCCGGCGATCAGGGGAATCGCCACGGGCACGATGAAGGGCTCCGCGCCGGAGTCGTCCTCGACGAGCTTGCCGCCCGAGCCGGGAAACACCATGTTGATGGCGATCAGGAAGAGGATGACGCCACCCGCTATCCTCAAGGTTTCGTCGGAGAGGTTCACCGCCCTGAGAAAGGCCGAGCCGAAGAGAAGGAAAACGACGAGGGTGAAAAAAGCGATGGCGCATTCGCGGAATATCACGAGCCTGCGGCGCGAAGGATCGACATTCTTGAGGGCCGCGAGAAAGAGGGGAATGTTCCCGAGCGGATCCGTGATGAGGATGAGAAGAATGGTGGCCGACAGGAAGCTCTGTTTCATGCCCCTATTGTACAACCTTCGAGGCGCGCCGCACAGAGACAATCGATGAGGCGAGCACGGCCGCTATGATGACGGCGCCGCCCGAGAGGGAGCGCAGCCCGGGCACTTCGCCGGTCGCGAGAAAGACCCATAGCGGGTTGAAGAGTGGCTCGATGACTGCGGTGAGAATGCTCTCCAGTGCGGTGATGCGCTTGATGCCGTACGAGAAGAGTATTGCCGCCACGCCTATCTGCACGATGCCGAGGGCCGAAATGGCGAATATAGCCTTGGCGGTGATGACAGGAGCGGGCAAGAAAAGCGAAATCGCCCCCGCGATCAGCGCCGTAAAGATGTGTCCAAGAAGCAAGGACTCAAGAGGCGAGCCATCCTTCTGCTTTCTTATAAGAACGATATTGAAAGCGAAGGTGATACCCGCTGCGACAGCCACGAGGTCGCCGAGCAAATGTCCCCCGCCGAGCGAATCCATGAAGAAGAGGACCATGCCGCCGCAGACCATGGCCAGCGCGATCCAATGCTCGAGCCTCGGTTTCTCCTTGAGGAGTATCGATCCCAAGATGGCGACATACACGGGCGCCCCATACTGCAGGAGAATCGCGTTGGCCGATGTCGTATGCTTGTTGGCGAATACGAAAAGGATCATCGTCGCAGCGTAAGCTAAAGCCGAGAGCACCTGGACCTTCGAAAAACTGAAGCGCGGCCGCCTGATCACCGCCCAAAGGAAGAGCGCGGCGATTAAGCTCCTCGCTCCCGCTATGGCAAAGGGCTGCCAGTCCATCATTTTTATGAAAAGGCCGGCCGTGCTCCAGAGAAAGGCGCAGCCGGCCATGGCGAGGGTGCCTTTTATTTGAGGTGTCATTCCAGATTTTGCTGCTATCGTTCGATCCGCGTGCATGGGCGCGAGTCTAGCAGAATTGTCAAAGCTCGCAAAGACCTGCCTCTAAAAACAAGTAGCTATGTTTAAAGTGTGAAGCGCCCGTAGTATTCTGAGTTCGACGGGACTCGGGAGCCGGTGGCAGGCAGTCTGTTATCCGCAAGGCACCACCCCTAAGGGCCAAAAGGGGAGACC
>Ga0172379_10004698_pt1 | contig 19809 bp, 24 predicted proteins | sample GrowelOW334metaG_FD_119756 | JGI IMG/M metagenome (GOLD analysis project Ga0172379, IMG submission 119756) | Groundwater microbial communities from an aquifer near a municipal landfill in Southern Ontario, Canada - Groundwater well OW334 metaG | ecosystem: Environmental > Aquatic > Deep...
ATTCAACACAATTGCTTGTGTTACGTGAAGTTAATCAATATTAAAACCCCACCCAGTGCGCCAAAACGTCCGCCAGGGGCTCAACAAAATCGGTGTCTTGGGGTAAATGGTTGGATAGCAATTCCAGAACTTTTTCGTGTTCCATGTCGTCGGAAAGGGGAATGTGAATCAAAGGCATTAATAAACGTTTGCTTTTTAGCAGAAGATAAATGCTGGCGCCGCGTTCGACGATATTAAATGCCGTAAGTTCGCGATAAAGGTATATTTGTGAATCAACGCGAATCCCCGTGGTACGTAAATCATAAGAAACGATTTTGGGCGGTCTTTCACTGTGGAAAAAAATTAGAATGCCGGAAAGTAAAAAGATTATGCCGGTTAAAAAACTTTGCATCACAAACGCAAAGAAAAGCAATAATGCCAGAAGAATGCCAAAACCGATGTACCAAACGGTTGTTTTTTTATAAACAACGTATTCCGGCGCTTCCCAGGTAAGATAAACCTGGCCTTGACCAAGCCGACTGCCTGGCGGAAGAGAAGATTCGGGTGTTTCTTTTTCGTTATTATTTTTGTTTGTGCCCCCCAAGCGCAAATCCAATGTCGGTTTTGCCATGTAGGAATAATAGCACAACAGATAAATTTCATCGAAGTGTGGATTTTTTCAACACGAAAGAAAAACCCTCGTTCGTAGCGAACGAGGGGGGGTGTTACAACGGGAGCTTTAATCCGGCGGCTTTGACGGATTTTTCATGAGATTTTGCCAGTACAAGCAGGGCACAAGCCGCGTGTTGCGGCGACCAGCGATTCTCCTTCGCCGTGATAAGTTCGAGAAGCGGTTGTGGCGACGAAACATCGATGGCTGTGACGGGGTTTTCCTCGGCAAACTCGTCGCGTTCCGCGATATGGTTTTGGTGCCACAAATCAAGGATTTGCTGCGCAACTAGACTGGATTGCGCGTGAAACATTAACGTTGGGTGATAATAATCGCCAATGCGATCAACTACACCTAAGCAGGTTATTTCGCAACACGATCTGGCAATCTGCGGGCAAGTTTCTTGACAAAGTCCATGGTGGACAGTTTTCATCGCGGGGGAGTCGGTTTCTCCGAAGTATGGTCTGATTTGTTCGCTCACGGTGGTCATCCACGCGCTGGGGCAAGTCACGTTTCTTGCGTGACGTTTAGCAAGTATCATCTTACTGTCGCGTGTAGTAACGCAAACGGCGACGCGTGCCGTGTTACCGATCGGCCAAATTCGTGAAAGACCGGAAACCATTCTTAGACCGATTGTCTTTGGTTTTTTCTGCGTCGTTGGAAAGTGTGGCAAGAGGTTGCTGTAGAAAAGGAATTGGCCGTAGGTTGTTTTGCGGTAATGCAAAGATAGATTTTTGAAATCGATCTTTGCGTAAACAATCGAAACGGCGGGATGGTCGGAAATCTTTGAACCGAAAGGGTTTTGACGAACCCAATCGCAATATTCTGGCGATGCGGGAGAGCAGCTTGACTCAAAGTGTTCCATGAGACACTGCTGAAGTCCCAGAGAGATGATTTGGAAAGGCAAGTGAGCCAAAGCGCCGCTTGTTGAGCAAAACATAAAAAACTCCGTTGTGAAAAAGAACAGTCCTAATACCGAAAAAGAAGTATAGGAAGAATTTATGTTTACGTCAAGTTGTTTATTTGAACACGTTGGAGACGGTTTTTTGTGCTGTCAGAGGATTCTTTTTTGGACTCGTTTTTTTGTTTTTACGATAAAATAAGCGATTGCGGCGATGATACAGAAAATGACCACGATGTCTAAAATTTCCGTGTATTTCCGGATGATTTCCCAGCGGCTTCCCAATAGATATCCTAGGTAGGTTAAGAAAGTGTTCCAAAGTCCCGCTCCAATCACGGTATAGATGGAAAATTTATAAATATTCATTCGACCGACGCCGGCGGGTAACGAAATAAGGTGCCGAACGATCGGAATGAAACGAGATATGAAAATAGTTTTTTCGCCATATTTGTTAAAGAAGTCTTCAGTTTGTTTTAAGTGGTGTTCGTTGAGTAAGAGATATTTGCCAAATTTGTTAATAAATCGTTTGCCGCCATACATGCCGATGTAGTACGAAATAATGGAACCGATAATACTGCCAAGAGTGCTAAAAATAATTATTGATATGAGAGACATCCGGTGTTCGAACAAAAGAAATCCGGCGAACGGCATCACCGCTTCGCTTGGCACGGGAAAAACCATGCTTTCCATGATCATCAATACAAGAATGCCAAAATAGCCGGCCTTGCCGATAAAGAGGGTGAAATAGGTGATGAGAAATTCCGTTAAACCCATGTAGACAAGGATACAGGAGTTCCTGTGATGTGTCAGCCTTGAACGCTAAACAAAAAAACTAGTTGTTCTTTAACAACTAGCGAGGTAATCGCACCGAGACGCGCATTACGCGTTGATCCAGTACAAGAGGCTAACAATAACGACGACGAGTCCAATAATTGCGACGAGCACGGTTGTTCCCAATGAGAGGGAGTTTGTGCCAGAACCTCCCCCCGTACCGACTTCGCGGTTGTAATAGTAGGAAGCGTCGCAATTCTGGCTACCACAATTGGGACAATAATCGTTGTCAGAAGGAGACCAACCCATGACAATATCCTCCCTTGTTATTGGAACACGTTAGAAAAAGAACGTTTATTACCAAACGCATGCTAACACGTCGAATAGATTGTGCAATACAACATCAAAAAACCTGTCTTTTGTGGTCTATTTGAACAGAAGAGTCCCTATGGTTTATTGATGCCGTCGTTCGTTATCATTTTCATCGCTTCTTGCACGGTTGTCATAAACTGAGCGGGGAAGATAATCGTTGAATTTTTCTCGACGCTGATTTCGGCCATTGTTTGGAGAGTGCGCAACTGCAGGGCGACGGGGTGAGCGGCAATTAAATCCGCGGCTTCGCCGAGTTTTTGGGCGGCCTGAAATTCTCCTTCGGCGGCCACCACCTTGGCGCGACGTTCACGTTCTGCTTCCGCCTCTTTGGCCATCGCGCGCTGCATATTGTCGGGAAGAACAATGTCTTTAATTTCAACGGCGGTAACTTGCGCGCCCCACGGTTCAGTGTGTTCATCGATCACATTTTTGATTTGAACATTAATCGCGCTGGTTTGAGCGAGTAATTGGTCAAGAGTGAATTGGCCAACGACATTGCGCACCGTTGTTTGACTGATTTGATTAACGGCATCGTAAACATTTTCAATGGCAATGACTGATTTCATTGGGTCGACGATGTGGTAGTAAGCGACGGCGGCGATATCGATGGAGACATTGTCCCGTGTAATGATTTTTTGCGACGGGATATTCATTGTAATCGTTCTTAGAGTTGTCTTGTTCATTCTTTCGAAAATCGGAATTAAGAAAATAAGCCCCGGTCCGCGCACGGCCTGGTATTTGCCAAGAAAGAACACAACCGCGCGTTCGTATTCTTTGATGATGCGCAGAGAGCTTAAAATAAGCGCGATAACAATGATGAGGATGTAGTAAAACATATTTTGTTAATTAAGGATTTGATGACAGCGTAGGGCAAAAGTTCTAAGAAGGGAAGCTTTGTCGGATTAAAAACCGTCAACTCAACAAAAAACTTTAAATTATGGCGCGTTTTCTGAAAAATAAGTGTTTGATACGGCGATTGCTACGATAAGAAAAATAAATTGTATTTGCAGAATAAGCAGAAGCGTTTTTTCATACATAAAACCAAAATACAGCAAGATAAAAGCAATGAATAACAAAGACGCGCAATTTTCCAAAAACACTAAGATTAACCATAAATATTTGTGTCTACACAAAGACGGAAACATTCTTTTTTCGTGTAATATATTTACTAGTTTTATTAAAAAATATGGCAAAAATATTTGACAAAGGAAAATGACTGGATAGAAAAAACGAATATCCACCATGTTGGATTGCATAATTAAGCCTGTCGTTAGTGTTGTTGAGGCCAAGAAAAATAAGAGGAATTTCTTAGGGATTTCGATAGCTATTTTTTTTGATGGTAAAAAAAGAAAAATAATTGCCAATAAAAATCCCGTAAAGGCAAGGGGGGCGTTGTCAATAAGATCCATTAAGGAAATATGGTAAGCATGTTTTAAATAAATAGTCGAGGAGCCATATAGCGGCGACGTGTACGAGAATATGGCTAAAAATTTAATAGGGTTTTGCCAAAGGTAAGGAATGAATATCCAGCTGGAAAGGACGGAGGCAACCATGATAAGAGCCAATCTTTTTTTGTTGATTAAAAAAAATAAACAGAAAAAGATTAACAGACCGAGAAAGATTGAGACGTGAATTCGGGAGGCGATTGCCAATCCCAGAGATGTTCCCAAAATTACAGAAACAAGAAAAGGGGTTTTGTTTTTTTCTCGAAAATGCCATAAAACGCAAACAAACGCGATTGCTACCAGTTCGGAAGTAATAATGTCCACGGGGTTAGAATAGTAAGCAAAATTATTAAAGATAAAAGTTCCGCCAGCGCCGATCCACCAGAGTTTGTTTGGAAAAATTATATAACAAAAAAGGCCTAGAACGGTTATTAAGATTGTTCCTAATAATATTTCAGTGATTAATAGACTATAACTCGAAGAAAAACCGATTAAACGAAATAATTGGGTGACCATGAGAAAAAAAGTACCCGGGTGGGAAGGATCGATGTCGAGGCGATAGGTCAGTTGAAAGTTTTTCAACTCCCACCCCAACAAACCCATTTTATTTAGCCAATATTCTGAGTCGACAAATATGACAGAACGCCAAAGGACGAATTGTGCTATAAAAACGGTTAAAATTAAATATGGTAATCTGTGGACGTTACACGGAATTTTTTGCATTGCTGGTGTGAAACTTGGCGGAGAGGGCGAGATTCGAACTCGCGAAGCCCTTTCGGACTTACGTCCTTTCCAGGGACGCCCATTCGGCCACTCTGGCACCTCTCCTTAATGTTACTCATTGAGATTGCCACGGCCGGAAGAGTTAGACAAGCTATCCTCGGCAAACTACTGCGCCCCAGATTTCTTTCGTGCCGTTTTGGGCTAAAATACTTGCTGCTTCTTCCAGCGTCGCGCCGGTGGTAGAAACGTCATCCACAATAATTATTTTTTCCGGAATGGTTGCTTGATACGAAGAATTGATTGAAAACACACCGGTGATATTGTTTGCTCGCAAATTTTGGATTTCAGGATTGAGCGATGCTTGGGGTGCGGCGGATTTGGTGCGGACTAATGTCTCTTGCGAGGGAATTGCTAAAAGGCTGGAAATTCGGTTCGCCAGCAGTTGTGACTGGTTGAATCCGCGTTCGTTTTGCCGTTTTTTATGCAATGGCAGGGGGATCAGCGTGAATTGGTTTAGATTGTTTCCAAGTGTTTGTAGGATATTTTTTGCCAGTAAATCACCAAGCGGTTCGGCTAAATCGCGGACGCCGGAAAATTTTAAAGTATGTACCGCTTCGCGCAAGGTCTTGTTTTTATATTCGCCAACAAAAATGACACCGGACAAATGAAACTTACGACGACAAACGGCGCAAGTGACGCCGTGCAAAGTTTTTTCTTTGCAATAAATACAGGTTTCGATTGGGGGCGTTAGACTTTTAAGGCAATCAGCACAAAGCCAGGGACCGAAATTCTCGCAACCGACGCAGGCGGTGGGGAAGGCGAGGTCTGTGATCGCGAAATATGTCTTTTTAAAAATAACAATTAGCTGATTCCAAGTTCGAGAAACCAGCTTTGCTTCGGTCATTTGAAAACGGCTGATAGAATTCGAAAAACAGCGTTTTTACTCTGTTTTTACTCCGACCTTTTGTTTTTGTTCGTTTTTTACCACTTTTGCTTCAACGGGCACAAGTTTGGTTTTGTTTTCTTCCCAAATAATGTTGAATTTACCGCCACCTTGAATGGTGCCGTCGATAATGCCTTGCGCGACGGGGTCTTCGATAAATTCTTGGACGAATTGACGGATTGGTCGGGCGCCTTCGCCGCTTTGAAACGCGCGTTCGGCAATTTGATCGCGTACTTCGTTTGTAATTGTTGCTTCCAAACGTTGTTTGCGCAGGCGGTCTTTCAGTTCTTCCAGGTTTAACGCGGTGATACGGCGCAGTTCCGGTAGTCCCAGCGGACGAAAAACAACAATCTGGTCAATACGAGAGAGAAGTTCCGGCGCCATTTCTTCGCGTAAATCTCCCATTACTTTTTGTTTAATCTCGTCGTAACGTTCCTGCGCTTCTTTCTTTTCCGTTTCATCGACAACGCCAAATCCCATTTTTGCTTCTTTGGAAAGTTCTTGAGAGCCAATATTAGAAGTGAGAATAATGATTGTATTACGGAAATTCGCTTTTTTGCCGTGCGTGTCGGTTAATTCGCCCTCTTCCATGATTTGCAGAAGAATGTTGAATACGTCGTGATGCGCTTTTTCAATTTCATCAAAGAGAACGATGGAGTAGGGACGACGACGGATTTTTTCGGTGAGCTTGCCGCCTTCTTCGTAGCCGACATAACCCGCGGGCGCGCCAATCAATCGCGAGACCGCGTGCGCCTCCATAAACTCGGACATGTCCACGCGAATCAACGCGTCTTCGTCTTCGTAAATTTCGCGCGCTAACACTTTGGCCAATTCGGTTTTACCGACGCCGGTCGGGCCAAGGAAAATAAACGAACCCACCGGACGATTGGGATTAGCGATGCCGGAACGGGCACGGCGGATAAATCGGGCAACGGTATTGATGGCATCGCGTTGTCCGACAATGCGACTGCCTAAGGTTCTTTCGAGATGCAAAAGTTTCTTTTCTTCCGCTTTGAGAAGGCGAGTGACAGGAATGCCGGTCATTTCCGCGATCACGGCGGCGATATCGTCGCGATTGATGGAATAAGTATGATTTTTCGCGGAAGCCGGTTCGGAGTGTAGAACATGAATTTTATCTTCGAGACGCTTTTCCTCTTTTTTGAGAATAAGCGCTTCTTCATAACGTTCTTCCTCGATCGCGCGGTTTTTTTGCGATTGGGTTTCTTGCAGTTCTTCTTTTGCTTCTTGCAACGCGCTGGTGTCGATTTTTGTTTCGGTGCCGCGTTTTAAGCGGGCAAGGGAGGCGGCTTCGTCCAACAAATCCAATGCTTTATCCGGCAAAAAACGGTCGGTAACATAGCGCGTGGATAAAGCAACGGCTGCCTCAATAGCATCATCGGTGACTTCCAGGCCGTGGTGGGTTTCGTAGGCTTCGCGGACGCCCTTTAAGACGTCGATCGCTTCTTCTTCCGTGGCTTCGCGTACCACAATCGGCTGAAAGCGTCTTTCCAGCGCCGCGTCTTTTTCAATGTGCTTGCGGTATTCGTCGAGCGTCGTGGCGCCAATAACTTGCAATTCGCCATGCGAAAGCGCGGGTTTAAGAATGTTGGCGGCGTCTAATGATCCGCCCGCGGAACCGGCGCCGACGATGGTGTGCAGTTCGTCGATGAAAAGCAAAACATTCGGTGTTTCCTTTACTTCTCGTAAAATTTCTTTCAGTCGTTCTTCAAATTCACCGCGAAAAGTGGTGCCGGCCAAAACTGCCGCCAAGTCCAAAGAAAGGAGACGCTTGTCCGACAAGTTCGCCGGGACGTTGCCGTTGGCGATTCGTTGCGCCAGACCGATCGCGATGGCGGTTTTGCCGACGCCGGGATCGCCGATTAGCACTGGGTTGTTTTTGGATTTGCGCGAAAGGATGCTCATCATACGTTGGATTTCTTTGTCGCGGCCAACGACCGGGTCAAACTTTTTTTGCCGTGCCTGTTCGGTAAAATCGGTACTGAAATAATCCAGGCCGGGTGTTTTGGATTTTGGTTTCTTTAATTGCGGTTCGGTGCCTTTTGGCATCTGGATGGGCATATTCGGCATGCTGTTCATTCCGGACAAAAAGTTGGAAAGGTCCGGAAAATGCGCCGTGTTTTGCAAAACGGTTTTCACTTGGCGTAAAAGCGCTTTGATGTCCGCCGGTGAGCGTTCCAAAATGCGATAGGCTGTGTTTTCTTTTTGCGAGATGATGCCGAATAACAGATGTTCCGTGCCGATGTAGCGGTGTTGGTGTTCGAAAGCGACGCGCGCCGCTTTTTCAAAGGCCTTTTCGGCTTGGTCGGATAAAATTTCCCGGAAATTTGTTTGCCGGGGCAGGGTTTCCAGTTCGGTGCGCAAATATTCAGGTGTGATTTTGAATTTTCGCAGAATAGTGGCGGCAATGGAGCCGGTTTCTTTGGTCATGCCGTAAAGCAGGTGTTCGGTGCCGATTTCGCCATGTTGAAGATCTGACGATACTTGCGAAGCGGTAGCGAGAACGTGTTTTAAACGAGTTGTAAGTTTGTCTTGGATTGGAAAATTTTTCATACTGTGCAAAAGATCTTAATAAAAGTGTAGCATAATTTTGGGAATTTATATGCTAAGGTAAAAAATGTAATGAGTCAACTAGCGACAATCCAATGTTTTGATGGATGTAGTTTTGTGCGCCATTCCCGTGACAACGGGAATCCACGTCATATTTTCGCAAATTATCATGTGTGTCGCGTGGACCCCCGATGTCTCGGGGGTGGTGTTTTTTTAATTTTTTATAAAACAACATGGAACTGTTGGTTAAAAGGTTGTTATTCATGAAAAATATATGAAGAAACGCGATAATCCCTGGTATGTGGCGACGATGCTTCTTTCGGTGCGGCCGCGTTCGGTCGCGGAGATGCGAAAAAGGCTTTTGGCGAAGGGTTTTTCTGATGAAGAAGTGAAAAGAACGGTAAATAAGTGTCTGGAATTTCGTTACCTTGATGATAAGCAGTTTGCATCAATTGTCTGTGATACGGAACTTGCCAAAAAAACCGTGGGGAAAAAGATGTTATTGCGTAAATTACACTCTTTTGGTCTGGAAAACATGGTTATTAGCGAAATAGTGGCGGAAAAATTACCCTTAGAAAAAGAATTGGAAATGGCGTTATACGCGGGGAACAAAAAGAAACAACAACTGGTAAAACGGGGAATCGCCAAAGAAAAATTTTACCAAAAAATAGGACAATATTTGTTGGGAAGGGGGTTTTCGGGAGAAGCGGTGGGGAAAACTGTCGGTGCTATTTGCGGAAGAAACGATTTTGATTAAGTATTTATTCCATTTTTTCCAGAGCGGCGATGCGTTCCTCGATTGGCGGATGGGTGGAAAAAAGTTTGGCAACCGAGCGGCCGGAAAGGGGATTGGTCAAATACAAATGCGCGGTGGCGGTGTTGGCTTGAGTTACGGGCAACTGTTCTTGCTGAATTTTACGAAAGGCGGAAATTAATCCTTCCGGATAGCGGGTGAGGAGAACTCCTGACGCGTCGGCTAAAAATTCACGGCGCCGCGAGACGGCTAATTGGATCAGTTGCGCAACAATAGGTGAAAGCAGAATTAAAACAACTCCAATAATCGCAAGAATGGCACCAGCGTTGCCTTCATTGTCATTATTATTACGACGTCCGCCAAAAAGTCTGGCGCGCAGGAATAAGTCGGAAACCAAGGCGATTGTGCCGACAAAAATTGCCACGACAGTCATTAAGCGGATGTCATAATTGCCAATATGGGAAAATTCGTGCGCCAAAACACCTTCCAGTTCCTGGCGGTCTAATTTGGCGAGAGTTCCTTCCGTTATGGCGATTGACGCGTGTTTAGGGTCGCGTCCCGTGGCAAAAGCGTTAATGGCGGGAGAGGGAATAATGTAAACCGCCGGGGTTGGGATGCCGGCTGTAATCGCCAGATTTTCAACGATCCGGTAAAGCCCCGGTGAATCGTTTTTGTTGATTTGAACGGCACCATTGGCGCTTAGGGCAATCTTGTCTCCCGCGTAATAGCCGGTGAGAGAGGAAATGATGGAAATAACAATGGCAACAGGAAAGATTGCGGTGCCACCGCCCTGAGTTTGATCAATGATGAAACCCAACAGGAGGATAAAAACAATAAAAAAGATAATTAGAACAGCCGAGCGGCGTTTGTTGGAAGCGATGGCGGTGTAGGCAGTCATAAATATAATGAAATCTTGAATTCAGGAAACACGCGTCTTTGCGAGCCATTGACCATTCGTGAGAATGGGCAAGGCGCGGCAATCTTCTTCTTGTTTAGCGAGGGATTGCTTTGCCTCGCTTCGGCGATGGCTCGCAAAGACACCGCTGTCAGAATTTAACTTGCGGTACTTCTTTTTCCGTCACATCATCAAGTTCGAAGAAATTGCGTTGTTTGAAGTTAAAAGTGGAGGCGATAACGTTCCCGGGGAATGATTGCATTGCGGCGTTCATGTCGCGGACGTTGCCGTTGTAGAAACGACGAGCGGCCTGGATTTTGTTTTCCGTATCGGAAAGTTCGCGTTGCAGTTCGAGAAAATTGGTGTTGGCTTTTAAGTCGGGGTAGTTTTCAGCGACGGCAAATAAAGACTTTAAGGTGCCGGACAAAGAATTTTCCGCCTTGGCCAAATCTTCCGGGCTACCGCTCTGCATCGCTTTTGTTCTTGCTTCGGTGACAGCGGTTAAAACATTGCTTTCGTGCGCCATATATCCCTTCACGGTTTCCATTAGGTTGGGAATTAGGTCGTGGCGGCGTTTCAGTTGGACATCGATATCGGACCAAGCCTCATCGGTGTTATTTTTCAGGCGAATAAAACTGTTATAGACAACGACTGCCCAAACAGCAACGGCGACAATGATAATAATGATTGGTAAAAACATATATTTTGCTAAGACTTAATGTTCTCAATGTAGGTCGTTTTGCTTAATGTTTCAAGTAGTTTCGCACACATTGAACGTCTAATAAATTTGTTGCAACAAAAAAAATACGGTACAATAAAACAACTAACATAAACAACAGAGCAACATATGGCCTTTTTTTCTCGTAAAGAATCCTACATCGGTTTGGATATCGGTACGTCTTCGATAAAAATCGTTGAATTAAAGCGCGAGGGAAGGGATCAAATCCGTTTGGTTACTTACGGTTCGGCAAAAAGCGCGGAGTCTCTGGCGAATGACAAAAACAATGAAGCCGTTGAGCATGTTTCTACTATTGCTCACGAAATCTTGCGTCGCGCCGGTGTTACGTCTTCCGGGGTTGTCGCGGCTCTTCCAAGCCTGTCTGTTTTTTCGGCAATTCTTTCTCTTCCGGAAATGGCTGATCGTGATCTTGAAAAGGCGGTTGTTCTCGCGGCAAAAAATTACGTTCCCTCGCCATTAAAAGATGTTGTGTTGGGGTGGACGGCGATGAAAGGGACGATTTCGCAAGCTCCGGCAAAAACACCGACAGTTCAGAATCCATTGACAGGCGACGAAGGCGCGAAAAATATCGGTGATAATCCGGTAAAAACGATAAGTCAAGAAAAAAATACCGTGCCCGTCGTTTCTGAAAAAAACGAAGAACTAAAAGCACGGCGCCCACTGGTAAAAAAGAACGAGGAAATTTTTCTCACCGCCGCCCCCAAAGAACTTGTGCAGCGTTATTTCTCAGTAATTGATCGTCTAAATTTAAATTTAGTAGCGCTTGAAGTTGAATCGTTTCCGTTATCTCGGTCGCTTTTGGGAAATTCAAAAGAGCCGGCGCTACTTATCGATATTGGTGATTTGGCAACCAATTTTTCTATTGTGGATAACGGCTACTTACGCATTAATCAAAGCGCCGACATTGGCGGGGCGTCATTGACAAAAGCTCTTGTTTCAAAATTTGGTATTTCGTACGAAGCAGCCGAAACACGCAAAATTGCTTATGGTCTTAATTCGGAGAATGAGGGTGAAGGAACAGCTTCGATACTGAAGCCGGCCGTAAAAGATATTATTGATCGAAGCGTTAATCTTAAGCGGATTTTTGAACGGAAAAGCAATAAAATTGTTGGACGAGTTGTTTTGATTGGTGGTGGCGCGAACCTGAAAGGTCTGGCCGCTTTTTGGCAAGAAACATCCGGGATGCCGACAGAAGTGGGGAATCCATGGAAGGGCGTGCGCGTGCCGCCAGTTTTAAATAATAAGTTGATCGCGAACGGTCCCTCTTTTGCGGTGGCGGTTGGTCTGGCATTGCGCGAGTTAGAACAAAGCGAGTAAAATAGAAGAGGTTATTCACAGTAAGATATAGACACTAAACAAAACACTACAATGCCGAAAATAAATTTAGCCCAAGAGACAATGCGCAACCAAGTAATCGCCGGGCGACGCAGGATGGTTTATTTATTTTCTATTATTGTTTTGGCGGTTGTCGGACTGGTATATCTGGGGTTGTTTCTTTTAACGCGAAATACAGAGGGAAAAGTGGCAGATGTTGAACAACGAATTGCAACATTAGAACAACAATTGAAAACACGTGACGCCTCGGGTAGAGAAATAAAAGCGTTTAGTATGCGTCTGGTAAACATCGAAAGTTTGTTAAGCAAGCATGTTCGCTGGTCGACAGCGCTGGGAGAATTAGAAAAATTGGTTTTGCCGTCGGTGAAAGTACTTGGTTTAAGCGGTGGTACGGATGCGAAAGAAGTTTTAATGGATGTGCAGGTGCCAAACATAGAGGCGGCCGCCGATTTGGTTATGTCGCTGGAAGATAACGCAAAAAGCAATGAGACATTTTTCAGTAACGTAACAGCACAGGCGCTTGGTTTGGGAAGTGGTACGACCGGTGCGCAAGCGCAATATTCGACAAAGTTAAAGTTTGGCGTAAAACCGGAAGGATTGTTGGATAAGAGTTTAACCGCCACGTCCGCGGTTACGGCGACGGACGATGTTAATTCATTAACTCCCTAATTTTATGGCACGAGCAACCACAGGACTTTCTTACTTAACTTTTGGTGTCGTTTTATTGGGGTCGTTGGTATTTACAATTTTTGTTTCCGTGCCGCAATGGGGTTTATACAGCGATGCCAACGCGAAACTGAAAATGGCGTTGCAACAAGAAAAAGACAATCAAGTTTTTTTGGCTGATTTGGATTTGCGAACGCAAGAACTGGGGAAATATAGCGCCGACGCGAAAGCGTTAAGTGTGGCGTTGCCCGATCGATTTATGCAAAGCAGCTTGTGGGTAAATATTAGCGAGCTCGCGACAAAGGCGGGTGTGGTGGTTGTACAAATTGGGGAATCCAAAAAGGACACCACTGTCCAGAGCACAACGGTTGAACCGGCAACGGCGAATGCTATTTTTACAAACGAAGGAGAAGCTGTTGTAAAAACAACGTTAAATACCAACGCGGCGAGTCAGCGGTTGGAAAAATGGACCACCGGCCTTCAAGTAAAGGGTAATTATTCACAAATACGTGCTTTTGTTAAAAATCTGGAAAATTCAATGATTTTGTCTGATTTAAAGGAATTTAAACTGACGCCGGCAACATCCGGAAACGAGGCGGCGACGACGGATGTGATGGATGCGACGATGACGATCCGCACCTATGTTCAGCTTTAGTCATTAATTGTGATACCATGAATGTACAAAATATCCGAGTAACCGTTTATAGCATTGTTGGTGTGGTTGGTTTGGTGCTTGTTTGCGCGGTTGGCTATCTTTACTTTTCCGGAAAACAACCGATTGGTGTTCAACAGGCGATGCCTCTCAATATCGGCGGTGTTTCATCCGCGGAAGCAAATAGTCCTTTCAAGGTTGGCGTTTTGGGCAGTAGCGCCTATAAGGGGCTGGATCGCTCTTTGCTTGATGCGGGAAAGTTGCCCGTGAAAGTGCCGGAAAACCGTGGAAAGGCGAATCTTTTCGGGATTTAGCGCGGATTGCGATCTTGATTTTTTATGTACGGGAGGAATTCAAGACGAAATTGCTTGAGTATTTCTTTTAGTTTTATTGATTGAAAAAATGCCCCCAATTAATCAAAGTTCTATTGAAGACGTACTGGAAGAGTGGGGTTTTATCGCGCCCGAACAGAAAGAAACATTAAGGGACACAGCGGTAAAAAGCGATCGGACGATTGACGAACTCTTGTTAAGCGAACGGGTTGTGCCGGAAGAACAATTTTATCGCGCGAAGGGCAAAGTGCTTGGTATTCCGTATATCAATTTGTCGGACATTGAACCGCAAGCGGACGCGTTAAATGTTATCGCGCCGGATGTCGCGAAAAATTATAATTTTTTAGCGTTTGCCAAAGACGGAACGACACTGCACGTTGCCATGGCGCAACCGGATGATTTTCAAGCCTTGGAAGCGTTAAAATTTTTAACAAAAAATACCGGTTTAAAAACGGAAATTCATATCGCTTCCGCGACGGCGATCACGGAAGTGTTGTCAAAAATTACCGGTGGAATAACCGGGGAAGTACAAAGCGCGATTCGGGAATTCAACGAAGAATTGGAAGATGTTAACAAAGAAGTAAAGGGTGATGATCGGAACGTGGAAAAAATCGTCGGCGAAGCGCCGGTTACCAAGGCTGTTGCCGTTATTATGCGGCACGGAATTGAAGGAAAAGCGTCAGATGTACACATTGAACCAAGTGCCGATAACCTTCGGGTGCGGTTTCGTGTCGATGGGTTGCTCTATACAAGTCTGATTTTGCCGCTAAAACTACACAGTCCGTTAACGTCCCGCATCAAAATATTAAGTAATTTAAAAATTGACGAACAAAGATTGCCGCAGGACGGACGTTTTTCGACCAGCGCCGGGGGGCATGAATACGATATTCGGGTATCCATTTTGCCGACGGTGTATGGCGAAAAAATCGTTATGCGTATTTTGGATAAATCACAAGGGGCGGTGCCATTTGAAAAACTTGGTTATACGGGCGTGCGCTTAGAGAATTTTAAAACGGCCTTGGCAAAACCGCATGGTTTGATTTTGATCACCGGCCCGACCGGGTCGGGAAAATCAACGACCCTGTACACGGCCATTGACAGTATTTGCGATCCGACACTGAACGTGGTGACGCTGGAAGATCCGGTTGAATATCGCATAAACGGCGCGAACCAATCGCAAATCAATTCGGAAATTAATTTTAGTTTTGCCAACGGTCTTCGAAGTATTTTGCGGCAAGATCCGGATATTATTATGGTCGGTGAAGTGCGCGATAAGGAAACGGGGGGCTTGGTGGTGCATTCCGCCTTGACCGGGCATTTGGTTTTGTCAACCTTGCATACCAACAACGCGTTAGGAGCGATGCCACGCCTTATTGATATGGGGCTAGAGCCTTTTCTTCTTGCCGCCGTGTTGCGTCTGGTTGGCGCGCAGCGGCTGGTGCGGCGTCTTTGTAGCGCGTGCAGAAAACAAGTTCCCATCCCAATAGAATTTCGTGATATAATCACTAAGGTAGTTGCCGATATCCCCGAATCTGAAAAGACCGAAGAGAATCAAAAGAATCCGAAAGTTCTTTATGAAGCGGCGGGGTGTAAAGAGTGCGGTGGAAAGGGAACGCAAGGGCGAGTCGCGGTAGTGGAAATTGTTCCCGTCTCCGAAAAAATGCGGCAGGCAATTATGGCACGCAAGTCAAACACGGAAATGTACAAAATTGTTTCGGAAGAGGGTTTAATCTCGATGCGCCAAGATGGTTTTCTCAAGGCCTTGTTGGGTGAGGTATCATTAAGAGAGGTTCTCGAAGTCACGTCGGAAGATTAATATCAAATATTAATATAAAAAACCTTTATCATTAGTTAAACAGCCATTATGGAGCCAACCAAAGCGAAAATATTATTGGTAGAAGATGATACGTTTATTTCCGGGATGTATCAAACAAAACTTTCGATGCTTGGTTACCAAGTTCGCGTAGCCGCGGATGGAGAAGCCGGTTGGGCAGAATTGCAAAAAGAAGCCCCCGATTTGGTTTTGTTGGATATCGTGTTGCCAAAAAAAGACGGTTTTGAAATCTTGGGCGACATTCGGGCCAATGAAACGCTAAAAAATTTGCCGGTGATTTTGCTTACCAATTTGGGCCAAAAACCGGATGTGCAGAAAGGATTAGAATTGGGAGCCGACGACTATATTATTAAGGCTCACTTTACCCCAAGCGAAGTTGTGGAAAAGATTGAGAAGATGTTGGCGAAGAAAACGGTTTGATTTTGTTGACGAACTGATTATCCATGATCGGAAGAACGCCTGAAAGCCTGCTCAAGGATCTTTTTGAGCATGTGATTAGCCGTAACGCTTCGGATTTGCATTTGTCGGTGGGAAGACCGCCGGTTATTCGTGTTGATGGTAAATTGTTTTCCATAGCGGAAATTGGAGTTTTAACAAAAATCGATCTTGACGCGGTGCTTAAGATTATTGGCGGGAACGAACGCGCCGAAAAATTCGCGCAAGGGGAGCAAGAAATTGATTTTGCGTACGCGCATGAAAGTGGTTTTCGCTTTCGCGTAAACGTCTATCTTAGCGCGCAAACAATTACGATCGCGATGCGGGCCATTCCGCGCGATATTCGCACGCTTGAAGAGTTGAGTTTACCGCACGAACTTGAACAATTCGCGAAACCGTCGCAAGGGTTTGTGTTGGTCACCGGGCCAACCGGTCACGGCAAAACCACAACAATGACGGCGATCGTCAATATGATTAATCGTTCCAGAGTGGCGCATATTATTACCATCGAAGACCCGGTGGAATACGTTTTTGTGGAAGATAAATGTTTAATTCACCAACGAGAAATCGGGCGCGACACGGAATCTTTCTCGCAGGCGTTGAAAATGGCCTTTCGCGAAGATCCTAATGTTGTTGTCGTGGGAGAAATGCGCGACTTGGAAAGCATCGCGACGGCCTTAACAATTGCCGAAACGGGGCACTTGGTTTTTGCCACCTTGCACACCAATAATTCCGCCCAGACGATTGACCGGATCGTGGATGTTTTTCCTGTTGGGCAGCAGGCGCAAATTAGAACGCAACTGGCGGGAACATTGACGGGAATTGTTTCCCAGCGGCTGGTGCCGGCGAAGGCGGGTGGGCGTTTTCCGGCCGTGGAACTGCTTCTGGCCACTCCCGCGGTGCGTAATCTGATTCGCGAAGGAGAGACGGCGCAAATTCCCGGCGTGATCCAAACTAGCGCCTCGCAAGGAATGATTCCACTGGAGCGGTCGCTTAAAGCGTTGGTTGATCACAATCTCGTGACGACGGAAGATGCGATGGTTTTTGCGGCAGATCCAATGCTGCTCGGCTATAATGATTTCGCGATGAGCAATACCATGGTATGATTTATACACACTAATAAATACACAAACATGGCCGACTATCAATATCGCGTACGTAATCGGAGAGGGGATGTTTCGCGGGGAGTAATTAAAGCATCCTCGGAAGAAGAAGCCTCGCAAATGTTGGCGCAACATGGTTTTGTGCCGATCGAAATACGCGACGCTAAAGACACGTCGATTTTCAATAGGGAATTTACGATTAAAAACGTCGGCGTGCGGGATCGCGCCATTTTGTCGCGGCAGTTGGCCACGATGATCGCGTCCGGTATTCCCATTTTGCAAGCGTTGCGGATTATGATTTCGCAAACGGAAAATTCCAAACTAGCCGATGTTTTGCGTGACGCGTCCTACGACATTGAGGGCGGTGATTCCTTAAGTAATGCACTAGAAAAGCATCCGCGGCAATTTTCGGAGTTTTATGTCAGCATGGTCAGAAGCGGCGAACAAAGCGGACGCGTGGCCGAAGCATTGGAGCGTCTGGCCGACAGCGAAGAAAGAAATTACTCATTGATTAGTAAGGTAAAAGGGGCGCTGATTTATCCCGCCTTTGTTATTGTTGCCATGCTTATTATGGGGTTATTGATGGTGGTTTTTGTTATTCCGCAGTTAACAGGCTTTTTTGATCAGTCGGGAGTAGAGTTGCCGCTGGTTACAAGAATTCTTATTGGAACTTCGGCGGTAGTTGCGGGTTACTGGTGGTTTATTTTGTTGTTTATTGTTGTCGCCGTGGTGTTGATTACTTTTTATGTTCGGACGACGGAAGGACGCTACAATTTGCACGCCGTTATCTTAAAAATACCGGTAGCGGGCAGAATTCTTCAAAAAATGTATCTCGCGCAGTTTACGGGCGCGATGGAGGTTTTGGTGGAAAGCGAAATTCCCGTTGTACAAGCGTTAATGATTTCGCGCGATATCATGGGGAATAGAATTTATCGTCAGATTGTGGACGAAACCGTGGAAGAAGTAAAAAACGGCTCGACTATTTCCGCGACATTTGAAAAATATCCGGAAATTCCCATGATGGTTTCGCAAATGATCAGTGTTGGAGAGCGGAGCGGTGAATTGGGTAAGGCGTTGAATTCCGTTAACCGTTTTTATCAGCGAGAAGTAAACGACGCGGTGCAGAATATGGCGCAACTTATTGAACCAATAGTGATTGTGGTTCTTGGGATCGGCGTGGCGGTGATGATTGTGGCGGTGCTCATGCCAATTTATCAACTGGTAAGTGTGATACAATGAGGGTAGCTTTTAAGTTACATAAAAAGATAAGAGCAAATTGGGTTTTGAAGAATGATGGGTATGTGTTTTCCCAAAATTCCCAATATCCAATTACCAATTTCCAATGAAATTCCAAATTTTAAAAAACGCGTCTTTGCGAGGAGCGCAGCGACGAAGCAATCTCCTAAGTATTTGTTTTAATGAAATTACTAGCTTATTGAGAGGAGGTGATCGCGTGTGAAAAAGTTAAATAACAAAGGTTTTACCCTCATCGAATTGTTGGTTGTTATTGCGATCATCGGATTGCTAGCTTCAATGGTTTTGGTGGCGGTATCGACGGCTAGAACAAAAGCCAAGGAAGTGCGGGTTAAGGCTGACATGACGCAATTGAGAACAATTGCGGAGTCGTTAAATGACACAGCGGGTTACGTGACTGTTGTTGGAAATAGCGGAGCCGATACTCTGATTGCTGATATTGGTTCGCAAGGAGCCACTGGAAATGCTCAGACTGTTACTACTTCTGCCTGGTGTTATAAAGTCACCACACTTTCTGGTGCTTCTGGAAGTGGAAGTTGGTGTGTTGACTCGGCCGGTTGGAATAAGGCAGGTTCGTGTAGTGCTGCTGCCGCTTGCCAGTAATCGTAATAAGACTTAAAATAGTCTCGTTCAAAACAACGCGGAAAATCCCGCGTTGTTTGTTTTGCCTTGAACACTTTTTCTGTCTTAAATATTTTATCTTCGGTTTGGTTAGTAAACTTTGGCAGATTTATATTGATATTTTTCTGATGTTATCATAAATAATAAGACGATAATGTAAAAGATAATTATTCGAGAAAACCACAGTACAAGGTCGCTAAAGTGTGGAGTGACCAGAGAGAGTACTAGCAACAGAATTTCTATGAGTAATGCGTAATAAAAAAACAGACGTTTACGTGCGAGAAGTTTGTTAAATAATTCAGAATGAAGAATATCTATGGTAAGTAATGGTAAAAAAATGTGCAGGATAAAAATTATCGAATAAAAAAAACGTAAATTATTCATTGATGATTTTATCAATAAGACGGTTGCTATGTTTATGGATAAGAATAAGGTCAGTAGAAAAGATCTCGGTATTGATAGTTGTCGGTTGAAAATTATCAGGCAAATAAGCGAAACGTATGCAGCGAAGGCAAGTGGTGCGTTAGAAATAAAAATAGCTAAATTTACTTCTCTGAAATAGTATGCTGGTAAATTGTTTGTGGTGATGTCTGTGTCGATTAATGTTGCGGTTCCTAAAAGTGACGAACTCAAGAAGGTAAGTGGTGAATGCCACAAATACGGATTAGCAGTAACAAATACGATGATGGCAATTAATATTAAAAAAGTTGCATTTTTAAATGAGCTGTAATACCAGACCAGAACAGGTATAAGCACAGTTAATAAGATGGTCATATGAATTCTCGAAGCAAGCGCTAGGCCGATACAAAGACCAAGG
>Ga0172379_10004699_pt1 | contig 19808 bp, 20 predicted proteins | sample GrowelOW334metaG_FD_119756 | JGI IMG/M metagenome (GOLD analysis project Ga0172379, IMG submission 119756) | Groundwater microbial communities from an aquifer near a municipal landfill in Southern Ontario, Canada - Groundwater well OW334 metaG | ecosystem: Environmental > Aquatic > Deep...
AGCTAGTCCCTAAAGCCCAGCCCCGCATCCGCTTCCTTCGATTCTCAGAAAACAGACCCAATACCAATCACAACCTTCCCAAGCACCCACACCTATCGGTTGTTTGGTTGTTAAAGAACAATGTTGCTAAGCAACGAGAGGGCGCATTATACAGAGCGAAAATGCATGGTCAACTCTTTTGCGAAAATATTTCAATCCGTATGCAACGGGATGACAAATTACCGAATTCAACTCAGCGTAACGCGTGCAAATTTGCGTTTGCCGACTTGCAGTACGCATGCTTCTCCAGACTTCAATACCAACGCTTTATCCTCGATCTTCTCGCCATTGAGACGCACCCCACCCTGCTCGATCATGCGTAGCGCGTCGGAAGTACTGGCGGTCAAACCTGCCTGTTTCAGCACTTGGGCTATCGGCAGCATTCCGCCTACCGCAGCCAATGCCACCTCAGGCATATCCTCAGGCAACGCGCCGCGCTGAAAGCGGGCCTCGAATTCGGCCAACGCGGCATCGGCCGCTGTCGTCGAGTGGAAGCGGGCAACGATCTCCAGTGCCAACAACACCTTGATGTCGCGCGGATTACGGCCTTCAACGGTTTCACGCTTGAAAGCAACGATCTCATCCTCGGGACGAAACGAAAGGAGCTCAAAGTAGCGCCACATCAGGTCATCAGAAACGGACATCAGCTTGCCGAAGATTTCTCGTGGTGATTCGGCAATTCCGACATAGTTTCCGAGCGACTTGGACATCTTGTTAACACCGTCAAGGCCTTCCAGCAGCGGCATCATCAGAATGCATTGCGGGGCTTGACCGTAGTGCTTTTGCAGCTCGCGACCGACCAGCAAGTTGAATTTCTGGTCGGTACCGCCGAGTTCGACATCTGCCTTCATCGCCACCGAATCGTAGCCCTGGCATAACGGGTAAAGAAACTCATGGATGGCAATCGGTTGGTTGTTGGCGTAGCGTTTGGAAAAATCGTCGCGTTCGAGCATTCTCGCCACCGTATGCAGAGCGGCGATGCGTATCATACCGGCGGCACCGAGCGGTTCGAACCAGCTGGAGTTGAAGCAGATTTCGGTTCGTTCAGGGTCGAGTATTTTGAATACCTGTTCCTGGTAAGTCCTGGCGTTCTCCAGTATTTGCTCTCGTGACAACGGCGGTCGTGTAGTGTTCTTTCCTGTCGGGTCGCCTATCATGCCGGTGAAGTCGCCGATCAGAAACATCACATGATGGCCAAGTTCCTGGAAATGTCTTAACTTGTTGATCAGCACCGTGTGGCCAAGGTGCAGATCCGGAGCGGTCGGATCAAAGCCGGCTTTGACCCGGAGCGGACGTCCGCTCTTGAGCTTGTCGGCAAGCTCGGCTTCGACCAATAGTTCGTCGCTGCCGCGCTTGATGCGTGCGAGTTGTGATTGAATGTCCATCGGGGTAACCGCGAAATGTTGATAGTGAACCAGTTGAACGTATCGTCGGTCCCTGATTTTTGCTAAACTCGCCGGAACTTTTTCGCCGCACGTCCGATGATCAACGAAAAAAAAGCGATTTTAGCGCATCTCCGCGGCCTACGTATTGCCAAACCAAGGTCGTTTTGGGCCGCGACGGGCATAGGAGGCATATCGCTGTTAAGCATGGTTGCGGCATTCGGTACCTCGCCATCGACGCTTGACTTGCAGGTGCCGCAACAAACGATCGTTGAGCAGCTTTCCTTGCCGGCCGATTTGGCAACCGAGAAAATCGAGGGAATCTTCGTACGCGAGGAGCGCATTCAACGCGGTGATAGCGTTGCCAGCCTGATGGCACGCCTGGGAATCCAGGACGAACCCGCCTTCCGGTTTCTACGCGAAAATGGCGGCGCTCAGGCGATATTCCGGCAATTGAGTCCGGGCAAACCGGTCACCGCGCATGTCGCTGAGAACGGCGAACTGCAAGCGTTGATCTATCCGCTCAGCGGTAAAGATCGCGCCCTTTTCGTCGAGCGTCGCGACGGCCAGTTGCAGACCCGAGAGCAGCTACTACAGTTGGACACTCAAGTATATATGAAATCGGGGGAAATTCGCTACTCCTTGTTCGGGGCGACCGACGCAGCCGGCTTGCCCGACAGTGTCGCCACTCAACTCGCCGACATCTTCGGGGGCGATGTCGATTTCCACCGCGACTTGCGCCGAGGGGACCGCTTTGCGGTCGTATACGAATCACACTCCTACCTTGGAAGACCGATGCGTACGGGCCGCATTCTCGCCGCCGAATTCGTGAATAACGGCAAGGCTTATAGAGCCGTCTGGTATGGGGACGTCGATGGCAAAGGCGGTTATTACACGGCCGACGGCAAGAATATCCGGAAAGCCTTTTTGCGCTCCCCGTTAGAGTTCTCGCGCATCACTTCCGGCTTCACTTCCTCGCGGTTTCACCCGATTCTACAAAAATGGCGCGCCCATCAAGGCGTCGATTACGGTGCGCCGATTGGCACCCGCGTCAAGTCAACGGCCGATGGTGTGGTCGACTTCGTGGGAAATCAGGGCGGTTACGGACGGGCGGTGATTCTGCGCCACCAGGGACGCTACACGACGCTCTATGGACACCTGTCGGGTTTCGCCCCAGGAATACGGAAGGGCACGCGCGTCGCCCAAGGTGATGTGATTGGGTACGTCGGCTCCTCGGGTTGGTCCACGGGTCCGCACCTGCACTATGAGTTCCGCAACAATGGCGTATTCCAGAATCCTCTTGCCATGGCGCTCCCGAGTACCCCGCCGCTCGGAGCGACGCAGTTAGCCAAGTTTCATGTATATGCGCAGCCTCAGTTGGACCGCCTCAACCTTATCAAGGACAGCAACCTCGCCTTGCTCGATTAGGGGGCCCGGCACCATGCCTGACCTGATTGTCGGATTGATGTCGGGTACCAGCCTGGATGGAGTGGATGCGGCGTTGGTGGAGTTTGCGGGGGCGATTCCCGAGGTTTGCGCTACCGCCTATGTACCCTATCCTACAGATCTGCGGGATAGGTTATTGCGATTGCATGATCCAGGGCAGGATGATCTTCATCAATCGGCGTTGCTGGCCAACCGCCTGGCACGCCTCTATGCTCAGGCGACGTCTTCCCTGCTCGACAAGGCCGGCGTCACCGCCAACCAGGTGCGCGCCATCGGCTGCCACGGCCAGACCATCCGTCATGCGCCGCAACACGGCTATACGCTGCAACTGAATAATCCTGCGCTGCTGGCCGAACTGACCGGGATCACCGTGGTCGCGGACTTTCGCAGCCGCGACATCGCCGCCGGCGGCCAGGGCGCACCGCTGGTGCCGGCCTTCCATTCGGCGCTGTTTAGGGATGCCGAACGCCATCGCATCATTCTCAACCTCGGGGGCATCGCCAATCTGACAATCCTCGCACCAGGAAAACCGACATTCGGTTTTGATTGTGGTCCGGGGAATATGCTATTGGACGCCTGGACTCAACGTCATCTTCAGAAACGCTATGATGACGGCGGTCATTGGGCAGCGACCGGGAAAGTTCGGCCTGAACTGCTGGCCCGCTTGCTCGACGACGAATTCTTTTCCTTGCGGCCGCCCAAGAGCTGCGGCCGCGAGCAGTTCAACCTAGCCTGGCTAACGCGACACTTGTCCGGCGATGAATCAGCTCCCGACGTACAGGCGACGCTTCTGGCACTGACAGTCGCGTCGATACAGCAGGCAATCCTGCGCTGGTGCGGGGGAGGAGAGGAAGTCTACGTCTGCGGTGGAGGCGCCCATAACCTGACCATGCTCGAGCAACTCAAGTCCAGGCTGCCGAAGCTTAAGGTGCAGACCACGGACGCACTCGGCCAACCTCCCGATTGGGTCGAAGCGGTGGCATTCGCCTGGCTCACCCAGCGCACGCTTGCCAGTCTCCCCGGCAACCTCCCGGAAGTCACCGGGGCACACGGGTTGCGGGTGCTCGGCGCAATCTACCCGGCTTAAAAAAGAAGGGACGCCGCAGCGTCCCTTCAGCGAAATTCAACGAATCGGATCAGGCCGAGAAGGAGGACCCGCAACCGCAGGTGGATGTGGCATTCGGATTCTTGATAACGAACTGAGCGCCTTCCAGGCCTTCCGAGTAATCGATTTCGGCACCGACCAGATACTGATAGCTCATCGGATCAATCAGCAACGTGACGCCATTCTTCTCAAGAACCGTGTCGTCGTCATTCTTGACTTCATCGAAAGTGAAGCCGTATTGGAAGCCGGAACAGCCGCCGCCGCTGACAAACACACGCAGCTTAAGTTCCGCGTTGCCTTCCTCGGCGATCAGGTCCTTCACTTTATTGGCGGCGCTGTCGGTAAACAACAGCGGCATGGGCATCTCTATCGGTGCATTCATGTTTTGCTCCTGTGGAATTCGGTACTGGACAAATTATCTAGGCAATCATCTGTTTAGTCAATTGCTCGAAGCCAGCTTCAGTTCTATGGTCTTGGCGACCGCGCCCTGATGAACCAGTCGTCCTTGTACGACGGCGCCCAGATGGATCTCGATGGTGTTGTATTGCACATCCCCTGTGACTCGTGCGTGCGATTGAAGTTCCAGCAACTCGCTTGAGAACACCGGGCCAATGATCGTTCCGTTGATCACCAGATGAGAGACATTGATCTCACCTTCGATGCGCGCATGCTCGCTGACAACCAGCGAACTATGCTGCTCACCCGAGGCACAGACGACATTTCCCTTGATCTCTCCGTCGACGCGCAAGCCGCCCTCGAACGTGACATCACCTTCAACTTTGGTACCGGCGCCGATCAGACTGTCGATCCGGCCCAGCGGCTTATTGGATTTTTTTGAGAACACAGCGACCCCCTTTATTACAATTTAAGGCTTTTTGACGCCTTCACCACACCGGACTGCAACAGGCGCACCTCAACAGTATTGATGCGGGTACCGGACGGAATGCGAAAGGTACCGTCAAGACGGCGGAAGTGCTTGAAATTGACGCTATATTGGAGAACGTTCGGATCCCCCGCGAGCGGCAGGAGCATCATAACACTTTTGCCGTCCTGCTGAAGATTGACCGCCAATTGCAGGTTACCCTTGAACTCGACCTCTTTCTTGCTCCCCTGCATGACGACCAGCATCCGGTAGTGATACAAATTGGCAGTGCCGCTGCCATCGGGAGCGACACTCAGTCGATTGATACTGAGGCTGCCTTCTCGCCCCTCGGCCAAGGCAATGTTTTCGAATACCGAGAGATCCTCCTTGAGGCGGGCATTCTCTTCTTCAAGCAACTTGACCTGGCGAGTAAGTTGCTGTTGGGTCGTCTGCTCGATCTGCAATTTGCTCTCGCTGGCATCCGCCAGGCTCCGCAGGCGTGCCACCTCCGTCTCGAGTTCATCCTTCCTGACATGCAGGGTATCGAGCTCCTGTTCGGTCTGGCTGCGTTCAAAACCCGCAAAGCGGCGACCGGCATCGTAGATCCAACTGGCCAAGACCAGCGTCGCGGCGAGGATCACCAATATACTTAGTACGCGCCAGTACCATGCCACATGGGTCCGCACCGCCACGCGCGGCGCGGAAATCCCGAAACGCCCACGCCAGCGGCGCAGGCTCAGGGCAAGACGGGAATTTGTGAAAGCCCGGCGCACTCGTCGCAACCAAACATCAGGTTCATATTTTGGACTGCCTGTCCGGCAGCGCCCTTGACGAGGTTGTCGATCACCGACAAGATCACCAGAGTATCGCCGCCTTGCGGCCTATGCACGGCAATCCGGCAGGTGTTGGCGGCACGCACCGAGCGTGTCTCCGGATGGCTTCCCGCGGGTAATACGTCCACAAAGGGTTCATCGACGTAACGTTGTTCGAACAAGGCCTGAAAATCCATTTCCCGAGTCACTCGCGCATACAGCGTAGCATGCATGCCGCGAATGAGTGGCATCAAATGCGGCACGAAGGTCAGTCCCACATCCTTGCCAGCAAGCATGGACAGCCCTTGGCGAATCTCCGGCAGGTGGCGATGCCCGGCGACGCCGTAAGCCTTGAAATTGTCTGAAGCTTCGGCGAACAAGAGTTGCGTTTCGGTCTTCCGCCCCGCGCCGGAAACCCCCGACTTGGCGTCTGCAATCAAGTGAGCTGTATCGACGCAACCAGCCTCCAGCAGCGGCAACAAGCCGAGTTGGACAGCGGTAGGGTAGCAACCCGGATTGGCGACCAGGCGCGCCTCGCGGATCTTGTCGCGATTAACCTCGGGTAAGCCATACACCGCCTCCCCCACCAGGGCGGGGCTGGCGTGCGGCATGCCATACCACTTTTCCCAAAGCGCCACGTCCCTGATGCGGAAGTCGGCGGCAAGATCAATTACCCGTACGCCGGCTTCAAGCAGAGCGGGCGCTTGCTGCATGGCAATGCCGCTTGGGGTGGCGAAGAACACCACATCGCATTCAGGCAATGGGGATTTCGCCGGGTCGGTGAACCTCAAGGAATTCCGTCCGCGGAGATTCGGGAACACATCGGCAACCGCAATGCCTGCCTCGCCACGAGAAGTAATGGCAGTTAGTTCCACTTCGGGATGTTGCGCCAACAGACGCATCAATTCGACGCCCGTGTATCCGGTACCGCCGACAATACCGCCTTTGATCATGACTCCCTCCGAATAACGATGGCTAGCATGGTAGACCTACCATCAAGCCTCTACATGGTAGACCTACCATCAAGCCTCTAGCAAGCTTGAGGGCCATTTTAAGCTCCGCAAAACAGATGAAAAAGCCGCCCGTAGGCGGCTTTTCCTGAACCAGCAATCCAATAACGGATTAACGCTTGGAGAACTGTTTGCGGCGGCGCGCCTTGTGGAAACCGACCTTCTTTCGCTCGACCTCGCGGGCGTCGCGCGTAACGAATCCGGCTTTGGAGAGCGTTGGCTTGAGCGTCTCGTCATACTCGATCAAGGCTCGGGTGATGCCGTGACGAACAGCGCCGGCCTGACCGGATTCGCCCCCGCCGATGACGTTGACCATGATGTCAAACGTGCCGGCATGCTGAGTCAGTTCGAGCGGCTGCCGGACCACCATGCGGCCCGTTTCGCGCGAGAAAAATTCATCGACCGGCTTGTCGTTCACCACGAACTTGCCCGAACCCTGTTTCAGAAACACGCGGGCAATCGCCGTCTTGCGACGGCCGGTTCCATAATAATAATTCGCTGCCATGGGTATCCCTATCAAACAACCAGCTGTTTTGGTTGCTGCGCGGCATGCGGATGATCAGTGCCAGCGTAGCATTTCATTTTCTTCAGCATTGCATAACCCAGCGGTCCCTTGGGTAGCATGCCTTTGACCGCCTTTTCCAGGATACGGCCGGGGAAGCGTTGTTGCATCTTGGCAAAGTTGGTTTCACGAATTCCACCGGGATAACCGGTGTGCCGATAGTAAGTCTTGTCCTCGGCCTTGTTGCCTGTGACACGCAGCTTATCAACGTTGACGACGACGATAAAATCACCAGTGTCCACGTGCGGCGTATACACAGTCTTGTGCTTGCCGCGCAAACGGCTTGCTATTGCGGTGGCCAGGCGTCCCAGCACTTTGTCGGTGGCATCGACAACGAACCAGTCACGCGTGACCTCGTGCGGCTTGGCAGAAAAGGTTTTCATGAGTCCCTCGGCATCCAGCGCCTGCCCACAAATTTGTGTGACAGGCTCATTTCGGAAACCGCGCATTCTAAAACAAGGGCTGTGCCCATGTCAAACTCGAATCGCCTTTACATCGGAATGGACGAAAAAAAGCGCGACTCCGTAAGGGTCGCGCTTAATCCACACCAAAGGAGGAGGGTGGAGGAGACAGTGGGTCAAATGAGATCAGGATCACGATACTGCGACCTCATTCGATATGGACGAATTATGCTGGAATTATTTGTGCAATGCAAGAAACTTTTCCGTAAGTGTGCATTATTTCACGGGCGAATCGGTAATAGCATATATCATGCTGATCTATAAGCATAGATATCGACGGACGCCATATCTGCCGATACCCAATCGACGTGCTTACAAGCCACTTGAGCGACCTGATTTGCTGCATCGCGACGCCTGTTCGGGATCCTGCGTCAACGTAGTTCGATCGCCGACGCTACAATCCCACCGATTCAATTCTCGGAAAGTAAAGACATGGAATGCAAGGTAAGCTGGTTTGACGGCATGAGTTTCGTGGCAGAGACCGGCAGCGGTCACTTGATAGCGATGGACGGAGCGCCTGAGGCTGGCGGAAGAAACCTGGCACCACGGCCAATGGAGCTGGTGCTGGCCGGGACCGGCGGTTGCAGCGCCTTTGATGTCGTCATGATTCTCAAAAGGGGGCGGCAGGATATTTCAGGTTGCGATGTCGTATTGAACGGCGAGCGATCGGACAGCGACCCGAAAGTCTTCACGCGCATCCACATGCACTTCGTGGTGACCGGCAAGAACCTGAAGCCCGATGCGATCGAGCGGGCAATAAAGCTCTCGGCGGAAAAATACTGTTCGGCGTCCATCATGCTCGCCAAGACCGCCAAGATTACCCACGACTGGGAAATCGTCGAAGGCTGACCAAACTTACTGAGACCCTGCTCCGCGCTAAACGTAGTAGGCGGTCTTGGTCATGGCCTTCGAAGCCAGCCACATTATCCGCTTGACCGGTGTCGGCAACTCCCTGGCACCCAGCCGAACTGCGGTGTCGGCGTGACTGATCTCGTCCAGACGCATTTGTTCGAGGATCTTCCAACTGCGCTCATCCTCGGCGGCGAGCCGCGCCTTGTGGCTTTCGATATGGGCCTCGACCTGCCGCTCGGTCTCGGCGAGAAATCCCAGGTTCCAGGCATCGCCGAACTTTCCCGCCAATACCCCGAACGCCAGGGCGCCCCCATACCACAGCGGGTTCAAAAGACTCTTCCGCCCCCCCAATTCCTTGATGCGCCGCTCGGTCCAGGCGAGGTGCTCGGTTTCCTCTTGGGCCGCCTTGCCAAGTGCCCGCTTGATCGCCATGTCGCCCGAAGTCAGCGCCTGCCCTTGGTAGAGCGCTTGCGCACAGATTTCCCCGACATGATTGACCCGCATCAGCGCGGCCGTGTGATTGCGCTGAGAATCGTCCAGCTCGGCCTCCGGCAATTCAGCACCCGGCATATCCCTGATCGACTGGGCCGGCGCGAAGACCGTGCGCAGGGCCTTATCGAATTCGGCGATGCATCGATCGAGCATGCTCAGTTTTCCAAGGACACGGCCGAACCCCATCCAGGCTTGCCCTTGCCTGGGTGGAGAAACAGGTGGCGCGCAAGTTCGGTGAGCGCCTGCTGATAGACGCCGCGCTTGAAGCCGATCACGGCCTCCAATGGAACCCAATACTCGCTCCAGCGCCAGGCATCGAATTCCGGATGGTCGCTGGCGCGCAGGCATACGTCCGAGTCGCGGCCGATCAGGCGGAGCAGGAACCAGATCTGCTTCTGGCCCTTATAGGTGCTGCGCCATTCGCGGCGCACCCAATGCCTGGGCACGTCGTAACGCAGCCACTCGCGAGTGCGGCCGAGAATTTCGACATGTTCCGGCATCAGGCCGACTTCTTCATGCAATTCGCGATACATCGCCTGCTCGGGCGTTTCGCCCTTGTCTATGCCTCCCTGCGGAAACTGCCAGGAATGCTCGCGGATACGCTTACCCCAGAAAACCTCGTTGCGGCCGTTTACCAGAACAATGCCGACGTTCGGGCGATAGCCTTCACGGTCAAGCATGTTGTTACCTTCAATTCTTGAATAACGTTGCCGCCATTTTTTCACAGTTTGGCAAAGAATAGAAGGCAAATGAAGCCGTTAAGCAATAACCGCGGTGCACACGGTAGAATTCCCCCTTTAGATACTCCGCCCTTCCGGATTTCCCCATGCGAGCCAGTCAGTTTTTCATCGCCACCCTCAAGGAAGCGCCCAACGACGCGGAAATCATCAGCCACCAGCTGATGCTGCGCGCCGGCCTGATCCGTCGCCTGGCCGGCGGCATTTACACCTGGATGCCGCTCGGCCTGCGCGTATTGCGCAAGGTGGAAGCCATAGTCCGCGAGGAGATGAATCGGGCGGGCGCCCTCGAACTGTTCATGCCGGCGGTCCAGCCGGCGGAGTTGTGGCAGGAATCGGGTCGCTGGGACAAATACGGGCCGGAGCTGCTGCGCTTCAAGGATCGCCACCAGCGCGACTTCGTGATGGGTCCCACCCACGAGGAAGTCATCACCGATATCGTGCGCCGCGAAATCAAGAGCTACCGCCAGCTGCCGCGACATTTCTACCAGATCCAGACCAAGTTCCGCGACGAGATCCGGCCGCGCTTCGGCATCATGCGCGGACGCGAGTTCCTGATGAAGGACGGCTATTCCTTCCACACCAGTTTCGAGGATCTCCAGCGCGAATACCGCAACATGTACGATACCTATGGCCGGATTTTTACCCGCCTGGGCCTCAAGTTTCGCGCTGTGGCGGCGGACACCGGCTCCATCGGCGGGACCGGCTCGCATGAGTTCCATGTTCTGGCGGATTCCGGCGAAGATGCCATCGCCTTTTGCCCGGCCGAGCGTTCCGACTATGCTGCGAATGTTGAGTTGGCCGAGGCTCTCGCGCCCTCTTCGACAGGTTCCGAGCCGCTACAGCAGCGCAAGAAGGTGGCCACACCGGGAGCACGAACCATTGAAGAGGTCAGCAACTTCCTCGGAGTATCACCACAGCGGATCGTGAAGTCGCTGCTCGTCATCACAACGACAACCGGGACCCCCTATTTGTTGTTGCTGCGCGGCGATCACGAGCTGAACGAGATCAAGACGCAAAAGGTGATCGGCGAATTCCGCTTCGCCCGCGATGACGAGATTGAGCAAGCTTTTGGTTGTCGCCCGGGCTACATCGGGCCGTTCGATACGCATGTGTCGTGCATCGTTGATCGCACTGTCGCGTCGATGACGAACTTCGTTTGCGGTCCGAATGACAACGGCCACCATTACATCGGCGCCAACTTCGGTAGCGACGGATTGACCTTGAACACCAGCCTGGTCCATGACATCCGCAATGTCGTCAGCGGCGACCCGTCGCCCGACGGCAAAGGAACATTGGAAATCTGCCGCGGCATCGAAGTCGGCCATATCTTCCAGTTGCGCACCAAGTATGCCGAAGCGCTCAAATGCACTTTCCTCAACGAACAAGGCCAGCCGCAGATCATGGAGATGGGCTGCTACGGCATCGGCGTCACGCGCATCGTAGGCGCGGCCATAGAACAGGGCAACGACCCGCGCGGCATCATCTTCCCGCGCGCCATCGCCCCTTTCGAGGCGGTCGTGGTGCCGATGGGCTACGCCAAGTCCGAAGCGGTGCGCGCGGCGGCCGACAAACTCTATGCCGATCTCGCCGCCGCCGGTGTTGATGTCATGCTCGACGACCGCGATGAGCGGCCCGGCGTGATGTTCGCCGACTGGGAACTGGTCGGGGTACCGCATCGCTTCGTGGTCGGCGAGCGCGGGTTGAAGGAAGGCAAGATCGAATACAAAGGCCGCTGCGATGCCGACGCCACCTTGCTGGCGACAGAGCAACTGACAACGTTCATCCGCGAGCGCCTATGCGCCTAGTCATCACCCTGTCATTGCTGCTTGGTTGCGGTTTGGCCAGTGCCGGCACCCAGCAATACGAACCACTCGCAGCCAGCGTCCAGGCGGCCCTACAAGCCGCTGTCTCCGACCGCGCCGCGCCCGAACCGACCTTTCCCAGCCTGGAAGAAAAGCAGAGTTGGATCGCGGAAATGTCGCGCCGGCTGGAAAAACGCATGCCGGATAGCGTGGCGCGCCTGGAGTTCCTCAAGACGGTGTACTACGAAGCCAAGCGCGCCGGTCTCGACCCGCAATTGGTGCTCGGCCTGATCCAGGTGGAGAGCGGTTTCAAGAAATACGCAATCTCGCGTGCCGGGGCGCGCGGCTATATGCAGGTGATGCCCTTCTGGATCAAGCTGATCGGCCAGAAGGACAACAACCTGTTTCATCTGCGCATCAACTTGCGTTACGGCTGTACGATATTGCGCCACTATCTGGACATCGAAAAAGGCGATCTTTATCGTGCGCTCGGCCGCTACAACGGCAGTCTCGGGCAGGCCGACTATCCCAATATGGTCAGGACCGCCTGGGAGCGGCAATGGGCCTGGACAGAACGAAGAATCCAGTACAGCCAGCGCCAGGCGTTCAACTGACGTAGCTGTTTGAGAGACCTCGAACCGCCAGCACGTTGGCTATCCGCACGAACTCGGCGACGCCGAGTTCCTCGGCGCGCGCCGTAGGCCTGATGCCGAGCGCCGCGAGTTCGGACTCGGCCAGCATGTCGCGCAGCGTATTGCGCAGCATCTTGCGGCGCTGGCCAAAGGCGGCCGTGACTACTCTCGCAAACACCGCAGCGTCCGCGGCCACCAAGGCCGAAGCCGGTCTCGGCACCATCCGCACGATGGCCGATGCCACTTTCGGCGCCGGATCGAATGCGGCCGCCGGCACCAGGAACAACCGCTCCATCTCATAGCGATATTGCAGCATCACCGATAGGCGCCCATATTCAGGGCCACCCGGGGCGGAGACCATGCGGTCAACCACTTCTTTCTGCAACATGAAGTGCATGTCGAGTACCCGGTCTGCGTACTCCGCCAGATGAAACAGCAACGGCGTCGAAATATTGTACGGTAGGTTGCCGACCACTCGCAGTGGTGGTTCCTTGTCGGCGTCGCCGGTCAACGCGGCAAAATCGAACGTCAACGCATCGCCCTCATGTATGGTCAGCCGCGCGGGGGCAAAGCGTTCGCGCAAACGCGCGATCAGGTCGCGATCGATCTCGACCACATGCAGATGAGCCAGCCTGTCCAGCAATGGTTCCGTCAGCGCGCCCAGGCCAGGGCCGATTTCGACCAGAAGGTCATCATGCCGTGGCGCGATGGCGGCAACGATCTCGGCGACGACGCCGCGGGAAACCAGAAAGTTTTGCCCAAACCGCTTGCGCGGGACGTGTTTCACCCCACGGGGGGTTCCTGCGGTCATCCCGCCGTGGTTCCGACAGGCTGTCCAGCGGAGACAACCTTGGGTCGCCCCGACAGCCCGACAGCCGCGTCAATCGCGGCGAATAGGCTGCACGGATCGGCGCGCCCAGTACCCGCCAGGTCCAGCGCGGTGCCGTGGTCAACCGACGTGCGCACGATAGGCAAGCCCAGGGTGACGTTGACGCCGTCTTCGAAGGCGGCATACTTCAATACCGCCAAGCCCTGGTCGTGATACATCGCCAGTTGCGCGTCGGAACCGGCCAGCACGTTCTTGGTAAATAGGGTGTCCGCCGGCAACGGCCCCAGCAAATTCATGCCGCCATGTTCAGGCCGGCGCAACTTGTCGAGCACCGGCACGATGACGTCGATTTCCTCGCGCCCCAAATGACCGCCTTCGCCGGCGTGGGGGTTGAGGCCGGCAACCAGGATGCGCGGCGCAGCAATGCCGAACTTATTCCGCAGATCCGCATGCAGAATGCGTATCGTCGCTTCCAGCCCGGCGCGGGTAATCGCCGCCGGCACGTCCTTCAAGGGCAGATGCGTGGTCGCCAACGCCACCCGCAGACCGGCCGCCGCGCCGGTCAGCATCATCACCACCCGCGACGTCCCGGTCTTTTCGGCCAGATATTCGGTATGGCCGGTAAATGGAACGCCGGCATCGTTGATCACCCCTTTGTGCACCGGTGCGGTAACCATCGCTGCGAACTCACCCGACAGGCAGCCTTCGATTGCCCGATCGAGCATGCCAAGCACGTAAGTGGCATTGGCGGAATCGAGCCGGCCGGGCAGAGACGCAAGCTTGAGGGGAACATGGCGGATATCCAGGCCAGCCGCGTCCAAGCCGAGTAGACGTGCGCGTCTGGTAAACAAATCACGATCACCGAGTACGACGATGCGCGCGGAGAATCTTCTCCTGGCGAGCATCAGACACAGTTCGGGACCTATCCCTGCCGGCTCTCCACTGGTTACGGCAATAAGCGGCAGACCATCGCTAGTCATCAGCGCTCTTCGAATCGGTACTCGACATAAGCTCGGTCGCGTATCTGTCGCAACCATTCCTGATATTCCTCGTCCGCCTTGCGCTCGCGCAATACTTGTCGCGCCACCAGACGCTTGCGCTCCTGCGAGACATCCTCGACGCGCCGCTCCAGTACCTGGATCAGGTGAAAACCAAACTGGGTCCTCACTGGCGCGCTGATTTCCTTGATTTTCAGCGAATCCATGGCGCTTTCGAATTCGGGCACCGTGTCGCCCTGGTAGAGCCAGCCGAGATCGCCCCCTTTGGAAGCGGTAGCATCGGTAGAATTCAGTCGCGCCAATTCGGCGAAATCGGCACCGTTGTCGAGGCGTTCCTTCAGCGCCCGGGTCTTGCGCAAGGCTTCGGCTTCGGGCACCAGTTCATTGATCTTGATGAGAATGTGCCGCACCTGGGACTGGCGTAGCGACTGCGGCATTCTTGAGCTGCCACGCCTTTCGATCAGCTTGATGATATGAAAACCGGCGGGGCTGCGCAGAATCTCGCTGATTTCACCAGGCTTCAGCTTCTGTGCCGCATCGGCATAGAGACTCGGCAAGCGGTCCAGGGAACGCAGCCCGATCGAGCCGCCGCTGAGCGCATCGGTAGCATCCGAATAGCTCGCCGCCACCTTGGCGAAATCGTCTCCCTTCTTGAGTTGTGCCAACGCCTGTTCGGCGCGGCCGCGGATACGCAACAATTGTGTGGGGTTGGCCTGCTCGGGGAGGCGCAACAAAACATGCGCGAGATGCAATTCCTCATGGGCATTGGTGGTGCTTTCCGGATTGGAAAGATAGTTGTCGATCTCGCCTTCGGAAATGTTGATGCGGTTATCCACCTCGCGTTCGCGCAACCGGGAAATCGTCATCTCATCGCGAATCTCCTCGCGAAACTTGGCCCAGGCGATACCGTCCTTCTCCAGAGCGGCGCGGAAGTTGCCAAGAGTCAAACGATTGCTGTCGGCGATGCGGCGCAATGCGGTATCAAGCTGGCTGTCATCGACGCGCGTACCGGTATCCTTGGCCATCTGGGTCTGGACACGGTCGAGAATCAGGCGCTCCAGCAGCTGCTTTTCCAGCACATCGCGCGGGGGCAGTTGCGTGCCCTGTGTCTTCAGTTGCCTCTCCACCGCCAACACGCGCGAGCGTAATTCGTAGTGGGTAATCGCCTCGTCATTGACCACCGCGATGATGCGATCAACCTCGATGGGCTTGGTCACGGACGGCGACGGCGCTTTCTGCGCCGCGGCACCCGTCGCCAGCACGGCGCAAGATAACAGGAGCATACGTAATGGATTCATGGGCATTTCATCGGTCCGTTAGGGTGGGCATTCAGGCAATCAATTCTCGGCGAAAACCGGGTCGGCGACAGGCTGGTTGATCCGGCCATAGCCGGGTATGTTGCGTTTAAGCATATCCAGCGGATTGGATCCGATATTGGAGAAACCATTGAGCTCCAGTTGTACAAAAAAAGCACTGTTGGAATTGCCGGCCGCCGTGGCGATGCGCTGAACGACGAAGCGCATGGCCCAACAACCGGCGTTGTACTCCAGTCCGCCTATGGTCTCGATGATCCGGTGTTCATCGAGAGAGTAATTGTAGCGACCTACCCCGGACCATCCCCCCGCCAACGGCCACTGTCCGGTCACGTCGATCTGGCTGATTTGATTGACCGGAGCGGTCGGGTTAAGCAAATCGCGGTTATACCGGTAGCCCGCCGAAATCACTTTACCCAGTTCGGGTTGATAGCGAACCGCCAGGGTGAACCGATTGGTTTGATTGTCATGGGGATTGTACTGCCAGCCGCTGTCGAGATAAAAGTTGGGCGTCACTTTACCGGAAACCGCCGCCAGCAGGTCGGCCGATTTCGACGTACGCAGGACTTCTCCCGGCATCGACACCTCCTGGGCCTTGAAGTAGTAGCGCTCGCCGACGACGCCCCGCGCCACCTCGGAACCCGTGAGCGGATCGATCAAACGCGAGGTCAGTGCGATGGTCACCTGGTTGGCATCCGCAATGCGGTCATTGCCTGCATAACGGTTGTCGGAAAATATCTGGGCGAAGTTGAAATCGGCGAGACCCGTATCGAACACCGGGATCAGGCTCTGCTCGCGGTTCGGAACGTAAAGGTAATAGAACCGCGGTTCCAGGGTCTGCGTCAGATTCTGGCCGAACCAGTCGGTGTTGCGTTCAAAAAACACGCCGCCGTCGACGCTATAGGTCGGCACCTTCCTCGTCATCACCTCGGGGGTGCCGGCGGCCTGGCGATCCAGGCTGTAGTGCGTCATATGCAGGCCGAATTTTGGCGTGATATAGAAGGCCGCCGTTTGCAGCGGCAGCCAGAACTGCTGGTAAAAGGTCGAGCGGCGCGCCAACGGCAGCGTCGGATGCGCGAAATTCACATACTCGCCGTTGAAGTTGAAAGCTCCGCCGAGCGGCAAGTCCCCGCGAAAGGCGTTCAGGCTCACTTGCGGCAGACGGTGGTAGGGAATGCCGACCGGTGGCAATTCGGGGTCCTGCAGGGTTTGAAAGCGCTGCGCGATCACACTGGCATTCCACCAACTGCTGGAATAGGACACGCCGCCCTGGCGCAGCAAGTTATTCTGCGCAATATTGGTTATCCGCGACGACAGGTCGCTGAAATACGAGTCATCCGAGACGTTATTGAGATTCAGGTTGCCGGCGAAGCCGTTGCCAAAGCTCTGGGCGTGCAGCAGTGAAACGCTGCTGCGGCTGCGGTGGGCGATTTGATCATCGGGCAGGTACTCGACCCGCGATATCCCGTTGTAATAAGCGTCGAGATAACGGAATTCGCCGTTCCACTGGACGCCGCGTTTCGCCATGATCCGGGGGGAAATGGTCATATCCATGTCCGGCGCGATGTTCCAGAAATAGGGCAGGGTGATCTCGATGCCGCCCTTGCTGGTGGTGCCTGGGGTAGGCGAGAGCAAGCCGCTCTTGCGCTGGTTGTTCAGCGAAAAGCCGAACCAGGGGGCATACAGGATCGGCACTTCCTTGAAAACCAGGGTGGCATCCCTGGCCTCGCCCACTTCCCGCTCATAATCGAGGTTCATACTCCCGACCCGCGCATACCATTGCGGATTTCCCGGCGCGCAGGTGCTGTACGTCGCGTCCGTCAGGCGGTACTGGCTCTCGCCCTCGAAATCGATGCGCCGCGCCCGTCCACTGCCCGTGGTCAGTTGGCCCGGCTGCCCGCCGGCCTTGTGTGAGGCCGCCCGCCTTATCGTATATTGCGGTTCGTCGAAGAACCCGACGTTGTCCTCGAGATTCAGTTGCAGCCGGGGGCCGGTAATCAGATCGTCGTTCTGGGTCAGGCGGACATTGCCGACCGCTACAACCTGATCGTCATCCTGCCGATAAGTCAGCGCATCGCACGTCAGCGTGTTGCCGATCCGGCGCAACTCCACTTGCCCTTGCGCAACCGTCTCGACATCGTTCCGCCCGCTGATCTGCCAAGCCGAAATGAAGGTCGGCCGCGGCTCCGCGCGGTTGCGCGACAACGGCAGCATCTGCCGCGATGGTTTCAGTTTCGGCGTCAGCGCCAGGTCGTCCCAGCGATCGGGAACGAGTCCGGCGGAACTTTCCGGGCGCGGCGGCAGAAAGCGCGACGAGTTATCCGTTGCGCCCACTTGGTCGGCTGCTGACAAGCAGCCCGAAGCGCCAAGCATCGCAACAAGAAACACCGGCCCTCGCAGGATATGCAGCATGCTGTCGTTGTGGATTGCGCTGTTCGGGCAAGCCGGGAAAAGCAAGGAAATCGCCATGCCCGAATGCGCGACAACACCAATGATAGAATTTGCGGATTCTAGCATTGGGTCGCTGAACCCGCCCTGATCCCAACATGGAACGGCAGCTACAAATCGATTTCTGGCTTCGTCAATTGTATCCGGCAGCGACCTTCACCCTGGCTCCAGCATCGGCGGACGCGAGCTTTCGCCGCTACTTCCGTGTCAGCTTCGGGCACGATGCGGAAAACGCCGAGACCTGCATCGTCATGGACGCACCACCCGGCCGGGAGGATTGCCGACCGTGGATGCAGGTCCAGCGCCACCTGCGCGATGCCGGCGTGAATGTACCAGAGGTGCTGGCACAGGATCTTGAACGGGGTTTCCTGGTGATTTCCGATCTTGGCAGCACACCGTATCTTGCGGCGCTGCTAAAGCATTCAAGCGGCAACGGGATGCGCGAAGTCCACGCACTGTACGCCGCTGCAACCGACCAATTGATCCGCATCCAGTTATCCAATAGGCATGATCAATTGCCGGAATACGGCCGGCTGCCGCTACAGAAGGAAATGGACTTGTTTCCCGACTGGTATGTGGCAAAGCATCTCGGCCTGGAACTGTCGAACGCCCAGCGCGAAGTTCTGAACCAGGCATTCGAACGCATCCTGGCCGTCAACCTCGCCGAGCCCAGGGTCTTCGTGCATCGCGATTACCACTCCCGCAATTTGATGGTAACCGACCCTTCCGGCGGCAATAGTCCCGGCGTGATCGACTTTCAGGATGCGGTGTTCGGCCCGATCAGCTACGACCTGGTGTCCTTGTTCAAGGACGCCTACATCGAATGGAACGAGGAGCAAACGCTCGACTGGCTGATCCGCTATTGGGAGAAGGCCCGCAAGGCGAAGCTGCCGGTGCGTGCCGATTTCGGCGAATTTCATCGCGATTATGACTGGATGGGCGCGCAACGCCACCTCAAGATACTCGGTATTTTCGCCCGCCTGTGCCATCGCGACGGCAAGGACGGCTATCTCAAGGATATGCCCTTGGTGGCGAAATATCTGCGTCTCACTTGCGCCCGCTACCGCGAACTCGGTCCGCTCCTGAAACTCCTGGACCAACTGGAAGACCGCGCCGAGCGAGTTGGCTACAGCTTCTGATGAAAGCCATGATCCTCGCCGCCGGGCGCGGCATGCGCATGCGGCCGCTGACCGATGTCCGCCCTAAGCCTTTGCTGGAGGTCGGCGGAAAGCCGTTGATCGTGTGGCAAATCGAGCGTCTGGTGGCGGCCGGCATCACGGAGTTGGTGATCAATCACGCCCACCTCGGCCAGCAGATCGAGACAACGCTGGGCGATGGCGGTCGTTATGGCGCGCAGATCACCTACTCCCGCGAGGCCGACGCACTGGAGTCCGCGGGTGGGGTGGTCAACGCCCTGCATCTGTTGGGGCCAGCACCGTTTCTGGTCGTCAGTGCCGACATTTACGTCGACTGCGATTACCGGCGGCTGACTGAAAGTGCGGCACTGCTAGGGGACGGGACCCAGGCCTTTCTGTGGCTGGTCAACAATCCGCCGTGGCATCCGCGCGGCGATTTCGCGCTCATCGACGGTTTCCTGCGCCTCGCCGGAGAACCACGTCTGACCTACTCGAACATCGGCATCTTCCTCCCGGAATTCTTTGCCGGCATCGAACCCGGCGCGAAGTACCCCCTGCTCCCGCTGTTCAACCGCGCCATCGCCGCCGGGCGGATCAAGGGAGCCGTGCTCGGCGGCATGTGGGACAATATCGGGACGCCGCACCAACTGGCGGCGCTGGATGAGGCGTTGAAGATGACGGACTTGCTTTAGCCATGGACTTCTCTCCGTTTGCCAAGCGCCGCACCCGTCTGATGCAACAGATGGGCAGAGGAATCGCGGTAATCCCCACCGCGCCCGAGCAGGTGCGCAATCGCGACACCCAGCACCCCTACCGCGCCGACAGTTATTTTCATTACCTGACCGGCTTCGGCGAGCCCGACGCGGTATTGATCCTGGTCGCGGGAG
>Ga0172379_10004700_pt1 | contig 19797 bp, 32 predicted proteins | sample GrowelOW334metaG_FD_119756 | JGI IMG/M metagenome (GOLD analysis project Ga0172379, IMG submission 119756) | Groundwater microbial communities from an aquifer near a municipal landfill in Southern Ontario, Canada - Groundwater well OW334 metaG | ecosystem: Environmental > Aquatic > Deep...
CACTTACGAACAACTTCATCATATTCACATAATCCTTTTTTTTCTTTTCTTTTCCAAAAATAAACTAAAATTAAAAAAGTCGGAAACATTATTATCAACATAGCCAAAAAAGTTCTAGCTGATTCAAATTGAAAAGAGCTATAACCATATTGATAAGTTGCATTCAAAACATCTGGAAACTTTTTATTTAAAATCTCAAAAGCAAGATTAAAAAATGATGTCACCGACACTATTAAAGAAATTAAAACACCTAATGATAAAAACGCATAGCCTGCGCTTAGCTTTTGCTTAACTTGTATAATTTGATTTTCCATATATGCATTATAACAAAATGGTGTTATAATGGAAAGATTATTTTAAGTATATAAAAATTTTTTATTATGTTAAAAAGACCTAGAAAAAAAATAGAAAAAGCTTCTGATAAATTTGTTCGTTGGGTAGGATCTCCAGATTCTCTTTTTTTTCATACAATATTTTTTACAATAATGATTAGTTTAACTTTTTCCGATATTGGATTTGATAAAATAATGCTGGTTCTTACCACAATTGTTTCTTTAGAAGCAATTTATCTTTCTATTTTCATTCAAATGACAGTGAATAAACATGGAAAAGAATTGGAAGAAGTTTCTGAAGATATTGATGAAATTCAGGAAGATGTTGAAGAAATTGAAAAAGATATTGATGAAATTCAAAAAGATGTTGATGAAATCCAGGAAGATGTTGAAGATATTGAAGAAGACAAACCAAAAATTATTTTTGAAAAAATAGAAAAAAATCTCCAAGATTTAATGAATGAAATTTCAGAACTTAAAAAAAGAAATTAAAAAATTATTCAGATTGCCAAATAGCTGTATTTGCTAAAGGAATCAAGCGGTTATTTTTTTTCTCTAAAATACAAAGTTCCCCTGCTTCAACTTTTTCTGAAAAATTTTGCATCATTTCAGAAAGTGCATAATTCAATGACAATGAAGAAGAATCTATTGCATAAGAAGTTAAAATAATAAAAAGTGGTTTATCGCTCAAAACTTTTTTTACATTTTCTAAAAGTTGTGGAAGCATTTCTTCCAATTTCCAAATTTCACCTTTTGGTCCTCTTCCAAATTTTGGTGGATCCATAATCACAGCGTCATATTTTTCTCCTTTTTTAATTTGTTTTTCTAAAAATTTCATTACATCTTCTGGAATTACACGAAGGCCAGAAAGTCCAGAAATTTTTTCATTTTCTTTTGCCCAAGAAATAGAAGTTTTAGAAGCATCAACATGAGTGACTTCCGCTCCAGCTTTTAAAGCAAATAAACTAGCAATACCTGTATATCCAAATAAATTTAGAAATTTAATTTTTCTATTATTTTCACTAGCATTTTTTATATTGTTTTCTATAAAATCCCAATGACTTGCTTGTTCTGGAAAAAATCCTAAATGTCTAAATGGTGTTGGAGATGCAAAAAAATTTATATTTTTATAGCTCATTTCCCATTTTTGATCAATTTTATCATTCATCTTCCAGCCACTTTTTGCGCCAGTTTTAGAACTCCAAAATTTACCATTAGCTTTCTCCCATTCATTTTTAGTAAGAGTTTTTGGCCAAAAAGCATCTTCATATGGTCGAATAAAAATATATTTCCCAAATTTTTCTAACTTTTCACCTTCTCCTGTATCTAAAAGTTCGTAATCTTTCCAGTCTTTTGAATAAAAAATTTTAATTTCAATTTCTTTGTTCATAATTTTATTTTACCACGTAAAACTTTTATTTCACTATTTTTATTTATCTCAATTAAAATTGAAGGTTTTGATTTTAAATTTTCACCAGATAAATAAAAATCAACTTTATGCCCAAAATAATTTTTAGCTTGTTTAATATTCTCTGCTGGTTTTAACCCTTCAGGATTTGCCGATGGTGCAACCAATGGTCCAGTCTTTTTTAAAATTTCTAATAATTTTTTATTTTTTGGTAAACGAAAAGCAATTTCATTCAAAATGATACTTACTTTTCCAGGCCAAAATTCTTTAAGAATTTTGGCCTGCTTTTTATTTATTTTAATTTTAAATTTTTCTAAATCTTTTAAACTAGAAATTAAAATTATTAATTTCTTTTTTTTACTTCTTTTCTTTAATTTATAAATTCTATTAATAGCTTTTTCTGAAAAAGCACTTCCAATTAAGCCATATAAAGTATCTGTTGGCATCACGCCAATTCCGTCTTTTTTAATAATTTCTATTATTTTTTTTTCTTTTTGATTAAGCATTTTTATTTCGATAAACTCCTTGAAAATAAGAAGCAATTGGCAAAAGACAACATGTAATAGAAATAACTAACAAACTTATTTTAGTAGATCCAGTAAAAGAAAAAACTAAAGCTACAATTAATAAATTAAAAACATAACCTAAATTCAAAAAAACTTCTCGCAAAACCATTGTCTTCTTAACCCCAATTTCTTTATAATAATCCAAATTAAAAGCAAACCAAAAAGGATTTGCTAAATAAATACACAAACTGCTAATACCCGCAAAAAATCCCCAATAATAAGGATTTTCAGCAAAAGCAAGTGGAATAAAAGAAAGAACAGCTAAACTACTAAATAAATAAAAAAAATATTTTCTATTTTTTATTTTATCTGAAATATAACCATTCAAAAGTGAAGCAATACCTGCAACTAAAGCTAAATATCCAAAAAAATTTCCGAAACCACTTGGAGTTTTTATAAAAAATAAAGTAAAAATTCCTATCAAAGAATAATTTAACCGAGAAGACATTCCTTGAAAAAATGTAGACCAATTAAATTTTAAAATTTTAAGTTCTTTCCGAATATCTAAATTCCATTGAAAATCTGGAAGATACCTAATTAAAAATATTGGAATAAAATATAATAAAATTCCTATACAAAACATAATTTCAAAACCAAATTTTTCAGCAATCATCCCAGCTAATGGTTGTAATGTAATTCCAATAATTGGTGTAATCAAAAAAAACAAACCACTATTTAATCCCCTTTTTTCTTCACTACTATATTTAAAATACATAGCATTAACAGGAATCCAAAAATAAACAATATTTAAACCAGATAAAATTGCCGAAACATATAATTGAGCTGGATGAAATATTTTTATTAAAATTAAAATGTAACTTAAATTTAAAATTATTCCCCAAAAAATAGTTTTTTTAGAACTCATATTATTTTTTGGTAAATATAAAATACTAATTAAACCAACAAGAAAAGTTATTAAAAAATATATTATTAAATCAGAAAAATTAAAACCATTTTTTGAAAGCCAAAAAACTAAAAGAGTTCCAGAAAAATACATCGCAGCCATATAGGTAAAAAAGAAAATATAAATTCGTTTGAATATCATAAATTAAATTTTAAATTCTATTACATCACCGTCTTTCACAATATATTCTTTCCCTTCTGTTCGCACCAAACCTTTTGCGCGAGCGTTTGCATAACTCCCAGAATCCAACAAATCTTTCCAATTAATTACATCAGCACGAATAAATTTATCTTTAAAATCTGTGTGAATAGCCATTCCAGCAACCGGCGCAGTTGAATTTTTCTTAATAGTCCAAGCACGAGTTTCATCTTCACCAGTAGTCAAAAAAGTTTCTAAACCCAATAATTCATAACTTTTTTTTATTAAATCATCAAAACCTTTTTCAAAAACAGGATCAATTTTTACTGAAAGCCCCGGCATTTTTATTTCAACATTTTCACTAGCTTCTGAAACATTTAAAACATAAAGCATCGGCTTTAAAGTAAGTAAATTTAAAGATTTAATTTTAAATTTTTCTTCTTCATTTAAATTAACTTCAGTTGCTAATTTCCCTTCTTCTAAAATTTTTATAACTTTTTCTAAAATATTATTTTCTAAAATAACTTCTTTATCGCCTTTTTTCACATCTTTCTGTATATTAAAAATTCTTTTGGAAACAATTTCCATATCAGATAAAACTAATTCTAGATTTATTACACCAATATCATTTAGTGGATCAACTTTATTTGCTACATGAATTACAGAATTATCTTGAAAAGTTCTGACAACGTGCGCTATTGCATCTACTTCTCGAATATTTGCTAAAAATTTATTCCCCAAACCTTCACCTTTTGACGCACCAGCAACAAGCCCAGCTATGTCAACAAATTCAATCACAGCCGGAATAGTTTTTTTTGATTTTGAAAATTTTGAAAGTAATTCTACTCTTTCATCTGGCACAGGAACAATCCCCACCGATGGATCGATAGTACAAAATGGATAATTTTCCGCCGGCACACTTTTTTTTGTAAGCACGTTAAACAATGTCGATTTTCCAACATTTGGTAGGCCTACAATTCCTATACTCAGTTTGCAGCTTGACATATATTTCTCCTAAATTAAGTACTCCATATGTTTGTAATGATCTGTGCCAAGCAGTCGCTTGACTAAGAGCGCTTCTAATGATCATTTGCTTCGTCTCAAAATTTGGATTTTCGAGATATTGAACCACTTCTCTCGCAAATGTTTCAATTTCATTTCCGCTCGGCAACATTATCGCATTTTTTGGTGTTTTTTCCAAATTCGCTTTTACTATTTGATCTTTAAATTCTCCAATCTTTTTTCGTATCGGAGCAACAAAGTTTTCAAATTCCTCAAGACTAATTTTTTCTTTTGCATATAAATCAGCGATACGACTTTCTTGTTTTTTAAGTTTTTCTATTTCTTCTTCTGTGCTTTTAATATTAATCGTTGAGTCAAAATTTTTATTGCCTTCTTTTCCGCTCCACTTTTCAATTTGTTCATGAAGTAATTTAGGCGAACTCATAATTGTTTTTAATCTTTGCCAAACTGCTTCATCCGCAATGCGCGCATTAATCGCATGTTCTTTACAACTTCGTGGCAATGGAAAACTATAAACTCTGTCGGTGCAACGGTAATATAAAAATTTGCCTCTTTGTGGACCTTCGCCTGTTCTTCTTTTGCCACAGGGACAAAAAATTTTGCCACTGAGTAAATAACTGTGTTTCTTACCTCTGCCAAGAGTCGCGAAATTTGTTCTCAGTTGCTCTTTTGTTCTATCAAACAAACTTTTATCTTCGAGTATAGCCGGCACTGGAATATTTGCAGCAATCCATTGAGATTCTGGTTTCATTTTACGACTGCTCTTTTTGACCTTTCTGTATTTATCAAACTTTAAAGGATGTTCTGGAACCACTGCGTAAGAGGCACCCCAATGGTATTGGCCAATATAGACCTTGTTTCTTAATAAAGTTGTGAGCGTGCTCACGTTCCAAAATTCTCTTTTACTTTTTCTGGGCATAACACCCAATTCATGCAATTTTTTTACAACACACCTAAGAGTCATTCTGTCATTGCCAACCCAAGAGAACATCTTTCTCACAATTTCAGCTTCACGTTCATTAATTTCAAAGTGGCCAATAACATATTCCGGAGTTCCCTTCTTTCCTTTATTTAAAATGTAATTATAACCATACGGACCTTCCGTAGTTAAAACATTTCCATTTCTAACTCTGTTAACCTTTCCTATTCGAAATCTTTCTTTTATTTTCATTTTTTCATATTCAGCAAAAACACCTCGCATTTTATACATGATTATATCTTCGTCATTTTTTGGGGGTGGCACAGTCACAAAAAGCGTATCAATCCCCAATTCCAATAATTCTTCTTTTACAAGTTCCTGCCAAGCTCCCCGTCGAGCTAAACGATCAGGGTCATAAATAAGGATGGCGTCAAATTCTCTATTCCGTGCGTCGAATCGCAATTGATCGAGCATAGGTCTGGCAAGTATATCTCCGCTCCAACCTTCGTCAATATATTCTTTTAGAATTATATAACCATGTTCTTGAGCAAAATCACGCACTACAGAAAGTTGCACTTCAATCGTTTTTTGGTCTTCTTGATTGGAAGTTGAGACCCTAGCATACACAGCTATAAATTTAATAGTTTTTGTAATTATGTTTTCCATACTTTTACATTATATTACTAATAATTAATTTTTCACTATCTCTTTTTTTAAGAACTTCTTTGAAAAGAATGTCAAACATGCTATTAATTCGCTCCTCAACATCCTCCTCATCCATCCAAAAAGTGATTTGAATTCCATCAACCACACAAGAATCAAAAGTCACTCGTGCTTTTACATCCACTGAATCAAAAACAGAAACTGAAAGAATTTTATTTTGAATTTCCATAAAATTTTATTATTTATCCGTTGCTTGATCTAAAGCAATTTTTTCTTCTAATAATTTTTTTCCTTCTTCGTCAGTTCTCAATAATTTTTCTAAATTAGACAAATCTAAACACATTTCATAACCCCATCCATCCCAACCTTCTCTATGACTTTTGCCTTTTATATCTAAACACTTCCTAATAAGTTGCCAACATTCGGGGCATAAATTAATACCCTTTTTATTTGTCCAACACACAACACATTCCTTTTCAAAGGATAATGCTGGTAGATCATTTGGCATATTTTCATTTTCATATTTACCAAATTGAATATTACAACGAGCATTAGCATATTCAGTTGTATGGCAAGTATCATAACTCTTTATTTGCTCTTGTCTAAAATCATAAGCAAGTAAAATAAGTTTTGTATTTTTAAGATCTTTAAGATCTGGATAGGTTTCAAGCGCTTGCTTGTACTTTATAATATTTCTTGCAGAAAGCCTCTCAGCTTCTGGATAATCAACTGCTATGTGTTGTGCAGTTTTCTCTTTTTCTTCTTTTGCTTCTTTAATCTTTTTTATAAATTCTTTTTTCATAACTTTATTATTTTTATTATTAATGAGTAATTCTTCATTTGTTTGACTAATGACTGACTAATTGATTTTATGCCCTTATTTTACAAGGCTTTTTTAGAGGCACTTTTCAAATAAGGGCATTCTAGGGTTCATATCGACTTTGTTTCAAGATCGTGGGTAGTATAGCCTTCATCCATATTTCTAAATTTCCCCAAAGCAACCATTTTGTTTATTTCAATCTGCATTTTCTGAAATTTCTGATAAGGTTTTTTCTGACAAATTTTTTCTCCCGGACACCATACTCTGTCATTTTTCCAATTAGGTTCAATCTCATCTTGGCAAATCGAAGCTTCGCAATTTTCTCTGTGATTGTATGCCATAATATTTTTCAATTAACTTTTTAATAAGATTCATCTATTTCTTGATCTGCTATTAATCTGGCAATTTGTTCTTCCTCTACCTCAGATTTTGCCAATTGTTCCTCGTATAATTTTATATCCATATTTTCACAAATAGCTTTTTCTAATCTTTTTGCCAAAATATTGGGTGGTAAAGCATCAAGTTCATATGCAGCTCTGATACCATACCTTGCCACATACGCAGGTGTTCTGGAGTCCTTTTTTTTCACTGGACTTGGTAATAATTTGTAATCTTTAATGTCTTGAAAAGTCAATAATATCCTTTGAACATCCACCCTTATCCCAAAAATATCCATCATGCGATCTTCAATATCTCTTTCAATATCCAGTCCAGACGGATCAAAGTCCCCAAGATAAATTATTACAATAGATTTATCATCGGCGTCATTAAAACGTTCGGATGCTTCATACAATGCCGAGCTACTTCTGTATCCTCCACCAGCAAGCAATCTCACATCATATTTGTTAGTTATGCGACTTATCGCAACAGCTTTTTCGCACCAAACTTCAATATATTTTTCTTGTCCCTGTTGCAAGTCTCTTCTATAAGCCCCACCCACAGTTTCAAAAAATTCTTTTGGATTTGCCCACGATGATTTCTTCTTTGGTTGTCTTTGTAAATCAATAATTCGATTCCAAGGGACAAATCCTTGTTCTCGTAACCTTGAAAGTTTTTTTGAAAGATTTTTATATACTTTCTGGGCATTCATTAACCCAAGAGCGACAAGTCGATAATATAATTGTCTCAATGTTAAAGGAGTGTCATATTCTCCTAATATGCTGTTAGCTTTTTTTGCTAATTCCTCATTTGTATATGGGAATTTATATCTACTACTCATGATAATTTTTATTCTGTGCCGAATATAAAATTTGGCACTATTAAATTAATAATTCGACTCTATTCAAATTATTTATATTCATAATTACTAATTTAGAAATAAAACAAAAAAATCCCATCTCCTGAGCGTAGGAATATCCACAGACCTACGCGCAAGAGACGAGATTCTTGTGGATATTTAACAGAAAAGAAAATTTTAAGGTGCTTTTTCTAAAATAGTTTTAGCCTGAAACATTTCAGACTTTTTTAATCAAATAGTTTATATTCATATTATTTTGCACCCGTATAGTAAGTTAAACTCTTTGCTGAAAATAATTTATATTCATAATTATCACAAACATACCATAGTCCACTCTTTTCACAAAACATTATGTGGAAAACTCAAAACAAGCCAAAAAATAAGGGTTATTTCACAAAAAAACAGCGGAGCTCCCGCAGGAACTTCGCCGTTTAATTGTTTTCTATTCTATTCCCAACGCCCAACTGAATAATCATAGATGGCATCGGTGGCTTCGATGGCAGTCATATCTTCAAGCAGTAAAAGACGACGTTCTCTTTCTTCTTCTTGAAAATTGGCACAAATTATTTCGGTGAGTGTTTGCCGTTGCCTACTTGTAATCATTCTTTCTTCAGAAAGATATTTAAGAGGCCAAATATTTCTTCTTGGAAAATCACTGGCTGCGACAATTGTATTTGTAATCATAAATTTTAAAGTTAGATTAATAATTACTTTACTGGAAGAAGTGAGTTAATAAGCTCACTGGCTTCAAATTTAGAAAGATATGGAGATTCTAATTTTTCTAGGTATTCTTTCTTTATTGAATCATCGCAATTTTCCACTAACTTAGATAAAAAATTACGTTGTTTGCTCGTGGCTTCTTGTGGCAGATCTTCATCACCAAAGAAAGCAGTTTTGTTTCGACCTTCTAGATCAACTTCTTCAATCTCTTTCTGATTAGTTGGCATAATAGATAAAACATCAAGAACTTTTGTACTTCTGACAATGGCGTCGATTAAACTAGAATTTTTCGCAAAAAGTACTGTTCTATCTAAAAACTTGTTAAGTCTACTAAGAACACTTGCACCAGTTCCGATACCGATTACTTGATTATCTTTTCTTAAGGTTGTTTTAAAAGCAATGAAGTTTGGAATATGAGAGAATTTATTAGTCATCTCTAGATCTTTTTCAACTGTCACAGTGATATTGAAAGTTTCAATATTTTTTTCCATTTCTTCTTGAATAGGATTTTTTCTATATGTTTGATTCATAATGTTTTTAATTTAATTAATGTTAATTTTTAATTGGACTGATAGGCTCCAGCTGACGATAATAAAACAAATGGCAGGTGCGGGGAATTTTTACGACTTTGCCTTTTTCATCTTTCTTCTCGATTAGTGTCACGCTTTTTAAACTGCGGCTGCCACGCTTTGGCCTATAACCTAGGCTGAGCCATTTGGTATATGGTAACGCGGAAGTTTCTGGATTGTAATTCTGAAGCTCAGCTTCACCCCATCTGTCCTTCACTTGTTCAGCAACTAGATCTCTTGTTTTTTCGGAGCCCTTCCAGTTGCTAATTTTTGGACCTTCAATAATTTCTTTTATACTTTGCATAATAAATAATTTAATAGATTAATTTTGTACGAGAGACTAACTCATACTGTGAAGATTTAATATCGACCTTATCTTCTTACTAACTTAGTTTTAGTGTTCCCCTTGCGTTGGTTAAAAAAGAGGTATGGGGGGATGTCTCGATTAGGTACTACTAGGAAGCGGCAACATGTGGGAAAAGAACCCACACGCCTTCGCGAGCCTAATTGCTTAAAGGGGTTGTTGGGTTTATTTTTGAAATTTGAAATTTAATAGAGTAAAAAAATTTTCTAAAATTCTGTAGAAAAAGAGATGTTTGCGAAGACAAAAGAAAGGTGTATTATAAAGTAGTTAGAAAAAATAAATATAAGTCTAAACCTTTAGAAATAAAGGCATGGCATAAAGTCGATCAAGTATAAAGAACCTATCATGGGACTTGCTTGATCGCCGTATTGGGAAACTAATACGTCTGACGTAAGTCAGAAACCCGTGGTAGGCTTTTTGTTGCCTATTTCATGAGATTTATTAATTAAAACAAAAGAAAATTATGTGGAAAATAAAAAGAAATCAACACCAAATTTTGTTTGGATTGCAGCAATTGGAGTATTTGTGATAGTTTTTTTAGTTGGGATTTTTGGTAGTGGTTCTTCAAACAACACTAATTTTAATCCATCTCCAGCTCCTATACTGGGAAATAATGTACCTGAAGGAACACAACCACCTAATAATCCAATTACAAAAGATCAATTAGATGTTTCAGCATTAATACCGCAAACAATAAATAAAATTGTGCAGAAAATTAAATCTTCTTCTAATGCAAGTTGTGGTGGTTATCCGTGTATAAAAACTACATTTGATTCTGGTATTGGTGTGGTAACTTTAATCTACGAATTCTCAGCAGACTCATTAACACCTGGATCAAAAGAATCTTTGGTGGTAGAGATAATTACAAAAACTTATCTAGATGAAAATGGAAATCCTTATCTAGATGAAAAAGGAAACGAGATACCTAAAAATGATATTTTGCCAGATGTTTTTCAATTTCGAGACACTGATTTTGACGCTATGCCAAATGATTATTGGAGCACTAGTTTTGGACAGAATATGAATTTTGAAATAATTACTAGAAATACACGGGATCTTACTAATCTCTGGTCTATTTGGACATTCGCAATTAATTACTTTAACCAAAACTTATTAAAATAAATTTATGCAAATACTATTATGGATTTTAGGAGCAACAGCAACATATCGTTTATGGGAAAGTACTATGTGGCTTTCTATAGTCGTCATTATTCTAGTATTAAGTTATCAAGTTCATCCAAGCGAACAAAGAGAACAAAATAAGACTGGAATGTTTTCAACCCCTACAGCCACTCGGCTTATGTGGACTTTTATTTTGGTCGTAATTATTTTTATTTATTCTTTATTTAAGTAAAATTCTATGGACAACTTAAAACTAGACAATGAGGAACTGACATTAATTTTATTTAAGACGCACTTACAAAAAGCTCAAAAGGCACAATTGGAAGGGCTTCTTGCCTGTAATAACCCTTATACGTTCTCTAAAATCTACTGTAATTGTATTAAAGCTTTTAGAAAGATGGAAAAAGAAATAGATGATAATTTAAAAAATAATAATATACCACCAGGGTTAAGTTTTAGTTTATACAACAAAATGAAAGTAGCCCTAAATTCAATAATAAAAATAAATTTAAACGAAGCACAAATTATTCATGAACAAAAATTTAGAGAATCTTTTTATTTGTATATTACAGAAGATGATAAATTAAAGGGTGTTTTTAGGGCAATGAAAGATTCTTGGAAAAATTAATGATATTGCAATGATTTAAATTAGACATGGAGTTTTTATTTTAAAAAAAATTTATGAATGATATATATAAAATATTGGAGTTTACATCAAAATCACACAAGCAACCAGTTTATTTATTAAATGGTGTTGATAAGGTAAAAATAAAAATGATATCACCAGCTACTATATCAGCGATAAAATATGCTAATGGAGAAAATGGTATAATAGGTCTTGAGGCAGATATTTATTTAAAAACCCTAAAAATAGGAAAAGAAATAACTAAAGAACAATATGAGAATAATAATTTAAACTCATTTTTATGAAAAAATTAAACAGAAAAATAAACGAACTATGGCAAAGATATAGAAATTGGGGCAAAAGCAGTTTTGTCGGAGATTTTACTGTCAGCACCATGAAAATTGTTTTTATTGCTATCGCATTTCTTGCCATCTTTCAAATACTTTCTTTTGTCGATCCTTCTGAAGACAAAGAGCAAATTATTGAAGATTCTTCTTTAGTTGATTCTAGCGAACCTGTAAATGATAATTGCACAGTTGCAGGTATTAATATACACGGAAAAATAGTGACATATGTTCCCGAACATGCTGAAAATGATTCTCTATTTGATTATGACATAACAGCAAGTGAAAATGTTTTTTGGTTGATTAAAAGTGCTAATGGGAATGAAAAGATAAAAGCAATTTTAGTTGAAGTTGATTCAAGTGGTGGTTATCCGGTGGCTGGAGAAGAAATTTCTAATGCTATTAAAAATAGTGAAAAACCTATAATAGGATTTATTAGAGAAACAGGGGCATCAGCTGGGTATTGGGCAATAAGTAGTGCTGATAAGATATTTGCGTCTAAAAATTCTGAAGTTGGTGGTATTGGGGTGACGATGTCCTATTTAAATAATGTAGAAAAAAACAAAAAAGATGGATATTTATATGAGCAGTTAAGTGCAGGGAAATTTAAAGATGCAGGTAACACTGATAAGCCATTAACAAAAGAAGAAAAAGATTTATTTATGAGAGATCTAAATATTCTTTATGAGAATTTTATTGAAGCAGTTTCACAAAATCGTGGACTTTCAGTTGAAGCAGTGAAAAAGTTTGCAGATGGATCAACTGTACTTGGCGATAAAGCAAAAGAATTAGGAATGATCGACGAAATTGGTGGAATAAATGAAGTTGAAAAATATCTTGAGGAGCTAATCGAAGAGAAGCCTGAGATTTGCTGGGAATAAAAAGGACTATGGTAAAATGCAGAAATGCAGAAAATTTATATTGAAAATTGTTTTTGTTTGACTGTTAGGCGTATAGACAAAAGTTTGAGTAGAATAAGAAAAATTGGGGATACCAGTGATTTTGAACGTTTCGATATCAGATATGACTTTGATCCAATAGACGAGGGATCTGCTATTTCTGTAACAGTTGATGGATATGAACCACAGAGAATTGATTTTGATCCATTTGAAACTACTTGGGGAGAACGCAATTATTTTAAGTGCCCAGCTTGCGAAACAAGATGTACGAAACTTTTTCTTTTACCAAAGGGACACGTTTTTCGTTGCAAAAAGTGCCATAACATAAAATATCAAATATTTAATCCTAATTCGGCGCAGGGGCAACTTTTTATTAGGACCAAAAAAATTCTAAAATTAATAAATGTGCAAGAAAATATGACGTCTCGAATTTGGTACAAAAGCGTTTACACCAAGAGATATTTAAGATTCTTAAATAAATGCATGGAAGTTGGTTTAACTGATATCGTAAAAGAAGCAAAAGCCCTCGAAACGTTAATTAATGCGAATAGCGGAAAAATTAAACAAACGTGATAGTTTTTAAAAATTATGAAAATGTAAATTTCGGAGTTTTGTGAAAAAGAATTAGGAGGAAGCTGTGGGACTAGCATATAATAAAAAAAATTATAATATTTTTGTTCATTAAATCTTGTCTCGTTGTAAGGAACGAGGGTTATACTGGAGGATAAAGGCTACGTTAGTAACACTGGGCCTCCTCTGGAAGCGATATAAACAAGTGTTGCCTGACGAATAGCCAAGCGTCTTTAACTTGGCCGAGGGGGTTTGTTTATAAAGAAATTTATAAATAGACGTCCTTGTTGGTCGGTGTCTCATAGTGAATGCAGTCAATCGGCAAGTCACAAAGGGAAAAAGGGATACATGCATATAAAGAAATTCCATTGTGGTGGAGATATGCAGAGACAGATCCAGCTGGGAGTAATTCCCCGGTAAAGCTAGATTGATAAGTTGCCTCCGAGAGAAAACGGAATCAGGTAGCGATATAAAACCAGTAGGAAACGAACGTTATTTGGAAACGCCAAAAAACCCAATAAAAACACGCTTAACCTTTCAACCAGGAGGTTGGTTTAATAACGCTAATGCATAAAATATTAACGTCCCATATTCGAAGTTAGAATTCCAGAATCTCGAAGCATCTAGTTCGTAATTTGAAATTTAGAATCTCGAAATATCGGATCACGTGACGCGACACTCTTAGTATGGTGTTAAGAAACACGTGACGTGGAACTTCGCGCACGTAATAAGAAATAACGTGTGTGGTAATTTTATAAAAAGGCCAAAATTTTAAATAATATTCAAACAAGTATTTTAAAAATAAAATAAAAAAATAACCAGCAACAAGTACTGGTTATTCACATTTTAAAATGTGTTTTTTATGCTTCTTCTAAAACCAAAGATGAAAGAACAGCTTCTTCTTCGTCAGAATCAATGACGAGCTCCTTTCTGCTTAATAATTCAAGCTCTATTCTAAGATATGCTTGTTCTACCTTAACAGGAACAGATTTCCATCTGTTAGTAAGCATCTTATATGATTGCCTCGCTTTCTTAAGCCTTTTTGTTTTCACGCAAGAGAGATCCTCGATTGCGTAGTCAACTTTTTTACTTCTTGTCATATTCGAGAATTTTAAAATTAGTTTAAAAGTTAAAATTTGCTTACATCAATTTCAAGATCATCGGGACCAAAAGCAAGTGGAAGAAGAGTACTAATCCTTGCTTTAATTATTACAGTCATGTTTGTATTAGCCATAATAACCCAAATGTCCTTTTTAGATATTTGAGAGGCTTCAAACAACATCTGACGACATGTACCACAAGGTGCAGTAACTCCAACTGTTGGACCCTTTTTACCTTTTCCGATAATAGCAATTTTAGAAAATTTCCTAATGCCTTCGGAATTGGCTTTTACTAAAGCTGAACGCTCAGCACAAATAGTAGGACCATAGGCTGCATTCTCATAATTACTTCCAGTGATAATTTTTCCATCTAAGGATAATAGAGCTGCTCCAACTGAGAATTTTGAATAAGGATTGTAGGCGTTAGCCATAGCCTTTTCTGCTTCTTTGAGTAGCTGTTGCTCATCTTCTGGCAATCGATCAAAAATGTAATTTTTCATTTTTTCTGAATTTAGTGGATGAATTTATGATTTAATTATTTCGATAACATCGTTCCAGTCTAATACTCTAATTGCCTTTGAAGGTAATACTTTTTGGTTCCAAGGCTGGTTAAAAACTAAAACTTGTAAACAACTAGAAACACAATCGTGAATATGCATTAAATCATCATCTATCATGACTGAAATATTTAATTCTTTGCATACCAGTGATTTATTTTTCCTAAGACTTGCATCGGCAACAAATGTATTGGTATTGTAGATCCCAGAAAAAATATTTGGGAAATGTTTTTCAATCCATTTAGAAGTCCCTGGAATTAAGGAATCTCTCCTGCCTGTTACAAGATACAGATCATGACCTAGATTCTTTAAAAAAGAAACTGCTTTTAAGGAATCTGGAACTGGAATAATTTCTTTAAAATAATCTGTCTCATAGAATTTATCCAATTTTTCATGTGTTTCAGTTTTTGTCCCACCCCAGACTTCATAATATCTGGTAGAAAAGAAATCCTCTTTTTGAAGCTTTGTCTCATATTTTGCATTATGAAACAAAATGACCTGACTGATAAAATCAGCAAGCACATCGTCCACATCTACTGCTATATTCATTATATTGGTTTTAATTGGTTACCACAAAAGACATAAATCTTCTCTGGAAACCAATAAAATCCGTTTGTCGAAGGACTGTGTTCTTAATCAAAATCTACTCGAAAATCTTTGACTTGTCAATCAATTTTGTGGTAATTTATAGTTAAGTAAATCCTTGTTCTTTTACTTCCGAAGTCGCTGAAAATCGGTTCAAAGAGTAAGCGTTATTAAATAAAGATTATGGCTAAGACCTTCTTTCCCAAAAAAGTAGAGCTTTCTGAAAATATGAAGGCAAAACTAAAGAAAGATTTTAATCTTTCTAACAACCAAATAGCAGAAATTGAGTATTGGAATGATCCAGGCTCCCCTTACGGTGGAGTTATCATCGATCTTAAGGCTCAGTTCCCCTGCTATCCCTACGATAGAGATACGCAGGGATTTATGAAAGAATTTCCTGATGGAACAGTATTGGAAAATATTCCATAAAATTCCAACCAGGATAAACAAATTACGACTTCACTTTATGTGGAGTCTTTTTTATTTTACTTCTTATCCCTTTAGGCCAAATAGTTTTCCCATTTTTAACTTTTATGATTCCTTCTGCAAGTAATCTATTATGAATCTTGCGTAAAACTTCACCTAATTCACCTATATTAGTTAATTCTTCTTCTGTAAAAGGTTTATACTTCTTTTTTGTTGTCATTGTTTTTATTTATTTCTTTTAGCCACATATTAAATAATATATCAGCCATTTGGTCCTGATTTTCTCGTAATTTTAATATCTCTTCTTCAGTTAGTTCTTGCTCTAAAGAGCCTAATGCTTTTTTAAATTCTTCTAGTGAGATCATTTTCTTTTGCTATTCCAAATGTCTCTTCGTCCATAAGATTTATTTTTTATAAAATTCAATCGTCAAAGTTCTATATTCATCTATTTTTACCTTAGTATTTTTATACCAAGGGTAAGTCTGTATACCTTTACCAGTAATTTCACACCAATCAGTTAATGAAAAAATACTTTCGTCTTCTAAAATTTCCTCATCTGTTATTTTTTTGAACTTTCTTTCTTTATCTATAAACGTCGTAATAACATAATCATGCTTAACTCTTTTTGATACTTTCTTTTGATTCTTCTTTGTTTTCTTTTTCATATTTTTATTCATAAATTACTATTAATATACATATTATATTACAACTCCTGCCAAAGTTCTAGGGCTTCGTCGCCTTCAAGTCCAGTTTCATCAATGACTTCTTGAAGCTGTTCCGCTTCGTCGAGACTTAAATCATTTTTCTTGGCTGTTTCAAATGTCTCCTCATCCATATTATTTATTTAATCCTAATTGAAAAATTAGGAATGATCCAAATAATAAAACTATTAATGGAAAAATAATATATTTAAACCACCATACTTGGTGCCATGCTAATTTAGTAACTACACTATTATTCTTTTTTAAAGAATCTTCTTTTGATTCAACTTTATTAATTATTTTTCCTCCATTAAAAGCATTCATAGTATTACCTATCTGTGTTAAATTCTGTGTTGCGTTATGTTCAATGGTTCCACCATCAACATTTTGTTTTACATTTTGCATAAATATTTTATCTGCATTAGTAATAATAGAATCTCCTTTTTTAGGATTCATTTCTATTCCATTATCACCTATTGAAAAAATTGGTTTTTCTTTTTCGTTCATATATTTTTTGTTAACTACAATTCAACGCCTTCCTCCACCCTGCATCTAGGGCTTCTTTTTCTGTGCAAAACCATTTCTCGCCAACTGATTCATCTATTTTAGTTGCATTATAAGATCCACAACCAATCACATGGTAAATTTTACCACCAGAACTGATATTGCCTTTTATAGTGCATCCATTAGAGCCTGTGCTTGGTTGGATAGTTGTAGTTGTTGTTACTGGTGTATTTTTACCATCACAAGTATCTCCCCATAAACCTAACTTATTATCTTGGGCATATTTCTGAGCTTCCTTAAAATTTGTTTGATATCTATAAGGCAAATCATAAGTATACTCGTAAGCATAGCCCTCCTTTATCATTAGTAGATTAAAATTGGTACCATCTTCCAGATAAACATACCTCAAAAGTCTGTCATACTTATCCCTTTCTCCTTGGCTTGGATCACTCTCTAGTCCCACTTTTTTGTTTGATAAAAGTGATTTTGCTTTATTAGAAGCCTCCACTCCAAAACATTCTACTGGCTTTCTAGGATCTACTGTTTCTGGGGTATTAATACCAATTAGTCTTAATCTTTCAGTTTTACCATTAATAGAAACATCTATTGTGTCGCCATCAACAACTTTTACTACCGAATAAAAAGATTTAGGTAAATAAGTGAGATTTTTTGCTATTGTTTCGTCTATTTTTGCTGGAGGAGAGCCTGCCGAATATGAACTTAATTCGGGATGAGCTAGGTCATCAACTTTATTGGCTGGAACTTCCTTTATTAGATTATCAGAAACTTCCTGTTTTATTTCATCAGTTGTTTTTGGTTCTGGTTTTGGAGCTAAAATACCAATCAAAAAGAAAACAACTATTAATCCTCCTATTCCAAGTAAAATCTTTTTTAACATATATCTATAAGATGATTATTAATACCTACTCAGTTATTATACCTTTTACTTTAATTTCTGCCCTATTCAAAATATTTCCTAGCACCCAATATTTATAACCTCCAACATCATAATAAATATATTCTTTAGAAAAGAATTTTTCTGGATAGCCATTTTTCCTTATAAACATTTTAAATTCATCAAATATTTTTTTATCATTCTCAGATAAATAATCTCTCACAACATAAGAGTGCGGAATGTCTGCCATAGTTTTTGCAAACTTCCAAGAGCATTGATCAATAAAATTCTCAACATATCGAATGTATTCCCAAACTGATTCTGCTACGGTATTTTTATTTATATTTCTTTCTATACAATAAGGTATCTTAAACCAATCCAATAACTTTTTATTTCTTCTGCTTGAATTACAAGCACTGCAACAAATGACAATTAAAGATTTTTTATTAAAAGGACCTTCATTGCTTAAATGTTCTATCGTGGCCGTATCCATTCGTGTACCTTTCACTCCTAAATATTTTTTCATTTCTTTATGACAATATACGCAAGTCTTGTCTCTTGCTCGGATATTTTCCTCGTCTTTTTTTGAAATGCCATATTTGTTAGACATAAAATTAATTAAAATTACAACTCCTGCCAAAGTTCTAATGCTTCGTCACCCTCAAGTCCAGTATCATCAATAACATCCTGAAGCTGTTCTGCTTCATCTAAACTCAAATCATTCTCTTTCGCTATTTCAAATGTTTCTAAGTCCATAAATTATTTATAATATTATATTATATCCACTTTCTTTTTTTTTAAAAAATCTTGTAAACTCTCAGTTGAGTTAAAAACATTCGACGGTTGTAATCCCAAAATAATAGCCATTATTTGTTCTGTTAATCTTACAAATAAAACCATTTCTTTGTTATCAACATTATTTGGAATTTTACCATAGTGAATTAAACGATTCCTTGCTCCAGTGATTCTTTTTATTTCTTTTCTTTCTTTTTCATCAATTTTTACGAGTAGATATTTATAATAAATAAAAGCTATTTTTTTATCCCCACTCATTTGATCTATTGTAGTATCATCAATCCATGCTTTATTGTTAAGAGTAAATAGATGTTCCCATATTGTCCAACATAAAACAAAAGCTTGATCTATATATTGTTGTTGTATTACTTGACGATAAGTAAATAAAAAATAACCCCCATCGTATTGGTTTAGCCATTCTTTTGATGAAATTATTTGTAAAATGTAATTCAAAGTTTTTTCAAGTCCCAAATCTAAATGTTCATAATTCCATACTTGTCCTTTTTCTTTCTGCATTTGTTTTTCAGAAATAAGCTTTTTTGTTATTATTTTTCTCCACCATACATCACTTTTCAATGATAAACGAAGTTGGCCACCCCAAAAATGTCCCCTTGGATCAGGCATCAATGGTAGTCCATCTTCGTTTTTATTAATAGCAAAAACATTTCTTCCCGTAAACAAAGTAAGGAGCAAAAGAACATCATGAAATTGAGTAAAATTTCCTTTCGTCCAAGCTAACACAGAAGATTTTTCTTTATTAGGCAACCGGACAGTTGCAGTACATTGATGTGTGCCTGTAGATGGTTTTCTTGAAAATTCAGAACCACTAGAAGTTATTACATTTTGTAACCCTGCTAGAGCCTCTTCATAATTTTTAACTTCTTCAAACTTGTAATTCACTTATTGTTAACCTATTACATTAATCAGAAAATTAAAGTTAATAACCTTTTATTTTTTTTTCTTCCATAATTATATTTTTATTTTAACCCCATATTTTCTTTCAAATGTAAG
>Ga0172379_10004701_pt1 | contig 19796 bp, 17 predicted proteins | sample GrowelOW334metaG_FD_119756 | JGI IMG/M metagenome (GOLD analysis project Ga0172379, IMG submission 119756) | Groundwater microbial communities from an aquifer near a municipal landfill in Southern Ontario, Canada - Groundwater well OW334 metaG | ecosystem: Environmental > Aquatic > Deep...
CCGCAATTCAGCGGGTGGATCCTGGCGCAAGAACACCAGTGCGTCGAACAATGTGGAAACCGCGCTGCTTTTTTCTACAGGCCGGGCGAGGGTTTGTTTGCTGAGTTTCTCGCCTTGCGCATTTACGGCTACCGGCAGGTGCATATAGGCCGGGGTGGGCAATCCCAGCAGCCGCTGCAAATAGATCTGGCGCGGGGTGGAGTAGAGCAGGTCAGCCCCGCGCACCACGTGGGTGATCCCTTGCGCGGCATCGTCCACCACTACCGCAAGCTGGTAGGCAAATAGCCCGTCGGCGCGCTTTACGACGAAATCGCCGATCTCGCTTTCGAGGTTTTGCGCGATGCGGCCTTGCAGCGCGTCGTTGAAAACAACAACTCCCCTGAGTTTGTCGAAGCCTGTATGCCCTTCGACAAGCTCAGGGCGAACGGGTTGTTGTATATCAGTGCGCACCCGCCACGCCCGTCCTTCGCGACCGGCAGGAATGCCATTGCGGCAGGTGCCGGGATATATCTGTCCGTCTATGCCATGCAGCGCCGAATCGGCGATCTCCTTGCGCGTGCAGCAACATGGATACACGGCGCCGATGGCTTGCAGCTTGTGAAACGCTTCCTCATAAGCCGCCGTGCGCTGGCTTTGGTACAGCACTGTAGGTCGGGCTATGCCCGACAAATTGGCGGGCGCAGCCCGCCCTGCATCGTCATCCCAATACAGGCCGTAGGCTTCCAGCGTGCCGAGGATCTCATCGGCGGCACCCATGATGGTACGCGGAGTGTCGAGGTCTTCGATGCGTACCAGCCACTTGCCCTGATGATGTTTGGCGTCGAGATAGCTGCCGACGGCGGCGACCAAAGAACCGAAGTGGAGGGGGCCGGTGGGGGAGGGGGCGAAACGTCCGCGATAGATGGACATTTAGTGTGTTGGTTGGGTGGAGCGCAGCGATACCCAACGAATCCTGATGGGAATGGAACGATGGGTATCGCTGCGCTCAACCCATCCTGCGCTTGCTACCCAACAATAGGCGCGACCAGAAATGATGGGTATCGCTCCGCTCACCCCATCCTGCGCAAGCTGCTAGGCAGGAACCGCCTCTTCGGCAAACGCCAGCTTCACCTTGCCATCGGCATCGACATCAACCGTGACCTGGCCGCCGTTGGCCAGCTTGCCGAACAGCAGTTCGTCGGCCAGTGCGGAGCGTATGGTGTCCTGGATCAGGCGTGCCATCGGACGTGCGCCCATAAGCGGATCGAAGCCGTTCTCGGCCAGATGGTCCTTGAGCGCATCGGTGAACACGACTTCCACCTTCTTTTCGTGCAACTGCTCTTCGAGCTGCATCAGGAATTTGTCCACCACGCGCAGGATGACTTCGTGATCCAGCGGCGCGAAGGAGATCACGGCATCCAGGCGGTTGCGGAATTCCGGCGTGAACATCTTCTTGATGTCGATCAACTCGTCGCCTGCGGCGGCAGTCTTGGTGAAGCCGATCTGGCTCTTGTTCAGGGCTTCAGAACCCGCGTTGGTGGTCATGATGATGACCACGTTGCGGAAATCGGCTTTGCGCCCGTTGTTGTCGGTGAGCGTGCCGTGATCCATCACTTGCAGCAGGATGTTGAAGATGTCCGGATGCGCTTTTTCGATCTCGTCAAGCAGCAGCACTGCATGCGGCTGCTTGCTGATCGCCTCGGTGAGCAGACCGCCCTGGTCGAAACCGACATAGCCGGGCGGCGCGCCGATCAGGCGCGACACGGCGTGGCGTTCCATGTATTCGGACATGTCGAAGCGGTGCAGCGGCATGCCCATCGCATAAGCGAGTTGCCGCGCCACTTCGGTCTTGCCGACACCGGTCGGACCTGAGAACAAAAAGCTGCCGATCGGTTTTTGCGGGTTGCCCAGACCGCTGCGCGACATCTTGATGGCGGTGGCCAGTGCATCGATGGCCTTGTTCTGGCCGAACACCACTGCCTTCAGATCGCGGTCCAGTGTCTTCAGTGTGTTGCGGTCATCGGAGGAGACGGTGCGCGGCGGGATGCGCGCGATCTTGGCGATGATCTCCTCGATCTCGTGTTTGCCGATGATCTTCTTCTGTTTCGATTTTGGCAGGATGCGCTGCGCTGCGCCGGCCTCGTCCAGCACGTCTATCGCCTTGTCCGGCAAGTGGCGGTCATTGATGAAGCGCGAGGAAAGTTCCGCGGCACTCACCAGTGCTGCCGCGCTGTATTTGACGCCGTGATGTTCCTCAAAACGCGATTTCAGGCCGCGCAGGATCGAAATGGTCTGCTCCACGGACGGCTCCGGCACGTCGACCTTCTGGAAGCGGCGCGACAGCGCGTGATCCTTCTCGAAGATGCCGCGATATTCCTGGTAGGTGGTCGCGCCTATGCATTTCAATTGCCCGTTCGACAACGCCGGCTTGAGCAGGTTGGAGGCATCCATGGTGCCGCCGGAAGCGGCACCCGCGCCTATCATGGTGTGGATCTCGTCGATGAACAGGATCGCGTGCGGGGCATCGTTGAGCTCTTTCAGCACGGCTTTCAGGCGCTGCTCGAAGTCGCCGCGATACTTGGTGCCGGCGAGCAACGCGCCCATGTCGAGCGAATACACATGCGCGTCCCTGAGGATCTCCGGCACGTCATTCTCCACGATGCGCCGCGCCAGGCCTTCGGCGATCGCGGTCTTGCCCACGCCGGCTTCGCCCACCAGCAGCGGATTGTTCTTGCGGCGGCGGCACAGTGTCTGGATGACGCGCTCAAGCTCGATCTCGCGCCCGATCAGCGGGTCGATCTTGCCGGCCAGCGCTTGCGCGTTAAGGTCCTGGGTGTAGCTCTTCAGCGCGCCACCGGCAAGCTGTTCCTGGTCGGATTCCGGCTCGTTTTGCGGCTTGGCCGGGGTGCCGGGCTGGGTCTTGTCGATGCCGTGGGCGATGAAGTTCACCACGTCGAGCCGGCTGACATTGCGCTGGGTGAGGAAATAAACCGCGTGCGAATCCTTCTCGCCGAACAGGGCGACCAGGATATTGGCGCCGGTCACTTCCTTTTTGTTGGTGGATTGCACATGCAGGATGGCGCGCTGGATGACGCGCTGGAAACCGACCGTGGGCTGGGTGTCGACCTCCTGGTCGCCCGGCGTGACCGGGGTATGCGTGGCGATGAAGTCGGCCAGCACCTGGCGCAGCTCGTCTATGTTCACGCCGCAGGCGCGCAAAACCTGTGCGGCGGATGCGTTGTCCAACATGGTGAGTAGCAGATGCTCGACGGTGATGAACTCATGACGCTTCTGGCGTGCTTCGACGAACGCCAGATGCAAGCTGACTTCCAATTCTTGAGCAATCATTTCAGTTTTCCTCCATGCCGCATCGTAGCGGATGTCCATGTTGTTTTGCAAACTCTGATACCTGGGTAACTTTGGTTTCGGCAACATCCTGGGAATATACCCCGCACACCGCCGAGCCTTCGTTATGCACTTTGAGCATGATTTGCAGAGCACGTTCCCGATTCAACGCAAAAAACCGCTGCAACACCTCAATCACAAACTCCATCGTAGTGTAATCGTCATTGAACAGGATCACCTTGTACATGCGCGGTGGTTTTGTTTTTGCGCGTTCCGGAGCGAGTACCGTGCTGCTGTGATGTTTGGTTGCCATAATCCTCAGGTGTGCATGCTTGCGCATTCCCTGCCTGCATAATTGATGATAGTCGGTGCTTTTTCAAGTCCAATCGAAAAATATTTTACAAACCGCTTGACGGTATCGGCTAAACAGTAGTAAAAAGCGCGCTGGTGTTTGACTCAAAGTATCTGCAGTACTGGTTTTGCCGTGTGCGATCTTGGATTCAAACAGTTTCGCGGGGGATTTCCCCGTTTTTTTGGTAAGGACATAATCACATGGCAACTGGTACAGTTAAATGGTTCAACGACGCAAAGGGTTTTGGTTTCATCACTCCCGATGATGGCAGCGAAGATCTTTTCGCGCACTTTTCAGCAATCAACATGAGCGGCTTCAAGTCACTCAAAGAAGGCCAGAAGGTCACCTTCGAAGTAGTTCAAGGTCCTAAAGGCAAGCAAGCTTCCAACATCCAGGCTCCTTAACCGGTTCCTGAGTTGGCAAAAAAGCCCGGCACGAAAGTGCCGGGCTTTTTCGTTTGCCGCTACAAACTACATATGGTTAATCCCGGATAATCCATCAGGCTGCGAAGCCACTGTAGGAGCGAGCTTGCTCGCGAAAAACCTCGCCGGCAAGCCGGCTCCTGCGATAGGGAAAGCCTCTAATGGACAATCCGGGTTGATGACGACTTCGCCGAAATCGGAACAAGGCACCTGCTTTGCGTCAGCCACTAAGCGCGAAGTCGTAGGCGGCTGCCTGAAACAGCAAATCGCTCCGGTCAGGCACGCTTCATCTTTAAGCAATGGAGGCCAGCGCTGCATTCAAGGTTGAACTGGGCCGCATGGCCTTGGCTGTCTTGTCGAAGTCGGGATGATAATACCCGCCCATATCCACTGGCTTGCCCTGGGCTGCGATCAATTCGGCATTGATCTTGGCCTCGTTGTCGGTCAGCGTCTTCGCCAGGGTTGTGAAACGCGCCTGGATCTCCTTATCCCTGGTCTGCGCGGCCAAGGCCTGCGCCCAATACAGGGCGAGGTAGAAATGGCTGCCCCGGTTATCGATCTCGCCCACCTTGCGGGCGGGTGACTTGTTGTTTTCCAGGATTCTGCTGTTGGCCTGATCAAGCGTCTCGGCCAGCACCTGAGCCTTTGCATTGTTGAATTTCCGGCCAAGATGTTCCAGTGATGCCCCCAGGGCGAGAAACTCACCGAGCGAATCCCAGCGCAAATAGCCTTCCTGCTGGAACTGCTGGACATGCTTTGGAGCCGAGCCGCCGGCACCGGTTTCGAACAGGCCTCCGCCGCTCATCAGCGGTACGATGGACAACATCTTTGCGCTGGTGCCCAGTTCAAGGATGGGGAACAGGTCGGTGAGATAGTCGCGCAGCACGTTGCCGGTGACTGAGATGGTATCTTGGCCTGCGCGGATGCGTTCGATCGAGAGTTGTATCGCTTCTTCGGGTGTCATGATACGGATGTCCATGCCGTTGGTATCGTGATCCTTGAGGTAACGCTGCACTTTCTGGATGATCTGCGCGTCGTGCGCCCGGTTCCTGTCCAGCCAGAAGACAGCGGGAGCGCCGGTGGCGCGCACGCGCGCAACGGCCAGTTTCACCCAGTCCTGGATAGGCGCATCTTTTGCCTGGCACATGCGGAAGATATCGCCCTGCTCGACTTTCTGCTCCAGCAGCGTTTTGCCGGAAGCATCCACGACACGGACAGTGCCGTTGTCATTCATTTGAAAGGTCTTGTCGTGGGAGCCGTATTCCTCGGCCTGCTGTGCCATCAGGCCGACATTCGGCACGCTGCCCATGGTCCTGGGATCGAATGCGCCGTGCTTCTTGCAGTCTGCTATGACAACCTGATAGATGCGGGCGTAGCAGCGGTCGGGGATCATCGCCTTGGTATCGTGCAACTTGCCGTCCGTTCCCCACATCTTCCCCGAATCGCGGATCATCGCGGGCATGGAAGCATCGACGATGATATCGCTGGGCACATGCAGATTGGTGATGCCCTTGTCCGAATTCACCATCGCCAGTTCCGGCCTGGCCTTATAAGTGGCCTGGATGTCAGCTTCGATCTCGGCGCGTTTCGCTTCGGGCAGCTTCGCGATCTTTGCGTAGAGGTCACCCAGACCGTTGTTGACGTTGACACCCAGTTCCCTGATCAGCGCCGCGTGCTTCTCGAAGACATCCTTGAAATAGACGGTAACGGCATGGCCGAACATGATCGGGTCTGATATCTTCATCATCGTGGCCTTGAGGTGCAATGACAACAGCACGCCCTGCTTTCTGGCGTCCTCCATCTGCTCCTCATAGAACGCGCGCAGGGCGCGGCGGCTCATCACACAAGCGTCTATGACTTCACCCGCCTGCAACGGGGTTTTTTCTTTCAGCACTGTCGTTTTGCCATCACTGCCTGCGAACTCGATACGAACATTCCCGGCCTCTGAAACGGTCACGGATTTTTCGCTGCCATAGAAATCCGCAGCGTTCATATGCGCCACATGGGTCTTGGAGTCGGCGCTCCAGGCACCCATCTTGTGCGGATGTTTTTGTGCAAATCGTTTGACTGAAAGCGCTGCACGGCGGTCCGAGTTGCCTTCCCGCAGTACCGGGTTGACGGCACTGCCGAGAACCTTGCTGTAGCGGGCCTTGAGCGCTTTCTCGGCATCGTTCTTGGGGTCATCAGGATAATCCGGGACGTTGTAACCCTGCGACTGCAATTCCTTGATCGCTGCTTTCAGTTGCGGGGGCGTTGCGCTGACATTCGGCAGTTTTATGATGTTGGCCTCGGGTTTGAGCGTCAGCTCACCCAGTTCGGTCAGTTCATCAGCGATCTTCTGGCTTGCGGTCAGGTTCTCGGGAAAATTCGCGAGGATGCGACCCGCCAGCGAAATATCCCTCGTTTCGACGGCAACGCCGGCTGCACTGGTGAAGGCTTGTATGATGGGAAGCAAGGAATAAGTGGCCAGTGCCGCTGCTTCATCGACCATCGTGTAGATAATTTTATGGCTAGTCATGTTTTTCTCTTTAATTGGTTCTCATCAATAAGCCGCCTGATCTTCTGAGGCACCCTCGATTCGCCGGAAGGAAGTCGCTATCCGATAGTGGCTCCGGGAGGCGAGGCACGCATGGTTTAGCTCTCGGAGGCAGTGGAAGCGGTAAAATAGGGCTTCAAAAATAAACAGGATTCCGATGGGGCGCATTCTGCTGTTCAACAAGCCGTTTGGCGTGATCTGCCAATTCAGTCGCGATGGCCTGCATCCGACACTGGCGGATTATATCGCGCTTCCCGACTTTTATCCCGCCGGGCGACTGGACACCGACAGCGAAGGGTTGCTGGTTCTGACCGATGACGGCCTGTTGCAGCATCGCATCACAGATCCCAAGCACAAGCTGCCGAAAACTTATTGGGTGCAGGTTGAAGGCGTGCCGGATGAGGCCGCGCTGGAAAGATTCCGGCGCGGTGTAAAGCTGTCGGACTTTACCGCCCAGCCTGCCGAGGTGCGCCTGATGGATGAACCTGCCGGCCTGTGGCCGCGCGACCCGCCGATCCGCCAGCGCAAAAACATCCCGACCAGCTGGCTGGAATTGACCATACGCGAGGGGAAGAACCGCCAGGTGCGGCGCATGACCGCAGCTGTTGGCTTGCCCACACTGCGCCTGATTCGTCATCGCATCGGCGAGTGGTCACTGGGCGGATTGGAGCCGGGGCAGTGGCGACTGGAAGTCCCGTGATCTATTGCGTTGACAAACAATACGGCGGATCTTAACGTGCGCAATATTATCGAACCTGTGAGGCCGACATGACTTTCCCGCGCTGTTCATTGCTGTTTGCCGCGTTATTGTTCATTGGGCTGCCCGGCAGCGGATTCGCTGCAGAGCGGCCTCACGGGAGTGTATCCAAAACGGGCAAATCACTGAGGGGCACCTGGTACAGTGCGGATGGGACCATCACGTTCAAGGACAACGGAACCATCAATTACCAGGGGAAAAGATATTTCTACGCGGTTTCCAATGGCGGCCTGATACAGCTCAGCGGAAATCACAGCTCGAACGCGATCCCGTATCAGCTTTTCGGCGGCAAGCTGACCTTGATGGAAAACGGCAAGGCGACGGTTTATACCCGCAAGCGGCGAACAGGGAAATGACCTTTTTTCGCCCACGCCTCTGTACCGTTCCAGCACCCCAACATCGCCCGTTCAGCCTTGTGTTAACGGCCCCGGCGCGCACCCGGCTTGGGCGAGAACAAGGCGGGTTGCGGCATGGCCTGGTGGCGCGCGGCTTCGGACAGAAGCTGAGGATCGGCAGTCTTTTGCTGCGGGCGCGGCTTGGCAGTCTGTTGCACATTACGCGGTTGCTGTTCACGCTGCTGCGGATTGCGTGGCTGTCCATCTTGTGATTGCTGGCTGCGTTGCTGCGGGTTGCGCTGCTTTTGTTTCTGGCCTTCGCGCGGCTGCTGCTGGCGATTGCCGGGAGCTGCGGCGCGTGGCCCGCTATTTCGTCTTTGTCCGTGCGCCTGGCGTGGCGGGCGCGGAGCTTCAGCGGGAAGATGGTCAGGCGGCACAAAGCTGTCGATTTCCACTACCGGGATCTCGCGCTTGATCAAGCGCTCGATGTCCCTGAGAAACTGCAACTCTTCCTTGTCCACCAGTGAGATCGCCGCGCCGCTGCTGCCCGCGCGTCCGGTCCGGCCGATGCGGTGCACATAATCCTCGGGCACATTCGGCAATTCGAAATTCACCACATGCGGCAGCTGGTCGATGTCCAGGCCGCGCGCGGCGATGTCGGTGGCGACCAGCACCGGCAATGAGCCGTCCTTGAACTGCGCCAGCGCCTTGGTGCGCGCCGGCTGGCTCTTGTTGCCGTGTATCGCCGCGGCGGGGATGCCGTCCGCGATCAGCTTCTCGGTCAGCCGGTTCGCGCCGTGCTTGGTGCGGGTGAACACCAGCACCTGCTTCCAGTCGTGATGCTTGATCAGATGCGACAGCAAATGGCTTTTGAGGCGTTGCGGCACCAGATGGACGCTCTGCGTGATCAGTTCCACGGTGGAGTTGCGGCGTGCCACTTCGACATAGCCGGGATTGTGCAGCAGTCCGTCGGAGAGCGCCTTGATCTCGTCGGAGAAGGTCGCCGAGAACAGCAGGTTCTGGCGGTGTTTGGGCAGCAGCGCGAGGATCTTCTTGATGTCGCGGATAAAGCCCATGTCCAGCATGCGGTCGGCCTCGTCCAGCACCAGGATCTCTACGCCGGAAAGATCCAGCGTCTTTTGCCCGACGTGGTCTAGCAGGCGGCCGGGCGTGGCGACGAGGATGTCCATTTGTCCGCGCAAGGCTTTGATCTGCGGGTTGATGTTCACACCGCCAAACATCACCATAGATTTAAGCGGCAGATACTTGCCATAGGTGCGCACCGATTCTTCCACCTGTGCGGCAAGTTCGCGTGTCGGGACGAGGATCAGGCAGCGTGGCCGGCCGGGGCGCGGGTTCGCGGCGGGTTTTGCGGAGAGCAGATGCAGGATAGGCAACGTGAAACCGGCAGTTTTTCCAGTGCCGGTCTGCGCGCCGGCCAGCAGATCGCCGCCGGCCAGGACCAGCGGGATCGCCTGGGCCTGCACCGGGGTGGGTGTCGTGTAGCCCGCATCGGCAATCGCGCGCATCAGGGGTTGTGCCAGATTCAGGCTGGCGAAAGAGATTTCATTGGACGTACTGATATTTTCTGGCAAAGCAAGGCTCCTGCGACGGCCTGCCGCTCACAAGAGCCGCACCAATCGAGGCAGACGAATAAGTGATCGAAGAGATCGGGAGTGAATCAAGAGACCGCTGCGCTGATTGGTTTGGCGCAGGGCGGCCGCATTATACCAGCAGTTCGAAAGTCAGCCAGCTACAGTTATTCAACACCCTTGGCGCACCTGAACCCCAAGTCTATCAACGCGCTATCCGGGGGCAGGTGGGCGCGCTTGGCGGTGCGGAACATCAGGCTGAGCGCATCATAATGGCCGGAACTGGTTATTCCGCCACGGGTCACCCGCTGGGTTTTGCCGTAATACTGATTGTCGGATCGCGGTGCGCCAGGATAGGCATCATACCAATCGGCTACCCATTCGGAGACGTTGGCCGCCATGTCATATGCACCATAGGCCGACTTGTCGCCGGGATAAGAGCCCTCTGCCGAATAGGGCGCCTCGGGATTCTCGGACATGGTGTTTATTTTTTTCGGGTCCCAGTCATTTCCCCATGGAAATTCGAAACCCTCGGGTCCGCGTGCGGTTTTTTCCCATTCCGCTTCAGTCGGCAGGTGTTTACCCGCCCAGCGGCAATATTCGTCGGCGTCTGGCCAGGCCACGGTCGTTACGGGGAGTTTGTCGCGCTCAGCCTGGATTTTCATCAGTTCGGCAAGCAGAGCCTTCTGGTTCATGGTGCTCACATCCATGTCCAGCTTGAACCGATCAGACGCTACCTGACGCAAATACACCAATGGCAATGAAGCCAGGAATTTTTTGGTCAAGCTATAGCCATTCTGCGGCCACAAGGCAGGCGGTCTATGCCGGGTCGCAGTCGTGAAGTTGAGGTATTTGGCGTTGCTGACTTCAAATTTGTCCATCAGGAAAGCGGGGAGAGTGACCTTGTGTGCCGGATGTTCATCGATGTACAACTTGTCATTGAACCCGTAAGGATTAAGCGCATTGGCACCGCGCCACAAGGCGTCATTTTCAGCCTTGTCGCTGCCCATCGTGAAATCACCCGCCGGAATCAGCACCATGCCATGCGCGATACGTTTGCCTGCAGCATGGTTTTCCGCGGAACAGGCGATACCGCCAGTGAATGCAAAACAAAAGATACCAGCAAGCAAATGCTTAACTGGTATCTTTGGCGCACCTGAATCCCACGTCGATCAACGCTGCATAAGGCTTCAAGTGGTTGCGTTTGGCGGCACGGAACACCATGCTGAGTGCATCATAATGACCGGAACTCGTCATTCCGCCGCGAATCACGCGATGTAATTTTCCGTAGAATTTATTGTCGTCGGAGGCCGGCGCGCCGGGATAGGCTTCATACCAATCGGCTACCCATTCTGTGACGTTGGCCGCCATATCGTATACGCCATAACCCGACTTGTCTCCGGGAAAGGATCCCACGGATGAATAGGGCGCATCGGGGTTTTCAGACATGGTGTTTATTTTGGTCGGGTCCCAGTTGTTTCCCCATGGGTATTCGAACCCCTGAGGGCCCCGCGCGGCTTTTTCCCATTCAGCCTCGCTCGGCAAACGTTTGCCCGTCCAGTGGCAATATGCGTCGGCATCGGTCCAGGACACGGTCGTTACCGGGAGCGTATTGCGTGCCAGCTGTATTTTAGCCATCTCGGCAAGCAACTCCTGCTGGGACATGTTGGGCACATCCATGTCCAGCCGGAATTGGTCGGTTGCGATCTTGCGCAAATGATCCAATGGCAAAGAAGCCAATAGATCACTATTTAAACCATATCCGTTGCTTGCCCAGACAAGTGGAACGGTGTGATCGGTAGCGATGGCGAAATCGCGAAACTGTTCATTGGTGACTTCGTATTTGTCGATAAAGTAAGCGGGGAGGTTTACTGTATGTGCAGGACGTTCATCGGCATATAACTTTTCCTTGAAGCCGTAGGGATTAAGCGCATTGGCTTCGCGCCACATGGCTTCATTCGATTCCTTGTTGCTGCCCATGGTGAATTCGCCCGCCGGGACCAGCATCATGCCGTAATCCATCGGTTTGACCGCGTCTTTGCTGACGGGTTTGTCGGCCGTCTGGCCTTGTGGGGAATGGGTCATGCAACCCGCCAACGCAACGCAAAAAATACCGCCCAACAAATTTTTATTTATCATCTTTAGCGCACCTGAAACCGAAACTTGAGTTTTTGACACTTTGTTTGAAATAGCTGCGGTTGAACACCGGTGCCGAAACGCCGCACTGGTAATACGAACAATCCCACCACGAGCCGCCCTTTAATACCTTGTACATCTCGCCATAATTCTCGCTCGGCCACTTGTTTCCCGGATATTGCGTGTACCAGGAGTCGGTCCATTCCCAGGCGTTTCCGGACATGTCGTACAGTCCATAAGGACTCTTGCCGGCCTCAAGGGAGCCCACGGGCATGGTGTCGCCTTCCAGGTGCAGGGATTTCCAGCGCACCGGGGAATTGACTTTGTTCACATCGAAATCATCACCCCACGGATAGTCCCTGTCATCAGCCGTGCCGCGTGCGGCCTTTTCCCATTCGATGTCGGTCGGCAAGCGCTTGCCGGCCCATTCGCAATAGTCATGGGCATCGTACCATGAGACAAATACGACCGGATGATCCACTTTGCCTTTCGGATAAGTGCGGTTCCGGAAATTGGAGGGGGACTTGCGCTTGGTGGCATCGATGAATTGCTTGTATTGCAGATTGGTGACTTCGTACTTGTCCATCCAGTACGCCTTGGTCTCGGCGGTGTACTGGGGGCCTTCGTCGGGCAGGCGGTGATCGGAGCCGCGGGTGAATTTCCCGGCCGGGATGAGCATCATGGGATTGGGTTCCTTGCCGATACGTGTTTCGTCGTAGTACATCGGCACACTCATTCCCGTAGTGGCTTCAGGGGGGGGCTGGATCTGCAGTTTGTCCGCGTACGGGTCGAGGAATTTCTTTTCTTCGACCTTCACTACGGGGTCGCTGTCGCCGGACGCATGGCATTCCATGCAGTCGCCGGCCATACTGGCATTAAAGGCATCCACCCGGTCTTTTCCGTGGCACGACTCGCATGATTGTGTTGCCTGGATAGTGTGCTGGTATTCGGCCAGTGCGGCATCATCCATAGCCGCGGCACTCGTATCGAGCGCCAATAAGGACAGGAACAGAGCCAGATAGTTGTAGTGTAATGTCGGCATCAGATCGGACCATCAAGGAGTTTGAACATACTACATTTTCCCATGATACAGGCCGCGATTCAAGCTTCTGTATCCGGTCATGCGTATGACAGGGTACTTTAGATTGCCTGTGCCGCGCTTCTGCAGAAGCGTTTGCCAGACTTGTTTTGCGTCAGCGATGCCCCGGAGCTGGCGCAAGGTTCGGAAAAAATGCGTTTGCAGGTTCAACATTGAAGTGCGGCAGTGAATTGCGGTTGCATATCGCACAGCATTAATTACCGGACATTTTCATCATGGCTTGCCGATAGCTATCGTTTTGGGCTGCGCTGCCGGTATAATATGCGCTTTTGTAAAATACCCGACAGGAAGATGAGATGCCTATTTACGCTTATGGTTGTTCCAGTTGCGGCTTGCAAAAGGACGTGATGCAGAAAATCAGCGAGGAGCCGCTCCGCATTTGCCCTGAGTGCGGCAAAGCGACCTTTGTCAAACAATTGACCGCTGCCGGTTTCCAGTTGAAGGGCAGTGGCTATTACGTCACCGATTTCAAGGGCGGCCCCAGGCAATCAGGTTCAGGGCGGCCGGATTCGGGGAAGGCGGATGTCAAGTCAGGCGCCATACCTGACCCTGCTCCTGCCGCCAGCGCCCCTTCCTCTGCCGTGGCGAATGGCACCGTTCAGTGATGAAGAAATATTTCATCACCGGTCTGTTGGTCTGGGTCCCGCTTGGCATCACATTGTGGGTGCTGAACCTGACCATCGGGATCATGGACCAGACGCTATTGCTGTTGCCGGAAGCCTGGCATCCCGACAGGCTGTTGGGTATCCATATACCCGGCTGGGGCATCATCCTGACACTGCTTATCGTCGGTCTGACCGGCATGCTGGTGCGCAATGTGCTCGGGCAGCAGTTGCTGCTTTATTGGGAAAGCCTGTTGTTGCACATCCCTTTCGTAAACAGCATCTATAAGGGTGTAAAGCAGGTCAGCGATACCATTCTGTCCGGCAAGGGGAATTCGTTCCGCAAGGTGCTGCTGGTGCGCTACCCCCATCCGCAGGCTTGGTCACTGGCGTTCCAGACCAGTGTGCCGGGCGAAGTGATCGACAAGTTCGACGAGGAATACGTCGCGGTATTCATTCCCACTACCCCCAGCCCGGTGAACGGTTTTTATTTCTTCGTGCGCAAAGCCGAGACCATCGAGCTGGAGATGTCGGTGGACCTGGCCTTGCGTTCCATTGTTTCAATGGGTGTGGCGGCGGCTTCCGAAGCCGGAAAAGATCACGCCCTTTCCCACAGTACACCAGCAAGCCAACCTTAAATCCATTTCAGAAACCGAACCATGCGAACTCATTACTGCGGACTGCTCAACACCGACCAACTCGACCAGACCGTCAGCCTGTGCGGCTGGGCGCATCGCCGCCGCGACCACGGCGGGGTGATCTTCATCGACCTGCGCGACCGCGAGGGCCTGGCCCAGGTCGTCTGCGACCCGGATCGCGCCGATATGTTCAAGATCGCCGAATCGGTGCGCAGCGAGTTCGTGCTGCGCATCACCGGCAAGGTCCGTCACCGCCCGGCAGGCACGACCAACGCAAACATCACCAGCGGCGAGATCGAGATACTGTGCCACGAGATCGAGGTGCTGAATACCGCGCTGACCCCGCCGTTCCAGCTGGACGACGAGAACCTGTCCGAGACGGTGCGCCTGACCCACCGCGTGATCGACCTGCGCCGCCCGCAGATGCAGAAGAACATGATGCTGCGCTACAAGGTGGCGATGGCGTTCCGCCGCTTCCTCGACAGCCGCGGTTTCATCGACATCGAGACGCCGATGCTGACCAAGTCCACGCCGGAAGGCGCGCGCGACTACCTGGTGCCGTCGCGGGTGCATCCCGGGGAGTTCTTCGCGCTGCCGCAATCACCGCAGCTGTTCAAGCAGCTGTTGATGGTGGCGGGTTTCGACCGCTACTACCAGATTACCAAGTGCTTCCGCGACGAAGACCTGCGCGCCGACCGCCAGCCGGAATTCACCCAGGTGGATATCGAGACCTCGTTCCTGAACGAGACGCAGATCACCGCGCTGATGGAAGAGATGATACGCACCGTGTTCAAGGAAGCGCTGGGTGAGGATCTGCCCAATCCGTTCCCGCGCATGACCCACGCGGAAGCGATGGCGCGTTACGGTTCGGACAAGCCCGACCTGCGCGTGACGCTGGAGCTGACCGAAGTCACCGATGCGGTCAGGGATGTCGCGTTCAAGGTGTTCGCCGGCGTGGCCAATTCCGAAAACGGCCGTGTCGCGGCGTTGCGCGTGCCGGGTGGCGGCGCATTCTCGCGCGGCGAGATCGACGAATACACCAGGTTCGTCGGCATCTACGGCGCGAAGGGTCTGGCTTACATCAAGGTCAACGACATCACGCAACTCAACGAGAGCGGCCTGCAGTCGCCCATCGTGAAGAACCTGCACGAGGCCGCGCTGAAGACCATCATCGCCCGCACCGGTGCGCAGAACGGCGACATCATCTTCTTCGGCGCGGACAAGGAAAAGATCGTCAACGACGCGCTCGGCGCGTTGCGCAGCAAGATCGGCCACGAGAAAGGTTACACCAACGGCAAGGCATGGGAACCGCTGTGGGTGGTGGACTTCCCGATGTTCGAATACGACGAGGAAGCCAAGCGCTGGAACGCCTGCCATCACCCGTTCACCGCACCCAAGGACGAACACCTGGCGCTGCTGCAAAGCGATCCCGGGCGTTGCCTGGCCAAGGCATACGACCTCGCGCTGAACGGTTCGGAGATCGGCGGCGGCTCGGTGCGTATCCACCAGGAGAAAGTGCAATCGCAGGTGTTCCGCGCGCTCAACATCGGCGCGGAAGAAGCGCAGCTCAAGTTCGGCTTCCTGCTCGACGCGCTGCAATACGGCGCCCCGCCGCACGGCGGACTGGCGTTCGGCCTGGACCGCATCGTGACCATGATGACCGGCTCGGAATCCATCCGCGACGTGATCGCCTTTCCCAAGACCCAGCGCGCGCAATGTCTGCTGACCCAGGCGCCGAGCGCAGTGGATGAACGGCAGTTGCGCGATCTGCACATCCGCCTGCGCCAGCAGGTGCAAGCTGCGGCTGAAGTTGAAGTACCCGCAGGGAGTACGCCGGTGGGGACCCCGCAACTGCGCCGCGACCCTTCCGCAGTGACCAAGGAATAATGGGGTCGCGTATGCTGCGTTTGAAATGGATAATGCTGGCGGCGATGCTGTGGTTGCCACAGGCATCTTACAGCGCGGCACCAATCCAGGGCGGGCAGGAAGCCTTGCCCGTCATTGCGATTGCCGACCTGCCGGGCGAAGCGCGCGATACTTTGCGCGCCATCAAGCAGGGCGGACCGTTTGCCTACCCGCGCGATGGCGCGGTGTTCAACAACTTCGAGAGTGTCTTGCCGAAGCGCCAGCGCGGCTACTATCACGAATACACGGTCACCACGCCCGGTGTGGATAACCGCGGCGTGCGCCGCATCATCAGCGGTGAGCCCGACGAATATTATTACACCGCCGATCATTACCAAACTTTCAAACGAATTCTGGAGTAGCCATGCCAAAAGATTCACCCACCCAAACCCTCCCCCAGAAGGAGGGGGAACAATCGTTCCTTCCCCCTGCGGGGGAAGGTCGGGAAATTCCTGCATTGGCACAACAACTGGGCGACGCATTGGCGAAGCAATTGGGCAGCACGGAAGCCGCAGGCAGCTATACGCTGGATTGCAGCGCGGAAACCTTGCGCAACGCGAGTGAGGCAGCCGGTTTTGCGCTGTTCGACACCGACCTCAAGGGCATCAAAGGCAAGCAGAACCTGCTCAATGCATTGGCTGTTGCGGCCAAGTTTCCGCCTGATTTCGGCGCGAACTGGGATGCCCTGGCCGATGCACTGTGCGACCTGTCGTGGCATGAGGCGAACGGATATGTGCTGCTGTTGCGCAATGTCAGCGACACGCTGGGCCTTTCCGCCAACGACAGGGAGATCGCGCAGGACATCTTTGCCGATACGACGGTGTATTGGCGGCAGCATAACAAACCGTTCTGGGTGTTTTTCAGCTAGGTCATGACACACTACAAGCAACCGCTCTCGGTGCTGGTGGTGATCCATACCCCCCAACTGGAAGTGCTGTTGCTGGAACGCGCCGACCATCCCGGCTATTGGCAGTCTGTCACCGGCAGCCGCGACGGAGGAGAAACACTGGCCGAGACGGCGATACGCGAGGTGCGCGAGGAGACCGGGCTGGATGCGCGACGCTATCCGCTCGGCGACTGGCAATCGCAAAACATCTACGAGATCTACCCGCACTGGCGGCACCGCTATGCTCCCGGCATCACGCACAACACCGAGCATGTGTTCGGCTTGCAACTCCCGCACCCGGTAGATATCCAACTCGAACCTCGCGAGCATTTGAACTACCAGTGGCTGGCCTGGCAGGATGCCGCAGAGAAAGTCTTTTCACCGAGCAATCGCGCCGCGATACTGGAATTACCCCAGCGTATACAGACGAAAGCGCGGATACAGAGGAAACCTCAATGAGTGAAAGCGCCATTCCCTATGCCTATGAACATCCAGGCTCGCCAACCGCCGTGGCGTGGGCCAAGGTCCCGCGCGAACCGGGCGCAGCGGAAAAGCCCGAACTGATCGCGCGCATCAAGCGCATGCTAAAGGAGCAGGATGCGGTGCTGGTCGCGCATTACTACGTGCATGCCGATCTGCAGGACCTCGCGGAAGCCACCGGCGGCATCGTCTCCGATTCGCTGGACATGGCCAACTTCGGCCACCGGCACCCGGCGAAGACCATCGTCGTCGCGGGCGTGCGCTTCATGGGCGAGACCGCGAAGATATTGAATCCGGAAAAACGCGTGCTGATGCCCGACCTCAAGGCGGAGTGCTCGCTGGACCTCGGCTGTCCGGCGGACGAGTTCAGCGCATTCTGCGACGCGCATCCCGACCGCACCGTGGTGGTATACGCCAACACCAGCGCGGCGGTGAAGGCGCGCGCCGACTGGATGGTCACCAGCTCGATCGCGCTGCCCGTGGTGAAACATCTCAAGGAGCAGGGCAAGAAAGTGCTGTGGGCGCCGGACCGCCACCTCGGCAACTACGTGCAGGAACAGACCGGCGCGGACATGCTGCTGTGGCAGGGCTCGTGCATCGTGCATGACGAATACAAGGCCAAAGAATTGCAGCAACTGAAAGCGCAGCATCCCCACGCAAAAGTGCTGGCTCACCCGGAATCGCCGCGCGCGGTCATCCAGTTGGCGGACATGGTCGGCTCCACCACGCAACTCATCAAGGCCTCGCAGTCGCTGGATGCGCGGGAATTCATCGTCGCCACCGACAACGGCATCCTGCACAAGATGCGCACGCTGTCCCCGCACAAGACTTTTATCGAAGCGCCGACTTCCGGAGTCGGTGCGACCTGCAAGAGCTGCTCGCACTGCCCGTGGATGGCGATGAACGGTTTGTTGAATCTGGCGGAGGTTCTGGAAACGGGGCGCAATGAGATATATGTCGATCCGTCCATCATTCCGAGGGCGGTGTTGCCGATAGAGAGGATGCTGGCGTTTGCGAAGCAGATCGGGTTGCCGACGAAGGGGATAGGGAATGCTTAGCCTGTGTTGTGTCAGAGCAAGTCAACACCGCCGGGGGTAGACCGGCAACCCCCGGCGAAGTTGATTTGTTTTCAGACATTCATGTTTCGATACGGCCTTCGGCCTACTCAACACGAACGGTGCTATTAAATGTCGGGCTGTCCTCGGCAACCATGCGCACCGTCCCCCTCTGCGGTATCATCCCACCCTTGCAAATCTGCCATGCAATCCGACCGCAATGACATCCGAAAATTTCATCGATCTCCCTCCTTTGCTTAGCGCTCGCGGCACGATCACGCTGCCAGGCTCGAAGAGTATTTCCAATCGTATCCTGCTGCTGTCGGCCCTGGCGCGGGGTACGACCGAGATACGCGATGTGCTGATGTCGGACGATACCGAGCGGATGCTGGATGGCTTGCGCACGCTGGGTGTGGTTGTGGAGCAACTGGAATCCCATGTGTTCCGCGTGCAGGGCTGCGGCGGCAACTTCCCGGTCAAGCAGGCAGAGTTGTTCCTGGGCAATGCCGGTACCGCATTTCGTCCGCTGACGGCGGCGCTGGCGTTGTCCGGCGGCGACTACAAGCTGTCAGGCACGCCGCGTATGCACGAGCGACCGATAGCCGATCTGGTGGATGCGTTGCGCGAACTCGGCGCCGACATCGAATGCCTGGACAATGAAGGTTTCCCGCCGTTGCAGATACATCCGGCGACGTTGACTGGAGTCGGGCGCGTCAGCGTGCGCGGCGATGTTTCCAGCCAGTTCCTCACCGCGCTGCTGATGGCCTTGCCGCTGCTGGATAGCAAGGTCACGGTGGACGTGGTCGGCGAGTTGATCTCGAAACCATATATAGAGATCACGCTGGCGATGATGGCGCGCTTTGGTGTGACCGTGCAGCGCGATGGCTGGAGCAGCTTCACGGTGGCAGCGGGCAGTCGCTATCAGGCACCCGGCGTGATCTATGTGGAAGGCGATGCGTCATCGGCCTCGTATTTTCTTGCTGCCGGCGCGATCGGCGGCGGGCCGCTGCGCATCGAAGGCGTGGGCAGCGGCAGCATCCAGGGCGATGTGCGCTTCGCCGATGCGCTGGCGTTGATGGGCGCGCAGGTCGAGAAGGGTGTGAACTGGATGGAGGCAAGTGCGCCGAAATCAGGGCGGCTCAAGGCGATCGAACTGGACTGCAATCACATTCCCGATGCGGCGATGACATTGGCGGTGGTCGCGCTGTTTGCCGAGGGCACGACCACGCTGCGCAACATCGCCAGCTGGCGCGTCAAGGAAACCGACCGCATCGCGGCGATGGCGACCGAACTGCGCAAAGTCGGGGCGACGGTGGAAGAGGGGGAGGACTACATCAGAATTACAGGATGCGGGATGCAGGATGCGGGATGCAGGAGCGCGGATAAGACTGGCCTTTCGCATCCCGTATTCCATATCCTGAATCCTGCCTCTGGCATCGACACCTATGACGATCATCGCATGGCGATGTGTTTCTCGCTGGCCGCGTTTGGCGCGGAAGGGATACGCATCAACGATCCGCGCTGTGTCGCCAAGACCTTCCCGAATTATTTCACGCTGTTGCATGATGTGGTGCAGGCCGTGCCGGTGATCGCGATCGACGGTCCATCGGCATCCGGCAAGGGCACGGTGGCGCAGCTGGTCGCGGCCAGGCTCGGCTATCACTACCTGGACAGCGG
>Ga0172379_10004702_pt1 | contig 19796 bp, 20 predicted proteins | sample GrowelOW334metaG_FD_119756 | JGI IMG/M metagenome (GOLD analysis project Ga0172379, IMG submission 119756) | Groundwater microbial communities from an aquifer near a municipal landfill in Southern Ontario, Canada - Groundwater well OW334 metaG | ecosystem: Environmental > Aquatic > Deep...
AGACTTTTACGGAATTCAAACAAGCGATTATGGAGTGTCTTGAAAATCAAACAACGGAGGTTCTGCATGATCTAGAAACATTGTTGACATGTAAATTTCAGAGTTTTAAAAATGTTAAAATCTTAAACTAATACAGTATAATCGGGGTTAAGGGAGAAAGGAAAATGAGAAGAAGTTATGCGTTTACACTGATCGAGCTCTTGGTAGTTATCGCGATCATCGCAATTCTCGCAGCCATGCTCCTTCCGGCGTTGTCAAAGGCCAAGGGAATGGCGCATCAAATTTCCTGCTTGAGCAATGAAAAGCAAGTGATACAGGCCATTCTTATGTATGCTGACGATAACAAAGATGTGTTTATTCCCTATGTGGACGCACCTGCAGGAAATATGTGGGTAACCCTGCTCCGGCCTTATGTCCGTCCCAGCGATCCCAACAACAATGAATTCATAAAGTTCTTGAAGTGCCCGGCCGGCCAAGGGAACATTGGTGGAGTTTATGACGCTCCCTTTGTCTGGATCGGCGTGTCGAGTTATAAAAATCCCCTAGGCGGCTCGATACCTTCACTGAACAATCCATTGAGGTTTTCAACCATAAAAAACCCATCGAACTACATGGCTATCACCGACGTGCAAAAGGATAAATACATGATGTATGCGCCGGCTAGCGACATCAGCCGCTGGCCCCATCCATGGAACATAGACATGGATGGTGACGGTCTCCTTGACTCAGATTCGACAACCGGATTCATGTACAATGTCGGCGCGCCCAAAGCCCATATGAGCGGCTCGAACGGGGGCATGTGTGATGGACACACCGAGTTTATCAACTTCCGTCGATGGCTCAACTTGACAAACGCCGGTCCCTGGAGAAGTCAGACGAACCGCTTACTGGCGTTTGAGCCGCAATAAGATGTTCTTATTCTATAAAGTCGATTCCAATTGTTCTGACTGGAGGAGAATGATGAAGTATTCAGACGACAATGGAATTGCCAGTAGAAAAGTAAAAAATAAAAAAAACATGGAGTATAATAAATGAAAATATTCCCAAAAGATTTTATCTGGGCTGCGGCTACATCTAGCTACCAAGTTGAGGGTGCCGCTTTCGCCGATGGCAAAGGGCTGTCGATCTGGGATAAATTTGCCGCTCAGGCCGGCAATGTCCGGGATGACCGTACTGCCAATGTGAGTAGCGACCAGTACCACCATTATAAAGAAGATATCCAATTGATGAAAGATATGGGGTTAAAAGCCTATCGTCTATCTTTGAGCTGGCCACGCATATTCCCCACAGGTAGAGGAGAAATAAATGGATTAGGGATAGATTATTACAAGAAATTGTGCGATGAGCTGTTAGCTAATAATATTGAACCCTATGTGACCTTGTATCACTGGGATTTGCCGTTGACTTTACAGGAAGAATTTGGCGGTTGGGAGTCCAAGGAGACGGTGAAATATTTTGGCGATTATGCCTCTAAAGTGGCTCAAGAGCTAGGGGCAAGGGTAAAAAATTATTTTACCATCAACGAATTTTTTGCCTGCAGTGATGTCGGTTATTCTCTAGGATTGATCGCTCCCGGTCTAAAGTTATCTAATAAAAGACGCAATCAAATTAGACATAATGTACTGCTAGCTCATGGGATTGCCCTAGAAGCATTGCGTGCGAATGCTCCACACGCAAAAATATCGATAGCGGAAAATCCAATAATAGGAGTGCCTATCATTGACAGCCCCGAACACACTGAGGCCGGCAAAAAAGCATTGCGGGAGATTAATGCCCCCTTTTTGACCGCGATTATGGAGGGGAAATATCTTGATTGTTACTTGGAGAAGGAAAAGGCGGATGCTCCTATTTTTACTGATGCCGAAATGAGGAAAATCAGTGCTCCCATGGATTTTTTGGGATTAAATATCTATTACGGAAGTGCGGTAATGGCAGATAAAAATGCTTCTACTGGGTATAAATTATTTGAGGCAATTCCCGGTGAAAAGTCCCCCGCTTTTGTTGATACTACTTATTTTGAACCTGCTTCATTATATTGGGGTATTCGCCTAATTTCCGAATTGTGGACACCAAAGGCTATAATGATTACCGAAAATGGATTATTAGCCGATGATCGAGTTGATAGAGATGGGAATGTGTATGATACTTATAGAATTAACCAGTTACGCTGCTATCTAAGTAGCTTATATCAGGCGCTAGATGAAGGATATCCTATTACCGGGTATTTTGTCTGGAGTTTCTTAGATGTTTTTGAGTGGCATTATGGTTATCGTTCTCGTTATGGATTATACTACATCAACTATGAGACTGGAGAAAGAATTCCCAAGCTTAGCGCCCAATGGTATAAAAAAACTATTGCAAATAATAGAATTTTATAAACCAAAACTAAGGGAATATGGCTCTCTCTTGATTTCTATGGTTTTCATGAGTCCATCATCCTCGGAATTCTCCCTGTTGCCTGAAGAATTTTACTGAAGAAATGCTGTCGGTGTCGGGGCGTTCTGATGATAACTGGTTTGACCCGCCGGGGGTACGCTGTTTATCGACCGGCAATGGTTTGTCGCAGTTTCAGATAGGCATGGATCGCGGGACAAGATTTCAGTTATGGATTGAGGCGCAAAAAAATACAGAGGGCAAATGAGCATTTTAAAACTATTATCGGAAAATCAGTGGTTTCTGTATTGCCTGGGTGAACGGTGAAAGCGTGTTTTGAACACCCGGTTGAAATGACTCAGGCTTCCAAAACCACTCAGTATGGCAATTTCAGAAACTTTCTTACCGGTTTGAGACAACAATTTTTCCGCTTCACTCATGCGCAAGTCCAAGAGATAGTGATTAAACAGTATATTCAGATGTTTTTTGAAACTCCAACCGAAATGTGAGACCGACACGGCGGCATGTTCAGCAACAGATTCCAGCGACAGGTCACTGTTTCTGAAATACCGGTTCATATAATCCAGTCCGGCTTTGAGAAAATCAGGCAGTTCTTTTCTGCTCCTAAGTTTAAGCCTGATACCTTTTTCCCTGAGCATCTCGGCAAAAAGAGTTATCAGCTTCAATGTTGACTCGGCTTTTTCTTTTGTTAGAAACGGCATCCTGAAATAAGCATCCCGCAATTTTTCCCGGTCAACCGGAATGGCCTTCAAGTTTTTAAGCAGCTTCTCAAACCCTTTTTCACTTGGCGGCTCCGGTAATACTTGACCGCCGATCAAGACTGCGGCAGTACGACCGCCAATAGCAATGGGCACAATGAAATCAATCACCCCCGCATAACAGATATAACATATTCCATGGCGGACTTGAAGGACTTCCGTACAATGTTTTTTATCGCTTGCCAGACAGGCGGCGGCACCGCCGGACGCTTCCTGGATAACACGGCACACAGGATTATCCTCATGACGCGGACGGGCAGTCGGCCAAATCTCTTTCAGGCTGAGCGGCGCCAGACCCAACTGGATGTTAAGTAATTTCCGTACAATGTCGAAAAAATCCCGTAATTCTTTCGTACTGCCAATGTCGACATATTTTACGATTCCAATCGGTGATTTCATGGTAGTCCTTCCGTTTTATCATTTTCCATAAAAATGATAATATCTATAATGGAATTTGCAAAGTAAATATTAAAAAAAAGCGTTATTCTAATAAATATATAAACAATAAACTGCATTTGGGAAAATGGCGTAACACCATTTTCCCGGACAAATAGACAAACTTAATAAGAATCATCAGGGAGAATTAGATGAATAAACAAACTTTAAAACGGGAAATAAGGGTGCAATATTTATTGCCTCATCAACTGCGCGCTGAACAGAAAAAAATGCCGCTGATCTATTTGCCGCTTGCGCCTCTTGAATGGCACGGTCTGCATCTTGCAGTCGGAACAGACCCCATAAATGCAGAGAGATGCGCCTTGGCGGTGGCGGAAAGAACCGGCGGAGTAGTGTTGCCTACACTATATATGGGTACGGAAAGGGAACGTCCGCCGGCGATGCTTGAAAGCCTCGGCTTCAAGAACGATGAGTATGTTGTCGGAATGGATTTTCCGGAGGCAAAGGATTTGTTTAAAAGTTTTTACTGCCCTGAGGAGTTGTTTGCGCTGGTTGTCAGGGATCATATTGAACAGTGCATTGAGCACGGGTATAAATATATTTTCATTATGAACGGTCACGGCGGCGTAAATCACAATGAAGTGCTGGACCGTCTCTGCAAGGAGTTCAACGGAAAAAATCGCGACATTAAAACGGCTTTTGCCCTGACATTTCCGGATAAAGCTCTGGCAGGCGGTTCATGTTCGCATGCCGGCATCGACGAGACCTCGCTGATGATGTTTTATGATGAGTCACTGGCTGATATCGGCAAGCTTCCTCCGGGAAGCATAAAACTGAAATATGCCGATTACAGCATCGTTGATTCCGGAGGATTTACTGGAAATCCCGGAAAAGGATATACCGTTTCAGAAAATATGGATCCAAGAAATGCGAGTGCAAAAATCGGGGAGAAAATATTTAATGAGACAGTTGAAGACATGTATAAGAAAGCATGTAAGGCGTTTAATCTGAAATAAATTTAATAATAAAACGGAGGAATTATGAATAAACTTGCGATAAAAAGCGGAAAGCCTGTTCGTATAGAGCCGCTTCCGCAGGAATGGTGCGGAGCGCATTTTATAGATGAAAAAGAACTTGCGGCAGTAAGCAGGGTTATAAAAAGCCGAAGCCTTTTCAGATATTACGGGTTTGATTTGCAGAACGAAGTGTCCAAACTTGAAAAAGAATTTGCTTCTTACATCGGCAGCAAGCATGCCATTGCTGTATCCAGCGGCACCGGGGCATTGCAAGTGGCGCTTGGCGCATTAGGGGTCGGGCCGGGGGATGAAATAATTCTGCCGGGCTATTTCTGGGTGGCTACAGTTGGCGCGGTAGTAAGGTCCGGAGCGATTCCGGTGCTTGTAGACTCTGATGATACCTTTTCGCTGGATCCGTCTAAAGTTGAAGCTAAGATAACACCCAGGACAAAGGCAATAATAATTGTTCACATGGGAGGAGTTATCGGGCATATCAAAGAACTTGTAAAAGTCGCCAGGAAACATAACTTGAAAGTTTTAGAAGACTGCGCCCAGGCCACCGGAGCTTCTCAAGCTGGAATAAAGGCCGGAGCATTCGGAGATATAGGAATATATTCATTTCAGTTTAATAAAAATATAACTTCCGGCGAAGGCGGCATGATTGTCTGTAATGACACAAAATTATATAACCGGGCATTTGCGATACATGATTTGGGCTACCCGAGAAACGATGCGGGCCGGCTTGTTTTCGACAATAAAGAAACCCAGCTCTGGGGTGTTGGCTGCCGGATGAGCGAACTGACCGGAGCAGTCGCACGGGTTCAATTAAATAAACTCGACAGAATTTGCAAAAACATGCGTACCGCCAAAAATCTTATTAAAGATAAAATTGATGGAATAAAAGGCATTACAGCTTCAAAAGTAATCGACCCCGATGGCGATAGCGGTAATTTTTTACTGTTAACTTTTGACAACAGAAAAATGTCTCTGGATTTTGTTGGGAGACTGAGAGCGGAAGGCATCGTGTCGGACAAGAACGGTATGTATCCGATACATATGGACGATTGGGGTCTGCATATATATTATAATATTCCAAGCCTTGTTAAAAAGCGTGGTCTTTCGGCTAAAAGTGTGTGGGATTTGCAAGAGAATGCAAACGCAAAAGTTTCATATGACAAAGGCACATGTCCGCATTTGGATTCATTGCTTTGCAGAACTGCGTTGATATGCATTGCTTCAAATCTTAAGCGCAAAGACATAAATGACATTATAACGGCAATTAAAAAAGTGATGACGCAAATTCAGGAAAAATTATCCTGAAAAAATTAAACAAAAGCAATGCAATATTATTGTAGAATTGGCAAGGATGCAGGAGCGGTTGTTTTGCTGCCTGGATTTCAAATAAAGGAACTGACAATTTGAAAACAGTAAATGTGGCGATTATCGGGACCAAATTCATGGGCAAAGCGCACAGCAATGCCTGGATTTCGGCTCCGAAGTTTTTTAGTCCGGCGCTTAAGCCGGTGCTGAAAGTGGCCTGCGGCCAGGACGGGAATGCGACTGGCGATTTCGCGCGGAACTGGGGCTGGGAGGAGACGGCGGATGATTGGCGGAAAGTGGTCGAACGCCCAGATATCGACATTGTCGACATCTGTACCCCGACTTATCTGCATAAAGATATCGTTATCGCCGCCGCCCGAAACGGGAAGCATATTTTCTGCGAGAAGCCGCTGGCGCTTAATTATGCCGAAGCTAAAGAGATGTGCGAGGCGGCGGAAAAAGCCGGCGTGCTGCACTATCTGAACCACAACTATCGCCGGACGCCGGCCATTGCTTTCGCCAAACAGTTGATTGATGAAGGCAGGATCGGGAGAATTTATCATTGGCGAGGAACCTACCTGCAGGACTGGATTACCGACCCGAATTTTCCGCTGACCTGGCATCTGCAGAAGAAATTTGCGGGTGCCGGCCCGCATTATGATTTAAATTCCCATAGCGTTGACCTTGCCCGCTATCTGATCGGGGAAGTGGGTTCAGTCAGTGCAATACTAAAAACCTTCATTGAGGAAAGACCTTTACCCGGCAAAGGCGCGGGTACATTCAAGGCGGGTTCTGTTACGGCTGAAAAAGGCAAAGTGACTGTGGATGATGCCGCCTTTATGGTGGTCGAGTTTGAAAACGGCGCTCTGGGATCGTTTGATTCCAGCCGTTTCGCCAGCGGCCGGAAAAACTTCAACACCTTCGAAATCTACGGCAGCAAAGGCAGTTTGCTGTTCAACATGGAACGGATGAATGAACTACAGTACCTGAATCTGGCAGATCCAGCCGACGAGCAGGGTTTCCGGACCATTCTCGTAACCAACGCCACCCATCCCTACATCGAGGCATGGTGGCCGCCTGGTCATGCTATCGGCTATGAACATGAGTTTACCCACGCCGTATACGATTTTCTGACCGCTCTTGAGAAAGGAACGCCGATTTCGCCCAGTCTGTACGACGGGATGAAGGCGACGCAGGTTCTGGACGCGGCGATTCTTTCCGCCTCAAGTGGTCGAAAAGTGCGGGTGGATGAGATCAAATAGCAAGGTTTCAGCATTAATTAACAGAGGACATATGAAAGCGAAGTTCGTACCGATTTATTTTAAAAGCGCCGCCGATCCTGAATTCGTCACGCAGGTGGAGAATCTGTGCGCGATGCTGACGGAGGAAGCGGAACTTCTGACGCCGGTTGAACTGGGAAAGAAACTGCCTGAGTGCGACGGGGTGATTTTTCCCCAGATGCTGGGCGAAGCGTACCGCCGGTTCGAGCAGATTAAAGAGTTGCCGCAACCGCTGATGGTGATCACTTCCGAATTCGGTACCGTCTCGATGTGGGACTGGGAAATCAATACTTACCTGACGACGAATGGTATAAAAGTGATTGCGCCCGATAACCTTGAAAAAACGAAAAAAGCCTGCCGCGCTTTCGCATTGAAGCGCCAATTGAAACAGTCGAAGTTTCTGGTTTATCAGGATAAGCCGGCCGACGACGGCCAGCAGGACGCCATATTCAAACGGTTTTACTGGTGGGAGCCGGAATGCCTTGATGCCATCGAGTCCAAATACGGCATCAAGGTGATCCGGAAAAGCTTCAAGCAGATGTCGGAAGACGCCATAGCCATTCCGGACGCCGAAGCAAAAGCGGCCTGGGCGGGCAAAAAAGACAAAGTCCCGGTTTGCGATGTTTCGGAACATGCGGTGCTCAGTGCGATGAAGACCTATCTGGCGGTAAAGCGGGACCTGGACCAGGATCCGTCGATTATCGCGGCAGGGATTAATTGCCTGAATGAATCCCGGCATTCCGACACCACTCCCTGTCTGGCCTGGAACTTACTGTATGAAGAACGGCGGATTGTATGGGGTTGCGAAGCCGATGTTGTCTCCATGCTGACTGAAGTATTGATCAGTAAAACCATTGACGTTCCTTTCATGATGACCAACCTGTACCCGTTCCTGCTGGGCAATGCGGCGCTGAAACACGAACACATTCCGAATTTTCCGAAGGTGCCTTCGAATCCGGAAAACTATATACTGGCGGCGCACTGCGGCTATTTCGGGGTACTGCCGCAGTGTTTTGCCACCGAGTGGACGCTCCGGAAAAAGGTGCTGGCGATTGTCAATGACAATGCAACCGCCGTTGACGGTCGCTTGCCGGCCGGGAATATCACCATGGTCAAACTGATTCCGCCTTTCGACCGGCTGTCGGTGATTGAAGGGGAGCTGCCGTCATATGCTCAATTCAAAGATTCCCACTGCCTTAACAGCGCCGTGATCAAAGTTCCGAACGGGAAGAAGCTGGTGGCTGATCTGGCTTCACATCATTATATCATCACTACCGGCCATAATTTGAGCGATCTGGAGATGATTGCCAAAGTGTTTGATCTGGAATGTCTGACTATTTGATAATATCTGCATGGCGGCGTTGCAGAGCGCCGGCAGAAAGATTTGAAAAATGCAGGAGGAGCAATTTTCATTCGGCGACTAAAACTTTCAATCCGTTTTTCTCAAGTTTTTTCATAATATTGCAATCAATATTGTCGGTGACCAGAACATGTACCTGCTCGACGGAGGCGAAACGGACGAATGAACTTTTGCCGATCTTGCTGCTGTCGCATAGCAGGATGACTTTTCCGGCGATGGACAGCATGGCTTTCTTTATTTCCGCCTGAAGAAGATCCGGCGTGGTGGCCCCTTTATCACAGGAGAAGCTGTTAGTTGCTATGAAAGCTTTATCTATAGACAATTGCGAGCACATATCGATGCCTTGCAGTCCGACGGTACAATGGAATCCTTTTCTTATGATGCCGCCGATGAGTATGGTTTCGCAACTCTCGATATCCTCAAGTATGCGCGCGATTTCAATGTCGTTGGTCACCACTTTGATGTTTTTCTTATTGTGCAGCAATTTGGCCAGTTCCATCGTGGTGGTTCCGGTATCAAGCATGATGGTGTCGCCGTTTTCAATCATATTCAGCGCAACCCGGGCAATGCGGCATTTTTCATCGAGGTTCACAACGCTTTTCTGCCGGGTGTTGAGTTCAAACCCCGTTTGGGATTTTTGTATTGCTCCGCCGTGGGTCCGGATAAGGAAGCCGTTTTGTTCCATCGCACAAAGGTATTTTCTAATTGTGGGGCGCGATACTCTGAAAAGAGCGGCAAGCTCATTCACGGAGACTTTCTGGTTCAGCCTGAGGAGTTCAAGAATTTTGATTTTGCGTTCCTCGGCGAAAAGATCAAGTTCGATTTTATTTTCACTCATGGCAACATTCCTTTTTATTCTTTTCGATTTGCGACAATATAATGCAAAAACGAAAGAAAACGAAATGTTTTTTTTAATTACTCTTGATTTATCTTTAACCTATCACTATTTTTATCCGTAAAAGAAAGTAAACGAAATATATAGAAACTATAAGAAGCTATAAAATAAAACCTAAGGGCATATTTATGTTATCGGCAATTTACAGTCAAGGCAGAGGAATGACGTTTGGGAATTTTTCTGTTCCGGAATGCGGCGATGACGAACTGCTGGTCCGTGTCCGTGCGACATGCATCTGCGGAACGGATCTCAAGATCGCCAAAAACGGTCATCGGAAACTGACCGCCGGCCAGACTATTGTTCTCGGGCATGAATTCTCCGGAGACATCGAGGAGGTCGGAAAGCAAGTGAAGGGATACGGTGTCGGCCAGCGAGTAGGGCTTGCTCCGAATTCCGGTTGCGGAAGTTGTGACGCATGTATTCAGGGCATGTCCAATTACTGCAGCGAATGCACTGCTTTCGGCATAAACATTGATGGATCCCATGCGGAATACGTCAGGATTCCGTCCAATTTCATTGTTCATGGCAATGTGATTGCGCTTCCGGAGAATATTTCGTATGTCGAGGCGGCGGCGCTGGAAGCTTTTTCCTGCGTACTGAACGGAATCCGTTCCGTCAAGATCAATCTCGGTGATACCGTCCTGATTTTCGGTGCGGGACCGATCGGCCTGATGCATCTGATGCTGGCGCTGCGTTCCGGGGCGGGAAACGTTTTTGTGGCGGATATCAACCGGGAGCGAATTGGAAAAGCGCTGGTATTAGGTGCTGACGCGGCCTTCAATTCCGAAACTGGAAACATTGCCGAGGAATTGAAAGCGGCAAACTGCGGGAGGCTGGCCGATGTGATCATTACGGCCTGTCCGGTAGCTGCTGTTATCGAGCAATCGGCCGGACTTCTCTCGGCATTCGGAAGACTCTGTGTTTTTGGCGGTCTGCCGGCAGGATGCGGTCCGGTCGAATTTGACGCCAACGCCGTACATTATAAGAATCTGACAATCACCGGTACTACCGGGGGCTCAGTCCGTGACTATATGAGTTCCATGCGCCTGGTATCCGGCGGAAAAATCAACCTCAACAAGATCATTTCCGACACTTTCCCGCTTAATCGGATTGAAGATGCCTATAAGAAAGCCTTCGCCGGGACTTCAGGCAAAGTAGCCATGTTGGCGGATAATTAGGAGTGTAATTATATAATACGCGATGACTCAATTATGAAAAATAATAAAGACATTGTAATCGGCATTGATATAGGAACCGGCGGGGTGAAAGCGGAACTTTTTGATATGAATGGCAAAAGTCTCGCATTCTCATTCAGAAAATCACGCCTGATCAAGTCAGCGCCTGAAACCGTCGAGGAGGATCCTGAGTTCCAAGTGTCCAATCTCTGTGCCGCGGTTTCAGAGTGCATGAAAAAATCGCGCCGCTCCCCTTCCGATGTCGCCGCAATCGGCATCGACGGACAGATGGCTGGAATAATCGGAATCGGCGGGAATGGAAGATGCGTGACGCCATACGATTCATGGCTCGACACCCGCTGCACTCCCTTCATCGCTAAAATGAACAAGGCAGCGGGCGGGGAAATCCTTGCTAAAAGCGGTTGCGCTCCGGCAGTCAATCATGGGCCGAAAATTCTATGGTGGATGAAGGAGAGGCCTGAAGTATTCAGGAAAATTAGTTCTTTCGTGCAACCTGGCGGATATGCGGCAATGAGACTCTGCGCCCTGAACGCCTCAGAGTCTTTCATCGATGGCACCTATCTGCATTTCAGCGGATTTGCCGACAATGCCAAATCCTGCTGGGACACGGAGCTTTGCCGCAAATTCGGACTCGATATGAGGGTACTGCCGCGGATTGTAAGGCCGGAGGAGACTGTCGGGGAACTTTCATCGGAAATGGCGAAAAAATGCGGCCTTCGTCCTGGCGTGCGGATTGTGGCCGGTTGCGGGGATACGGCGGCAAGTTTCCTCTCGTGCGGCGCTGTGTCCGAAGGAGTTTGCGTAGATGTTGCCGGAACCGCATCGGTGTTTGCGGTGACAACCGGAAAATTCAAGCCCGACCGGAACAACAAAATACTTGCCTGCGGTCAGGCGGTGACGCCAGGCCTTTGGAATTCTTACGCTTACATAAATGGCGGGGGAATGAATCTCAACTGGTTCCGCGATCAGATTGTCCGCGCAGGCAGCGACGCAGACAAAGCTCCTGGCTTTGAAGATATGCACCGCATGATTGCAGGAATCAAACCGGATAATGGACTTCCGCTTTTTATCCCGCATCTGGGGGGGCGCGTTTCGCCGGCTCAACCGGAGATGCGCGGCGCGTGGCTGAATCTTTCCTGGAACCACGGACAAGCTCATTTATTCAGAGCCGTCCTGGAAAGTGTGGCACTTGAATACATGATTTACATCAAGGCCATAATGTCTTTATATCCTGACATCGCGCTTGGCGAACTGCGCGTAACCGGCGGCGGCGAGAAAAGCAGCGCCTGGAACCAGATCAAGGCTGACGCCCTCAGCATGCCGGTCCGGCGGATTGCGCATGGACATGGCGCGCCGCTTGGGGCGGCAATCGTGGCGGCATGGGGCGCAGGACTTATTGAAAATCCCGAAAAAGCTGCGGCAAAATGGATAAGACTTTCCAGAAGATTCACCCCGAATCCTGAATTTACAGACTTCTACAGGAGAAGGCTCAAACAATACGAAAATGCTTTGGCATTGTTAAAGGAGAAACTATGAACAGTCTTGTTCCGGCTCTGAAGCCAACCATGTATTTTATCGGAGTTAGCACCGCCAAATCTTCAATCATGAAAGTTTTCCCGGAATGGGCGAAATTTCTGCGGCTCGGCGATTGCCGGATCAAAGGCATTGACTGTAAATGGCATGATGATCCGGAAGTCTACAGGGACATCGTCAAATTTATCAAGGACGATCCGCTGTCGCTTGGCGCACTTGTCACGACGCACAAGCTGGACTTGTTGAAAGCATGCAGAGATATGTTTGAAGAGCTTGATCCATATGCTAAAATGCTTGGCGAGATCAGCAGCATATCCAAGCAGGACGGCAAACTGGCAGGCCACGCTAAAGATCCGATAACCAGCGGATTGTCACTGCAGACGCTTGTGCCCAGGGGTTACTGGCAGAAAGCTGGCGCCGACATGTGTATTCTTGGAGCAGGCGGCTCCTCGCTGGCCCTGACGATGTACCTGATGAAAGACGCCCCGGCAGATGAACGTCCGGCCAGGATATATGTGACCAACCGCAGCACACCGCGTCTTGAAGAAATGCAATGCATTCATAAAAAGATTAATCCCGGAATAAAACTGGAATATATACATGCCCCTAATGCTGAAGACAACGACCGGGTCGTAAAACGTCTGAAAAGCGGTTCCCTTGTGGTCAATGCCACCGGTCTTGGCAAGGATGCGCCGGGTTCTCCACTCACCAATAACGCTATATTCCCTGAAAACGGGATGGTGTGGGATTTCAACTACCGCGGCGAGCTTGTCTTTCTGGATCAGGCGAAAGCCCAGGAGAAATCAAGGAACCTGAAGATCGAGGACGGCTGGATTTATTTCCTGCATGGCTGGACGAGAGTCATTGCGGAAGTTTTCCATATCAATATCCCGACGCAGGGGCCGGTATTCGACAAACTAAGCGAAATCGCCGCGGAAACCAGGAAATGAAAATCGAGGAATGCTGAATGATTGGAGACAACGCAATGGGAAGTAAATTTGTGCTCATTGACAAAGATGTCCTTAAGCGCTTCTGTCAGGAAGTGTTTAAGAGCGCCGGGCTGTGGAATGAGGATGCCGGCTATGCCGCCGAGGTCATCATAGCTGCTGACATCCGGGGAATTCCTTCCCATGGCATCGGGCGGCTCCGGCGCTATGTGAACGGACTGCAGACAGGTCTTATGAGGCCGAATGCGAAGATGGAGACAGTCTTTGAAACTCCAAGCTCGATTGTCGTAAATGCAAACGGCGGCATGGGGGCTCCGGTCAGTGTCAAGACCATGAAGAAAGTCATTGAAAAAGCCGGAAAGGCTGGTGCCGCCTTCGGCTGTGTCAGGGATTCAAACCATTTCGGTATTGCCGGATATTACGCCATGATGGCGCTCGAAAAAGACATGCTCGGGATAGCCATGACAAATACTGCGGCGCTGGGAGTTCCGACTTTTGGACGCGAGGTGATGTTTGGAACCAATCCGCTGGCCTTTGCAGCTCCGGCTGACGAAGAAACCGGATTCGTGCTTGATATGTCAAGTACCGTTGTGACCAGAGGCAAGATTGAAGTGTATGAACGGGAGGATAAACCGCTTCCGTCCGGGTGGGCTGCTGATAAGTCTGGACTGCCTGCTCACGACGCGAAAAGCCTCCTTGAGGATATGTTTTACCGTCATGGCGGCGGCATTCTTCCACTGGGGGGAAGTGGAGAGGAGTTTGGCGGGCATAAAGGCTACGGGCTGGCGGTGATGGTGGACATCCTCTGCGCAGTATTATGCGGAGCGCCCACCGGAACTGACATCTGCGATACGGAAACTTCATCCGCCCGGGTAAGCCATTTTTTCGGGGCGATTAAAATTGCGGCATTCAGGGATCCCGCCGCTTTCCGGAAAGATATGGACCTCGTGCTGAAAAGACTCAGGGAATGTCCTCCGGCAAAAGGCGCAAAACAGGTATATTTTGCCGGTCAGAAAGAGTACGAAGCGGAAAAGTTTGCAGATAAGCTTGGCGTACCTGTCTTGAGTAAAACTTATGATTCCCTGAGAGAAATCGGATTGGAATCAGGCATAGAGGCCCCGACTATAAAAACTGCTTAAAATAAGGATAAACAAAATGTCGATCGAAAATCTTATGAAGCCTTTCACCGTTGAAATAGATATTGAAAGCGGGCGCATGGTCAAACCGGCAAGACAGCTTGTGAGGAAAGCCTCCGACATGAAAGGACACTATAAAGATGCCGCCGCGCTTGAAAAACTGATTGCAAACGGCAATCCCGTACATTACGAAGTTCAGGAAACCCCGGTTTCGGAAAAATACGGGGAGCTGATGTATTGCATGAGCATTCTCCAGCCGGGGCTTGTGGGTGATGAGTGTTTTATGACCAAGGGGCATTATCATACTGTTCCGGAGACTGCGGAGATATATTTGTGCCTCAAGGGCGAAGGTTTTATGATGATGAAGACTGCCGACGGGAAGTGCGACTGGCAGCAGATGTCACGGGGCCGGATGGTGTACGTACCTCCTTACTGGGCGCACCGTTCGATTAATACCGGCAGGGAGGAACTGGTCTCCTTCTGCGTCTATCCCGGAGATGCCGGCCATAACTATGGTGATATTGAGAAGCAGGGATTTCCCAAAAGGGTGTTTCTGCGGAACGGGAAAATTGTCATTGAATAATAAGGAGTTTTAAATGAGCGGGAAAATTCTTGTCACTCCAAGGTCGGTGACAAAAAACGGTCACCATAGCCTGGAAAAACTGCTGGTTGCCGGTTACGAGGTTATGTTTTGCACGCCAGGGAGTCAGCCTGATGAAAATGAGCTTAAACGGCTTCTGCCGAATTGCGTCGGATATCTTGCCGGGGTTGAAAATATCCCGGCGGCGGTTCTGGCATCGGCGTCTTCGGTGAAAATCATCAGCCGCAACGGCACTGGCGTGGACAATATTGACTTGGATGCAGCTAAAATACTTGGCATAAAAGTATGCCGGGCGGACGGGGCGAATGCCAGAGGCGTCGCGGAACTGACAATGGCGCTGATGCTTTCCCTGGTCCGCTCCATTCCGTTCAGCGATGCGGCGATTAAAAGTGGTAAATGGGAACGCCGGAATGGTATCGAACTTGAAAACCGGACGCTTGGACTTATCGGTTTCGGCAAAATCGGAAAGCTGGTGTCAGGTTTTGCCTCGGCTTTCGGCATGAAGATTGCAATTTATGATCCCTGCCTGCCCGCATCTTTCCGCCCGCCTGACGGAGTCCGGGTTTCATCTTTTAACGAAATCCTGGAATCCTCTGATATCGTAAGCCTTCACTGTCCGCCTGCCGGAAAACCGGTAATTGGAAAAACTGAAATTGAAATGATGAAAAATGGCGCGTATCTGATCAATACCGCGCGAGCGGAATTGATTGATGAGGATGCTGTCCTGGCAGCGATTAATTCAGGCAGACTTTCTGGCTACGCCACCGATGTTTTTACATCAGAGCCGCCGAAGGATTTAACGCTTGCCCGGCATCACTGCGTGATTGGGACGCCGCATATCGGCGGCCTCACCACTGAAAGCGTGGGCAAAGCCATGAATGTTGCTGTAGAGAACTTGATAGAAGCGTTGGCGAACTGATAAGTAATAAAATGAAATGGCGATTTGAATGAAAAACAACAATGTGATCTTTGAAAAAATAGCCGGATTCAGAATAGTGCCGGTTATCGCGATTGACTCGGAAGCACATGCTTTGCCGCTGGCGGATGCGCTGATTAACGGCGGGCTGCCGCTGGCGGAAATCACCTTCAGGACTGCGGCTGCCGCCGCGGTAATCCGCAAAATAAAAAAAGAAAGGCCGGAAATAATTATCGGTGCCGGTACCATCCTGACGCTGGAAAACCTGCATTCGGCAATTGACGCCGGGGCTATTTTTGGGGTGGCGCCAGGGCTTAATCCGGAAATCGTGCTTGAAGCAGCGAGACTGTCATTTCCTTTTATCCCCGGAATTATAACCCCGTCAGAAATCGAAAAAGCGCTTTCTATCGGCTGCCGTCTCTTGAAGTTCTTTCCCGCCGGCGATGCGGGCGGTGCAAAAATGTTAAAGAGCCTCTCCGGCCCTTACTCGCATACGGGAGTGAAATTCATGCCGACCGGCGGTGTCACGGTTGAAAACGTTAAAGATTATCTGGAGCTGCCGGCAGTGGCTGCCGTCGGCGGAACATGGATCGCCAAACGTGAGGATATCAGCACCGGCAGATGGGAAAGAATCGAAGAAAACTGCCGTCAGGCATTGCAGCACGTGAAATAGCATTTACGGAAAAACATTGAAGCATGTTTATGAAACTTAAAATCGGAAAATCTTCGTTGAATGATTTTCTTGCCGGAATCACCATCGATGAGGAAGGAATCGTCCTCTGGTGGCTCGGACAGGCGGGTTTTGCGGTGTATTCGGGCGGCACCCGCATACTGATCGATCCTTATTTATCCGATTTTCTCGCACACAAATACAGCGATAAGGAATTCAAGCATATACGGCTGGTTCCTGCGCCATGCCAGATAGGGGACGTTTCCGCGCTGGATGCCGTTCTCTGTACTCATGCTCATTCCGATCATATGGATCCGGGAACAATTCCGGTAATCGCGAAGAACCTTCCGGGATGCCGGATGGTTCTTCCCCGTGCGGAAATCACCAAGGCGAAGAATATCGGAATTCCGGAAGGACAAATACGCGGACTAAATACCGGGGAGAAAATAAAAGTCGGAAATTTTGAGATTGAAGCGATTCCTGCCGCGCATGAAACGTTGAGGATAAATGGCGCAGGCGAGTATCATCACCTCGGATATATTGTTAAGTCCGGCAAGATTAAAATTTATCATTCCGGCGACTGCGTTCCGTTTCCAGGCCTTGCGGAGATTCTGCGGTCGCGGAATATTGATGTCGCGCTATTGCCGGTAAATGGGAGGGATGAATATCGTTCCTCGCAAGGAATACTTGGAAATTTCAGTTACAGCGAAGCGGTTGCTCTGTGCATTAAAGCCGGTATTCAGTTCATGATCGCACATCATTGGGGTATGTTCTCATTCAATACAGTTCCGCCGGAGAAACTGAAAAAGATGATATTATGGACATCGGAGATCAAGTGTATTCTTCCCGAACACGGAAAGTCGTACACCATGTCGCAATGACCTGAGCATAAAATGTTACCCGATTACTTAAAATATAAATCAAACAGGACGTACAATGAGCAAAACTAAAAAAATAAAGTTGGGCATCGCGGGATGCGGTCGCGCCGGAATGATCCATGCTAAAAATTTTGCATTCAGGATCAGGGAAGCCGAGATTACGGCGCTGATTGATCCTTCCTCAGAAAATATAGCTGCGGCAGTCAAGGAACTGGAGTTGGAGGACGCAAAGGTTTTCAGCAATTATGAGACGGCGTTGAAGGAAGCTGATTTCGACGCGGTCGTCATATCCTCCCCGACAGTTTTTCATCGTGATATCTGCATCGCTTCGGCGCTGGCCGGAAAACATATTCTTTGTGAAAAGCCGCTGTCAATGAATCTGAAGGAGTGCGAAGATATTGCCGCAGCCGTTAATAATGCGAAGGTAAAATTTCAAATCGGCTTTATGCGTCGCTTCGACTGCGGATTCATAGCCGCGAAAGAACGCATCGATGCCGGCGAAATCGGGAATGTTGTAATGGTCAGGTCTCTGACCTACGGCCCCAGCAAGCCCCAGGCGTGGATGTGTGATATCGCCAAAAGCAATGGTCCGCTTGCCGAGGTGAACAGCCATGATATCGACACGGTCCGCTGGTTCACCTCAAGCGAATTCACGGAAATTTATGCCATCGGGGGAAATTACAGAACATCGTCGGTCAGAGCGGAATTTCCTGATTTTTATGACAATGTTTCCCTGGCTGCTAAGTTTGCAAACGGTTGTCAGGGGATAATTAACGGTGCCCAGGGCGTCGGTTACGGCTATGATTCAAGATGCGAAATACTCGGAACGGAAGGGATAATTTTTGTCGGCGCGCTTGATGGAGCCGCCGTTGTGACCTGCAACAAAAAAGGGATGACAAAGCCGATTGTCCCGAGTTGGCGGGATCTCTTCCTTGATGCGTACTTTGCAGAAGACAGGGATTTTATCGACTGCATCCTTGAGGATCGCCAGCCCAAGGTTACGGTACACGACGGAATGATGGCGGTTGCGGTTGTAAATGCAGGCAATCAATCAATAAAAACCGGTATTCCGGTAAAACTCGGAGAATAAGGTTAATGCGTTCGAACGCTGAAGCAGGACGATCTATGAAATACTGATGGGATAGGAATTTTGATTTTCATACTATAGGGAAGATAGGCAGAGGTGGAGCATAAGTCAAGCAAACAAGGATGAAAGACACAGGTTTTCCATTTCAATCCGCACAGATGAGCGAGGAAAAACCAAGTATCGGGAAAATTATCCGAAGAAGCCTTAAAAACGTTTGGATTCAAGGAAATCCGAGCAGACCTCTCCATACTTCTGATTAAAAGTTTGCAAGAAATTCATCAATTGGGATATGTACCGATTCAAAAGGTATTACAACTGCTTTCACGGGCGGCTCTCTCTCCACAGGCTCCACCCACAGCTTGCAGTGCCTGAGGATCTTCTCAATCACGGCTATCTGGTCTTTCTTTTCAATAAATGAGATTATCCTCATCTGTCCTCCGCGCTTGGGATACTTGAGAGGATCGACTTCGTACACTTTTTTTATTAAGGCCGCCCAGCGTGAACGGCAGGGGCATATATTGATATTGCCGACAGACTGATCAGGAATCAAGCTGTCTCCAGGAAAAGGCATGTTTTCCCTTCCTGACTGGTTCTCCGCGAATCCTCATAATCCTTTTCTTGTGACAGATCAGTGATTTTTTCGCTGGCGATAATTGCGCGGCGATTCGCCGACCAGGCGCCGGAATTCCGTACTGAAATAGAGCGGATTCGAATATCCGACTTGAAACGCGACCGCCTTGATCGATTCATGGGAGAAGTCAAGCAGTTTCCGCGCCACCGCCCACCTTGAAAATCCGTCCACTTTCGGCACTCCGCTCCCGATCCCATCGATCAGCTGCGGACAGCCTGAGTTCTACAGCAAGGACATGTGGCGCGGCCCTGTCTGGATCAGCATAAACTATCTGGGCGCGCTGGGTTTCGGGCGTTGCGGACATGCAGATTTGGCGGATAAACCACGCGCCGGAACCTGCGCAGAGGTTGAGAAATTCCATTTGAAATACGGCACGTTTTTCGAGTTTTACGACGACCGGCGCGAATGCGATCCGCCGCAGCTGCTGCGCAAGGGCATCAACGACGTAGATCTTTCGCCTTACCACCGGACTTTTTCCGACTATGGATGGAGTGCGACGCTTTACATTGACATGTTGTTTTCCAAGACCGGCAGAAAGGGATTGAACACCTTGGGATTTGCCCCGGCTAACCGGTGAGGACTCTGGAAATATAAGGACGAATTGCCGTCGTTTTCAGATTTACTAAAAATAATCACGTTGCCACATTGCCATATATCATGCCATATGGTATGATATGAGTCATGTAACAAGGGTGTCTAATATGGCAGGCGTCAAGACCAGATGCAGACAAAATCAGAACCGGGATGTCACAATTCAAAGGCTGGACGCGTATATGCATGAA
>Ga0172379_10004703_pt1 | contig 19780 bp, 23 predicted proteins | sample GrowelOW334metaG_FD_119756 | JGI IMG/M metagenome (GOLD analysis project Ga0172379, IMG submission 119756) | Groundwater microbial communities from an aquifer near a municipal landfill in Southern Ontario, Canada - Groundwater well OW334 metaG | ecosystem: Environmental > Aquatic > Deep...
GCTTTGACGACCGAACCTTCGACCTTCAATCCTTGCTGAGGCAAGTCTTGGGTCGTAGGTTTGAGGACTTGAGCACTGACCAAATAAAAAATCCATCTTTCGATGGATCTTTTATTTGGTCGGGGTGAAAGGACTCGAACCTTCGACCTGACGGTCCCAAACCGTCCGCGCTAGCCAACTGCGCCACACCCCGATAATATTCACTATGTCTCTGCACTGGGTTTTTAAACAGCAGGCTGCTTGAGCTACCAGGGGCAAGACCGAGAAATTATACCTTACTTTACCCTGTTAGTCGAGTATTTGTTGTATGTGCTCGATTGATATAGCAAGACCGGTTGCCTCATCAACATCCACGAGTGCAGCATTAAACTGCATCGGGCCCGTGGTTTCTAGAACATTACGCGTTACTTTGCCATCACGCCAACGCTGTACGATTGAGTCTGTTTTTACCCCTAGACTAGAATGTAGTGCTCCACACATTCCGACGTCAGTCATATGAGCCGTACCTGCCGGCAGGACCATAGCATCAGCCGTTGGTACATGCCAGTGATCACCAACAACCAAACTAGCTCTCCCGTCCAGGTAATAACCTACGACTACCTTCTCGCTGCTGTAATCACCGTGAAAGTTAATTACAGTCGCTACTCTGGGCACGTCTGCCTGACTTTTTAGAATGTCATCGATCACAGCTAATGGATTGTCTACGGGTTTGTCGGCATCTTTGCCAACTATTTTGCCCAACAAGCTTATTACCAAAACAGCACCTTTGCGTGTTTGTACGTACTTCCAGCCGAGACCTGGAGTCCCAACAGGATAGTTTGCCGGCCTAATGATAGGTTGATTGGGGTCATTTAAGCTCGGAAAGATGTCATCTTGGTGCATTGTCCAGTTGCCACCAGTAAGGAAATCCACGCCGATTTTCTTGAGCCTATTAAAGTCTACTGTTGTTATGCCCTTAGCGTTACTGACATTTTCGCCCTGGGCAATAACAAGGTCTACTTCTTGGCGTAGCTTCGGCAATACGCGGGCAACAGCTTCAATCCCGCGCTCGCCCATAATGTCACCAATATATAAAATCTTCATACTTACTGAAGTGTGTAGCGCCAGCCGGGTTGCCATGTCCAAGATTCCACGATGACTTGCTCTAGTGGTTTATTATTAATCCAGTGTTCCAGGCCGTATTGTGTTGCCCGATGTCCAACCACCATAATGGTTTTGTCGTCAAAACGAGTCTTAAGGTCAGCCAAGAAGCTGGCGATTCGATCTGCGCACTGAGCATAGCTTTCACCGCCAGTGAACGGGACGGCTACGTGTTGGGGTTTCATCCCGTCCACAATAACATTGTCGGACCCGTTGTTATCTCCGTAGTTGCACTCTCTCAGGCGCCAATCCGTAAAAAAGAGGTTGGGCGTCATGGAGTCAAAAGCAACCATCGCCGTTCTAACCGAGCGTTGCAAGTCCGAGCAAAATATTGCATCAGGCATTAGGTCACGATACCGTTCACCAAGCTGGCGAGCCTGATCAAGCCCCATAGGTGAAAGCCGATTGTCGTTCCAACCAGATGCGATACCTGCCTCGTTGTCAAAGGTGGTAGCGTGTGATTCAAATATTATCGTTACTGCCATGTATCCTCCTATCTTGTCGGATGTTACTTAGCAAATTCTATAGCGCGTGTTTCACGAATAACATTAACTTTGATAGTGCCTGGGTATTGCATAGTGCTTTCTATCTTAGTGGCGATGTCACGGGCAAGTTTGATGGCTGTCAAGTCATCAATCTGGCCGGGTTTTACAAACACACGGACTTCACGCCCAGCGCTAATTGCATAAGATTTCTCAATACCAGTAAAGCTATTGGCAACGTTTTCAAGTTCTTTCATGCGCTCTGCAAAGTTCTCTGCAGAGACATTGCGCGCTCCAGGACGGGCGGCGCTAATGGCGTCCACTACCCTAATTATTAGGGCTTCCGTACTGGTGGCTTCTACGTCATCGTGGTGTTGCTCTGCAGCCAAAGCAACTTCTTCTGGTGCGCCGTATTTACGCAGCATCTCGCCACTTATGTGGTGATGTTTGCCTTCCATCTTATGGGTCAACGCCTTGCCTAGGTCATGGACAAGTGCCGCATACTTGGCAGTCTTAACATTGGCACCAACCTCTTCGGCGATGATACCTGCAATATGAGCCATCTCGGTGCTGTGCTTAAGTACGTTTTGGCCATAGCTCGTTCGATATTTAAGCTCACCAAGTAGATGTAGGATCTCTTTTGGAATACCGATTATGCCGACTTCACGGGCAGCGTCTTCGCCAGCTCGAATGATATCTTTGTCAACATTCTTTTGGGCCTTTTCAACCACTTCTTCAATACGACCAGGGTGAACACGTCCATCCTTAAGCAGTAGCTCAAGGGCTTGACGGGCTACCTCACGACGGACAGGGTCAAAGCTACTAAGAATGATCATGCCAGGGGTATCATCGACCATTATATCGACGCCAGTAGCACGTTGCAGGGCCTGAATATTACGGCCCTCCTTACCAATGATGCGACCCTTCATTTCTTCATCTTCGAGCTTAACAGCCGTAACCGTACGCTCGGCAGTTACTTCACTAGCCATTCGTTCCATGGCCTCAACTATGATTGCACCAGCCTTTTCCTCGGCTAGGTCTTTTGCTTCGTTTTGTAGCTTATTAATAAGACCTGTTAGGTCGTTACGGATGTCACGTTCTGTCATCAGCATTAGCTTGTCTGCAGCATCTGTTTTGCTAAGCTTAGCGATCTTTTCAAGCTTATCTTGTTGCTTTATGCGGATGTCACGGATCTCGTTCTTGAGTGCTTCTACTTCATCCTCTGATCGTCTTAGTGACTGTGTGCGTTTGTCTAGCTCATCTAATTTCCTATCAAGGTTAACTTCGCGGTCAAGCAAACGCTGCTCAACATCTTTGAGTTCCTTGCGGCGGCTCTGTTCGAGTTTGCGCGCCTCTTCGTTAGCTTTGTTAACTTCTTCACGAGCTTCCTCGACAAGCTTGCTAGCCTCTTTTTGAGCCTTACTTAGTTCTTTACTAGCCTGATCTTGGGCATTGCCCAGTTTACGTTTAGTAACTGTGGTGCTTGCGCCAAAACCAACAGCAATACCAGCCAACGCCAGTGTAATGGTAATTGGATCCATATTCGTACCTTTCTAAGCGGTACTAAAAACTTATCTCCCGGGCGATCACTATCACTTCATTAGCCCTGATACGTTTTTAGAAAGTCAAAGTTTTACAATAATTGGACAAAGAACTTATCAGTAACATCTATCCTATATTAACTATACGGTGACGTCCGCAACCGGTCAATAATTTGACCATATTCTCAATGAACGGCAAAGATAATCATTCGCCGATCATTCGGTCCGGCCTGCTTACTGTACTTGTTGGCAGTCGTCATAAGATTAAGCCCCTGTTTTGTTGGGTCTACCGGCTCAGTTGCGGCGCTCATATCAATTTCGTTAACAGGGTATTCTTGTATCCTGGATACACGGTAGACAATTACCGTACCATCACCACGCTCTAACTCAATAATGTCATTTGGTACCAGTAGCTTAAGATCGCTGAAAACGCCTTTTTTTGTTGGCCCCACTGTATGTCCGTTAAGCAGCACGGCACCGCTGTCGCCCGGCTTACCACTTGACTCAAACCAGCCCACATCAAAGATATTGCTAGGTGCAATTGGTTCGCTACTTAAGGACACACCAACTCGTCGGACACGAGATTCAAGCTGAAGTTTTGGTATCCTAATCATTCTGGGTTCGGCGGCTTCCGTCTTATACGCTACCAAGTCAGCTTTAGTAGCTTCGGTCTCGTCCAGAGTACCGCTCTCTTGCGGAACTACTACTTCACTCACTGGGGTAAGAGTAGTACTGGGCTGTAAGAAGCGAACATTAAACGGCAAGAATTCCTGGAACGACCAGACAATTACACCAATCGATATAAAAATTATTGCCGCAATAATATAGCCTACAAAATGGCGCCGGTGAGTGCGTTTGGTTTTGCGTTTATATTCTTTGGCCTTTTCGACCATTTGGCGTCTTAGTACTAGGGACTTTGTTGTACGTGGTAAAGCTGGCTTGGCAGAGGTCACCTGCCGGGTCTTACTAGGCCCTGTGGTAATTGGTGTAGCATCATGGCTACTAGCGGATTTGGCAACCGTAACGGTAGCTGAACGCGTAAAGGAACGGACAGGTGCCGTATAAAAATCGCTGCCAGCTCTTGGTCGTAATCGCCCAGCGGCATATCGCCTGCCTGGCTCTATATTTGGAGCTTGTTGTCGACTGCTTCTTTTTTGATCGTCCATGTTTATCTACCACCATTTAGAACTTCAGTAACATAAAGTTACGACGTCATCTAGTCATAACTATACGGTCCGTATCTGTTTTGTCAACCAGTCATCCCTGCAAATAGACAGGTAACTATTTCTTAGGTGCCGTAATATGTACGGGGGCGCCGTACTCTGGTAGTACAACCGTACTTACGCTGCCTGCTAGTAACATTTTTATGCCTTGCTCTAGCCAATCTTCGCCCGTTGTACCAACTATGGTAGCGCTATTACTGTTTGCTACCGCATTGGCAAATGACAGGCCAATACGTAAACCAGTAAAGCTCCCCGGCCCTTGGTAAGCTACCAGAGCCTGAATATCTGACCAGTCTTTGCTGTTTGATTTAAGTAGTGAGGCGACCTTTGTGTGAATTGTCTCAGCCAATTGACGATGAGCTGGCCAGACTTCGTAGCCTAATTTTTGATTGTCTTCAAATAACCCTATTTCGGATTCTGGCTTGTCGGTTCGAACCGTAAGTATTAACATACGCCCTCTAGCAGATAGCCAAGTGATTCTGGGTAGCTTATTTCAAATGTTCGGCCGCCATCATCAGATGAACGAGATATCACCACACTGACACGTTCTGTCGGTAAAGCATGGGCTACGACATCGCCCCACTCAACTACTATAACCACACTTTTATCACCAATAAGATCTTGGAGCTCGTGTTCGATCAGTCCAGCCTCACTAAGCCGATAAAAATCAAAATGATGGATCTCTAAGGCACCCGCCTTGTAGACCTTACTAATCGTGAAGGTAGGGCTAGCTACAGCGTCTACACTGCCAATCCCCCTGGCTAAGCCGCGCGTAAAGGTGGTCTTACCGCCTCCCAGGTCACTTATTAATTCGATAACCTCGCCCCCTTTAAGCCGGCTGCCTATTTGCTGTGCCAACCCTTCAGTTGCCTCGGCGTTCTGTGATGTAGTCGTAATTGTCTGGTTGGAGTTCATTATCATTAATGCTACCTCAGATTGATCTACGGTCGCAAGCTTAAGCTGTTAATAGACATCTGAGGTATACTAGATATATATGCTTCAGCTTAGTGCATCTCTACTCAATCGATCCGTTATGAGCCTACGAACAGGCGGTGTTGTAGCTACGACAGAGACTGCCATTATCAATCCTAACAATCTCAAAATCGAAGGCTTCTATTGCTTTGATCAATTCAGCAAACAACGCTTAATCTTACTTGCTCAAGACATTCGAGACATCATTGGCCAGGGGTTAGTAGTCAACGATCATGATGTCCTGACTGAACCAGATGAGTTGATCCGCTTAAAGCAGATTTTAGACCTCCAGTTTGAGCTTCTAGGCAAGCCGGTCCAAACCGTAAGCAAACAGAAGATTGGCAAAGTCGAAGATTTTGCGGCCGACAGCGAGACCCTGCACATCCAAAAACTATACATTGGGCAGTCCTTGCTTAAGAATTTTAGTAACGGCCAGTTAAGCGTGGACCGAGACCAAATAGTCGAGATCACTAACAAGCGTGTCGTTATCCAGGATCTAGAGAATAAAGCCAATTCTGGCGTCCGGGCTACAGCCCCCGCCATCTAATACTTAGAACCAGGTTCGACGCTTATAACCCCTGTATCTTCTCCCAAAAGCTGCAGCCAGCACTCGTTCTTCATTACGGATGCGTACAACCTCGACGACTATCAACGCGATTAGTACAGGTGTGATTGTGAAGGTCCACAAAAAGATATTAATGCCTAGCAGCGCTGTTATAGAAAAGTAGTAAACTGGGTGCCTAAACTTGCTATACAGACCAGTAATTACTAGCTCTTTTGCGTTGGCCGCTATTGCAAACGAATTACCAAGTTGCATCCTGGCGGTAATCCAAAGCACAAACGATGTTAGTGATATAAGCGCGCCAACCACGTGATAAAACTTTATTGGCACCAGGCTAATTGTCGCAACAAAGTACACAAAAGACACCAGGCAGTAGAACATAGGCATCAGAATATTCATATATGACTTTAGAGTACTGCTGTTTGCCATCGCTTACGTGCCTATCCTTCCTGCTACTTACTCAATATCCTCAGACAGTGCGGACTTGATGTCGTCATAATTATAACCCTGCCTAGCCAAATATTGCATGAATTTGAGCTTATCTGGGTATCGGGCACGTTTCTTTTCTACTAACTCTCTCAGAAGGTCACGTTCATTAACTTGATCTCTATCGTCTGCTAGGACTCTATCAATAATGTCGGTAGGGACGCGCTTTTGTTTGAGCTCCATCATTAACTTGCGACGACTGGTCGCCTTGAGGAGTCGGCGGTTTTCTACCCACCTTTTGGCAAACTGCTCATCATTAACATAACCATTGATACTTAACTTGTTAAGTATTTTTTCCACAAATTCTTCTGGTGCCTTTTTGCGCTTTAAGTAGTCACGTAGTTCCCACTCACTTCGCATACGATAACTTAACAAGTTAAGTGTTTTATCAAACCACTTCCCGTAGTCTGACTCATCACGGAATGAGGCAAGCTCTTCCTCAGTTAATTCCTGCCCTGAGTGCAAGCCAAGCTTGAGTAACTCTCCCTCGCCAAGCGAGAAAGAATACTTACCGTCAAGATATATAGAATACCGATCCGCCCGCTTAACCTGCCGTGCTATCTTGGTGATCTTCATGGTAGCCTTATAGATTGTTGGCTACTTTAGCCATCCCGTAAATCTACGAACGATTATTTGCCTTCTTGGCAAAGCATCTAGAGCTGCTTGTTTCTCTTCTGATTTTCTTCTTACATACTCAGGGTAGTCCTCGTCCTTAATCGTCCCATCAATCGTAAACTTAACACCCAACGGCCTTACAGGGGCTCCGTATGCATGTACTGAGCCATTTGTAGCATTAACTCCGATAAAGGTATTTCTATTTGAGTCTTTGTCCTTTGACTGTAGATACTTGTCTTGTAATAAGCTTCTAAGTTCTTCGTCCTCTATGTCATGAATATCTGAAACAGGGACAGATACGTCATCGGAGCCTGTGTGCATTTCTTCACCTTTGCTGTTTCGAACATTCGAATAGGCAAGGTTGAAATGAACCGTATCCGTGGGAAACAATGCTTCTTGCCCCTCATTCTGAATTGATCGAGCCTGCCAAGAACGATCAACGATTACCCCCGTCTCAGGGTCTATTTGGTAATCGTCTGCTGTTAATCGTAGCCCTTTGATTACTAACTCATCTAGATAATAACTCTCTGGGTGAAGCCGAGGAATGATTAGTTCTTGAGTAATCTCAGACATGGCATTACTCTACTGCAGTAGCGGCTTCGCGGACTTTGGTGTCTAGCTCTTTGAGGAGTTTGGGATTTTGCTTTAAGAATTCCTTTGAGGCTTCACGGCCTTGACCGACCTTTTCGCCGTTGTAGCTAAACCATGCACCGGCTTTTTCCACGATGTTGTAGTTAACGGCGAGGTCTAAAACGTCGCCGGGGATGCTAATGCCTTCGTTATACATTATGTCGAACTCGGCCTCGCGGAATGGCGGAGCAATCTTGTTCTTGACCACCTTTACCCGGGTCCGGTTACCAACGACCTCATCCCCCTGTTTAATCTGGGCAATACGACGGATATCCATGCGCAGGGATGCGTAGAACTTGAGCGCGTTACCGCCAGTAGTAGTCTCTGGGTTGCCAAACATCACACCAATCTTCATACGAATCTGGTTGATGAAGATAACAGTAGCCTTAGACTTACTAATAACACTGGTGAGCTTACGTAGAGCCTGGCTCATCAGACGAGCCTGGAGGCCTGGCAGACTATCGCCCATATCGCCTTCGATTTCTGCCCTTGGCACAAGCGCAGCAACAGAGTCCACAACAATCAAATCAACGGCGTTAGAACGGACTAAAGTTTCGACGATTTCTAGGGCTTGTTCGCCATTGTCCGGCTGGCTAAGTAGGAGGTTTTCAATATCTACACCGATACGCTTGGCGTACTGTGGGTCGAGGGCGTGCTCGGCATCAATGAATGCCGCAGTACCACCATTACGCTGGACTTCTGCAATAGCATGAAGAGTCAAAGTCGTCTTACCAGAGCTTTCTGGACCATACACCTCAATTACACGGCCGCGCGGGATACCACCACCAAGTGCCAAGTCCAGGCTCAACGCACCAGTAGAAACGGTTTCTACGTTCTGTTTGTGACCTTCACCCAACTTCATAATTGAACCTTTGCCGAATTGCTTCTCAATTGACTCTAGCGCCAAACTTAGGGCTTTTGACTTACCCTCAGTTGCAGCGTCAGTCATTGTCTTTGGTGCTTTATCCTTTTTTCCGGCCATAGCAGTAGTTCCTCCTTAGTTTATTCCCCCACCAGTTATGCTTAATTATATCAACAATTCCCTTTTAGTGTGTATCAATTAAGCCAGCCGGACACATAAGTTAAACTTGTTTCGCTTATGCTTGGTTCCTTTGTTATAATTACGACAAGTATGCGCATTTCTGATGCTCTGGTGGAAAAACTCTTGGTGGGGGCAGATAGGATAACCTCTGATCAATTAGCTGCGCTCAAAGAACAAGAGATCACCGAGAAAAAACCACTGCAGGACCTTGTCATTGCCGGCAATCTGATTACCGAGAAAGATCTGACCCAACTCTACGCCGAAGAAATTGATATACCTTACATCGAGCTAAACCCTAAGGAAATCAAAAAGGAAGTCTTAAAGCTTATCCCAGAGCGAATTGCCCGTCAGTACGGAGTTGTACTGTTCGGTGTCGATAAAGACGAGATGAAACTGCTTGCGATGGAGGATCCTGACGACATTCTAGCCATTAACTTCTTACAGAAGCAACTCGGTAACAAAATAAAGGTCCATGTGGCCCCAGCCAGTGCCATTCAGGCAGCCCTTGATCAGTACCGCGGAACCATTGGTAGCGAACTTACGCAAGTCATTACAACCGAGGACGAAGAGACCGAGGACGAAGAAGTCAGCGAAGAAGATCTAGCTGAAGATTCACCAATTGCCCAAACTGTTAACTTGCTTATTGAGTATGCTATTCGTAGCGGCGCCACTGACATCCATATCGAGCCAAGGGACAACTTTGTTTCCGTCCGTTATCGTGTTGATGGTATTTTGCGCGAGGCCAATAAGCTACCCAAGAAAGTCCACAGTGCGCTCATTTCACGTATCAAGATCTTATCCAATCTAAAGATTGACGAGCGACGTGTCCCCCAAGATGGTAGGTTTAAGATCCAAATCGGCAGTGGTGTGTTTGCCCTGCGCGTGTCGACCCTGCCTATTACCGAGGGCGAGAAAGTAGTAATGCGTATTCTTAACGAATCAAGCAAAGCAGCGACTCTCGAAGAATTAGGTTATTGGGGAGTATCGCTAGAAGCCGTTAACGATGCAATCAGGCAACCCCATGGAATGGTACTTGTAACTGGACCAACCGGCTCCGGCAAATCAACCAGCCTGTTCAGCACGCTCAGTATCCTAAACAAACCGAGTGTAAATATCTCAACCGTTGAGGACCCCGTGGAGTATAAGATACCTGGCGCCAACCAAACACAGGTTAACCCAAAAGCTGGCATGACCTTTGCCGCTGGGTTACGTGCCTTACTCAGACAGGACCCTAACATCATTATGGTTGGTGAGATCCGCGACGGCGAGACTTCTGGGCTAGCTGTGCAGGCCGCCCTTACTGGCCACTTGGTTTTTGCAACCCTTCACACCAATAATGCTGCAACCTGTCTACCTCGTTTGCTTGATATGGGTATTGAGCCGTTCTTGATCGCCAGTACTGTTAGGGTTGTGGTCGGACAACGATTAGTCCGCAAATTATGTATCGACTGCCGTGAAGAGATAACCCCCGACGTTGCAATACTCAAACAAATTGCCCAAATTTACGGTACAAATACGGGTGGCATAATGAAGCACATCCACGAGCTAGAAGTTCAAGCACTTGAGGGTGGCATTGGTAGCACCAATTCCGGCAAGTCAAAAGTCGACGTTACTAAGCTTTCTAGCACCGAGTCTAAGATAAGCCGCATATTCAAAGCCCATGAGGGCGGTTGTGACACTTGCGGACACACAGGTTACAAAGGCAGGATGGGCATCTACGAAGTATTGGCCAACTCCAGTGATGTCCAAAAATTAATTGTAAGCAATGCTACCAGTGACGTCATCCAAAACCAAGCTGTTAAAGAAGGTATGGTGACCATGCAACTTGATGGTTTTATTAAAGCCTTACGTGGCCAAACCACAATTGAAGAAATATTACGAGTCACCTCAGAGAAGTAATTATGAATATAACTACCCTACGACCGTCCAAAAATAATTTTAACCAGAGCAGTCTGTAGCCCGATGAAATATACCTACACCGCCCTGGATAAAACAGGCAAGAAGATAACCGGGTCAATAGAGGCTTCTAATGTAGCCTTTGCAAATGAGTCGCTAAAGAACCGTGGGTTAAAGCCTTTAGGAATGAAGGTTGAGGGCGGCATGCTAAGCGGTTCGCCGTTTAGTAAAGCCAATAAAAAGGTTAAACCCAAGGAGTTAATGGTCTTTACTAGACAGTTATCGACCATGATTAATGCCGGTGTCCCGTTAGTGAGGTCCATGGCAACGCTTCAAGCCCAGACAGAAAACCCAGGCTTCAAAAAGCATATCGCGGGTGTCTCAAAAGACGTTGAGGGTGGTATGGCATTTGCTGATGCCCTAGAGAAACACCCCACTGTATTCTCGCCAATCTACGTCAACATGGTTCGGGCCGGTGAAGCCGGTGGTATATTGGACGCTATCTTATTGAAGCTAGCCATTCAGCAAGAAAAAGATGCCCATATCCGCGGCAAGTTCAAAAGTGCCATGACCTATCCCATAATCTTATTGTCTATAACCTTCCTTGTCTTCATTGGTCTTATGGTCATCGTTATGCCAAAACTGGGCAAAATTATCAAGGATCTCGGCGGTCCTAACGCCGAACTACCACCACTTACCCAAGTAATGCTGGCTATTAGCCATTTTATGACTTCGCAGTGGTACATATTAATAGGTGGATTAATTATTATTAGCTTTTTCTCAAAACGTTACTTTAGCACACCTAAGGGCCGGCGAAAGCGTGACCAAATGTTAATGAAAGTTCCCGTCCTAAAAGATGTCATTAAAAAGGTTGCGATAGCCCGTTTTGCTCGAATTTTTGCCAGCTTGATGAGTGCTGGTGTCAATGTAGTAGACTCTCTAACTATCACGTCCAAGGCCATTGGTAACGCCGTGATCGAGGATGAGTTGATGCTAGCGAGCAAAGCAGTTGTTAACGGCCAGCAGCTCTCAGTGCCACTATCTAACAGCAAGGTATTACCACCAATTGTCAGCCAAATGATGGCCATTGGTGAGGAGACAGGCCAGACTGATGAAATCCTAATTAAGGTTGCCGACTTTTACGAAGAAGAGGTGGACGCCGTCGTAGAAAGCCTTAGCTCGATCCTGGAACCAATTATGATTGTAGTTATGGGGACAATGGTAGGTTTAATCGCTGCGAGCGTTATCGGACCAATTAGTAAACTATCCTCCCAGGTCTAAAGTTAGCGATATAACTGTGTAAAACTGCTTGCATATCACTTCGGCTATGGTAGTGTATAAGCATAAGCCAAAACATAATATTAATGGCTTCTTAACAGTAATTTACATAAAGGGTGGGCATTCCTATGTTCAAAACACTGAAAAAAGCACAAAAAGGGTTCACTATTATTGAACTCCTGATTGTCATCGCTATCATCGCTATTTTAGCTTTGTTAGTACTAAACAACTTCCAAGGTGCACAAGCTAAGGCTCGTGACCAACAGCGAACAACCGATATTAACAATATCCACAGTAAGCTAGAAGAGTTCTACAACGAAAACAACTACTACCCTAACACCTTCACTGCAGCAACCTTTGCTGGTATCGATGGTGAGGCCCTTAAGGACCCAATTGGTGGTGACTCTATCACTATAAATGCAGCTGTAGCTGATGCAACTGCCGCAGACGGCGTTGCCGCAGCAACAAGTGATACAGCAGGTGCTGCGTCTTACATCTACATCCCTTACCCAAGCAGCTGTACTACCAACTGTACTGGTTACCGCTTGAAGAGCTTTATTGAGAAGCCATCTTCAACGACACCTAACCCATACGTAAAGAAGAGCCTTAACTAGTAAGTCCTTCGATACAATAAAAACACCCCGTCTATGCGGGGTGTTTTTATTAGTTAGTAAGAGGTATCCGATCAACGCTTATGTTATAATTAACAACCAGAAAGTGCGGAAAAACAGTGGTGGAAAAAACTGAAAAGGGCTTTACGATAATTGAACTACTGGTGGCAATTGCTGTAGTTGGAATATTGGTGCCTACCCTAAGTGGTTTCGTTAACACCCTTAATCGACTCAACGACCGAGCTCGCGATTTAGCCATTGTTAATTCGCTGGCCGAAAACAAAGTAGAAGGACTGCGTAGCATGGGGTTCACGGCTCTCAATGATGGCACTACAACTTTCACAAACGAACTACCCCCTACCATCGGCAGCCCAAAAAGCGCCAGCTATGTTGTAAGTTCGCCTAATTCAAGTACACGCCAGGTTGATCTGAGCATTTCATACAACGACCACGGGACAACCCAGACGCTAACATATCGTACGTACGTAGGAGAAGTCGGTGTTGGCCAATATTAAACACAGCAATCTTAATAAGTTAAACCAGGCCGGGGTTACCATTGTTGAGCTCATCCTCGTAATTGGAATCTGCAGCGTGCTACTTTTGTCATTTATGACGGTCAGTATCTACATGTATGGTGACACAGTAAGAACCACTCAGTATTCTATGCTCGCCACCGAGTCACAGTCAGTTTTGCGATCTGTCGTAGAGGAGTTACGTCAGAGTTCTTCAATTAAAACCAGTAACGCAAACCCTGACGCCAACGCTCCTAGTGGAACTTGGACGACTAGCAATACTAATCTGATTTTGATCATCTCCACCCCGGCGCTTGATTCAAGCAATAATTTTATTGTCAACGGAGCAACAGGCTTTCCTTATCAGAACGAAATAGTATATTTTGCCTCAGGCAATACGTTGTACAAACGCTTTATTGCTAACACCAGTGCACCAGGTAACACCCGTAAGACCACTTGTCCCCAAGCGGCATCTAACAGCAGCTGTCCGCCCGATATCGAGATGAGCGGTAATTTTAAATCGCTCAATTTTGTGTTTTATGATCAAGACGATGCCGTAACAACCAACATACCCGATGCCCGGTCCATAAAGCTGTACATTCAAATGCAGCGAACAACCTATGGCAAAACAATTAATTTCGATAACAATATTCGTATTACAATAAGGAACACGGCATCTTAACTATGCGTAACAAGACTGTTTCATCACAAGGCTTTATACTATTAACGGTTCTAATTACTACCGTGTTTGTCATGTCAATTGGGGTCGTCTCCTTGCAACTAATCACCAGTAACTTGCGTTCCGCCAAAGCAGAACAATACCTCGTTACTGCCCAATTTGCGGCTGATGCCGGACTTGATGATGCGGTATATCACCTAAACCAAGATGGCACTTGGGCTGGTAACGGCACTGAAGCCACTCTTGATAGTAATAGTAAGTTCAAGACAACTTACCAAACCACAGTAACGGCCGGTTCCAATAATTTCCAGAAATTTATTGATGTAACTGCCAAAACATACGCCCCAGCCTCCTCAAGCCAACCCAAATATACACGTAAGTACCAGGTCGAGATGCGAGGCGTTGGTACGGGTAGCTACTCTATTGTCAGTGGCGTAGGGGGACTTAATATGGTCAACAACTCAAAGATCCTAGGTGGCGCAGTCTATGTCAACGGTCGCTTAAATATGGCAAACTCAGCGCAAATTGGTCTGAGTATTTTGCCTGTAAGTGTTAAAGTTGCCGACCAGTCATGTCCAACCGGATCTAACCCTGGCCCAACCTATCCAAGAGTATGTACTTCTGGGGACGGTGCTCCGCAGCCGATAAGCTTTAGTGGCACCGCAAAAATATACGGTGAAGTTCAGGCAACAAACCAGACTAGTGGCGCAAATATGTACAGCCCTGGTTTAGTGGCTGGCACGCCGGCTGCCGCAGCCCTACCTGACTATGATCGTGATGCCCAAATTGCGGCAGTGGCCCACACACGAACGGGTGCTGATGCTAGCTGCTCATTAGGCGTCAAAACCTGGCAAGCCAATACCAAAATTACCGGCGATGTTTCGGTGTCTGGTATATGCGTTATAACCGTTGAGGGTGACGTCTGGATTACTGGCAACCTTAGTCTAGCTAATGCCGCCATCCTGGTTGTTAAACCTGGCGTCACAACGACACCATCAATCATGATTGATGGTCCTAACGGCCTAACCATCAGAAACGCCGCATCTTTGGTAGCCAATGTGGGCATACCTCCAGTCGGATTCAAGGTTGTGACTTTTGCCAGTAACGCCGCATGTTCACCAAATTGCAGTAACGTAACCGGCACTGATCTGTATAACAGCAAAGACAAGACGACTATAAGCATTGAAAACGCTGCCTCGGCCGCCGAGACCGAGTTCTATGCACGATGGTCCAAAATCAGAATCAACAATTCTGGCAATGTTGGTGCATTGGTCGGTCAAACCGTCGAGCTCGCTAACGCAGCGGCTATTACGTTTGGTACTGAAGTGTCTGGCTTTAGCGGCCCGACAGCGTGGGTGGTTAAATCTTACAAGCGGACATTTTAGGTAATTGTATGCGGGCTACTTCTGTTATACTAAATACAAACATACCTCTTATGGTGGGCAACATAAATGAATAATGACACACTGTTTTTCAAAGACAAACCCTTGTTTGGTCTTGATATTGGCTCTGGCAGCCTGAAAGTCATGCAGGTAGACACTAGTGGCAAAAAACACACTGTATTGGGGTACGGTGCTGCGACCTTTGACCCTCTGTGCATTGTTGATGGCGTTATCAACGACCTAGAGGCACTTGCAAAATCAGCCCATGACCTACTGAGTAACCGTGTGGTAGGCGATATATCTACCCGTAGGGTTGTTTTATCGGTGCCCGCTGCCAGGTCTTATAACCGCAATGTACACCTGCCCAAACTTAGCTCTAAAGAACTGATTGACGCTGTTAATCTGGAGGTCGAGCAGTACATTCCAATTCCAATCGCCGATTTATATGTTGACCACTCAATCATCCGTGAAGACGCCGATGGCGCTGACTATCTCATCGTAGCCGTGCCTAAAAAGATCGTTGATTCATACCTACAGCTCGCTAAGATACTAAATCTGGAGGTCGTGAGTATTGAGACTACCATCTCTGCCAGCGGCCGACTCTTCCTGGAGGCAGAAAGCAGCGACACGCCAACTGTCCTAATCGATTTTGGCTCCCTATCGGCTGACCTTACTATTTACGATAAAAGTCTTGTCGTTACAGGTACCGTTTCCGGTGGTGGCGAAGATTTCACTAATGTAATAGCCAAGACTCTCAACGTCACAAAGCAAGAAGCCCACATAATAAAGACTAAGTACGGCCTTGGTGTCAGTAAGAAGCAAAAAGAAATAACCGAGGGCTTATCACCAATTCTGCTTCAGATGATCAAAGAAATTAAGCGCATGATCCGCTATTACGAGGAACGAACAGATACCGAGCGCAAAATCACCCAGGTGGTGACAATGGGTGGTGGTGCAAACATGCCAGGATTATCAGACTATATGACCAATTTATTGCGGGTGCCGGTTAGAATGTGTGACCCCTGGCAGAATCTTTCTTTTGGCCATCTACAACCACCTAACAGTGCTGAAAAATCAATGTATGTTACTGTTGCCGGTCTTTCCCTAGCCTCGCCAAAGGAGTTATTCCGATGATCAATCTGATGCCTAAAGACCAGAAAGACCGTTTTAGTTACGCCCGTCGTAATACCTTACTCCGAAAGTGGCTTGCAGCCAGTTTAGTAGGAATAGTTGGCATTGTCGTAGTCTTAGCGGCTGGTCAATTTTTTATTCACCGTTCGGCAGCGTTTTGGGAGGACCAAGTAAACGATACCCGCGCTGCGCTGGGTGCTCAAAAACTAGATGAGACTCAAAAACACGTAACCGACATCAGCGATAGTATTAAGTTAGTTCTGCAGGTTCTAGCAAAAGAGATATTATTCTCTAAGCTACTCTCTCAAATTGGTGCAGCCATGCCACAGGGTACTCTACTGCAAAGCCTCAGCATTAATTCCTCACAGGCCGGTATCGATCTCACAGCGGGTGCTACGAGTTATCAAACAGGCACTCAAATCCAGATTAACCTATCCGATCCATCCAATAAGATATTCGAATCGGCCGATATAGTTACCATTAATTGCACCGGCGAACCGACCTCTGAAGAGCCATACCCATGCAGCGTTACTATAAGGGCCCTGTTTGCTAAGGATAACACCTTCCAATATATTAATAATAAGGTGGCTAGGTGATGAATAGTAAACATCTCTATTACATACTGATTGCAGCCATAGTTCTAGTTAACGGTGGTGGTGTTGCGGCATTATATCTTGGTAATAAAATGCTTTCGACCCAGACCAGCAAATTAACCGATCTTAAGGTCGAGGCCAACACCCTTGAGGACGTCCAACGCTCTCTAACCAAGGCTAAAAAAGATATTGTCACATACTCAGACATAGAGAAAGTGGTAAAGACCGTCATACCCCAGGAGAAGGATCAAGCCCGAACAATACGTGAAATCATAAAGATCGCCGGGGACTCACACATACCAATCGCAAGCGTGAACTTCCCTTCATCTTCTCTTGGCACAAAAAACACCGGAGGCGCCAGCACGCCCGCCCAATCTACAGCCGGTGCTACCACCCAGACTCAAAAAGTAGAAGGTATAAGCAACGTCGAACGGCTTGAGATTACCGTGGCATCCGACACGTCAAAGCCAGTTTTATATACCGACTTCATAGGCTTTCTTGCCCGTCTTGAGCAAAACCGGCGTACATCACAGGTCACGAGTATCAGCATACAACCCGCACAAGATAACCGTAATCGACTGACTTTTACGCTAATACTTAACGTGTACATAAGGAAATAGGACTGCAGATGCAACTCTCAATCGATGAAATTTTGACCAAAGCCAAGCCCTTCATACTACTTATCAAAAAGTATGCGTCCTTCCTGTTCATTCTGATATTTCTAATGATCTACGTCTATCTAGTCCAACGTATCGGTTATCTAATTCAACAAGAGCCAAGCCAATCAGCAATTGACAGTAAAGCCAAGCCAGTAAATCAGCTCAAGGTAGACCAAGACGCAGTCCGTAAAATTACCGACCTTGAGTCACAGAATATCGAAATAAAGTCGTTGTTTGATCAGGCTCGGGATAATCCCTTCACCGAATAGCTAATTGCCGTGACGGGAAACATCGGCTTCATGTGAGCCGACCAATGCCTTGGCCGTTTCGTATGGCTTAGGCGTAAAAGTGAACGTGTAATTAGATTGCTCGCCAGCTGTTTCAATCGTTAAGGTCCCGTAGTCAAAGATGTGGGCAAATATACCCTGCTGCCGCACGGTAACATCTTGTACATCAGCAATACTAAGCTGTGATATCTTGCGATTAAACAGCGACAAGTATAGCTGTTGGGTTATTTTCTCAGAGGTGATTAAGACCACATTGTTAGTGTATAGAAAGGCCGCAACGGCAGTAATTACTACTGAAAATATTGTAAGAAAGAACCCTACGCCAATGATTAGTGCCCGAAGCGAGCCGCCGTCAAGGCCGACTCCATCACCCACATCGCCGGTATCAAATGCCGCGCCACCAAGCACCAACAGGCCAAAGATCGTCAGTGTTGCGACTGCACCACCAAGATATATTAAAAACAGACCAAATGGGTCCTTGCGGACTTCCATGTGTAACTGTTCGTTATTATCAAACTCCACTTTAGAGAAGAATTTTTTGCCAACTGGCGATAGATCATCTGGGTTCATACTCATAATATCAATTCTACAGTAATTGTGACTGCGGACCGTTAGTTTGTTTACCTAAATGCTTGTAGGCTTTAACCGTTACCTTACGCCCACGCGGTGTTCGCTCCAGCAATCCAATCTGCATAAGATATGGTTCTATAAAATCCTCAATCGTGGTTCGCTCTTCAGAGGTTAGGGCCGCAAGTGTCTCTACCCCAACTGGACCACCATCATAATTATCAATAATGGCATTGAGTATATGCCTATCTGCTGGGTCAAGCCCTAGGTTATCTATCTCAAGTAGTAGTAATGCTTGCTCGCTAATAATTGTGTCTATTATTCCGTCGCCGTTTACATCAGCATAGTCACGGACTCTTTTGAGTAATCTATTAGCGATACGCGGAGTTAGTCGGGCTCGCTCAGCCAAAAGTAATGCACCCTTATCGTCTATCTTTACATTCAGAATTCCGGCAGCGCGCTCGATGATCTTGCCTATCTGATCTGGTGAGTAAAACTCTAGTCGGTGTATATGACCAAACCTATCACGCAGTGGTGCAGCAAGCGCCCCGGTTCGGGTAGTTGCGCCAATTAACGTAAATTTAGGCAGATCTAGCCGCATACTCCGAGCACTCGGGCCTTTGCCGAGCATAATATCCAGTTTGTAATCCTCCATTGCGCTGTAAAGTATCTCCTCTACAGAGCGGTGTAAACGGTGAATTTCATCGATAAATAAAATGTCGCCGTCTTGGAGGTTGGTCAGTAAACTAGCCAAATCTCCAGCTCGTTCTATTGCTGGGCCAGATGTAATACGTATTTGGGCGCCCATCTCGTTAGCAATCACGCTGGCCATAGTAGTTTTGCCAAGCCCAGGTGGCCCATACAGCAATACGTGGTCAAGTGGTTCACCGCGCTTCTTGGCAGCTTCGATTGCTAGCTGCAAGTTTTTCTTTAATCGTTCTTGGCCAATATAATTAGCAAAATCATGCGGCCGGAGCTTTATTTCAAACTCTTCCTCAGCAACATCAGCATTCGCTCCATCAGGAGCACTCGAAGAATTAACTAATCGTTCAATCATTAGAGATATTATCTCATACTATCTAGTTACGCTTCTACCCGTGATTCTGTCGCCATCGCCAACCTCGTAATTTCCGCCCCACAGACCATGGCCGTCGACCCATCCTGTAGGCTGACCTCAACGAGCCCCTTGCACAATTCAATCCTTCCTGCAAGATCCTTGGCAGATGCGTCCCTCTCCTGAATTAGCGTGTTAACCCTTTCGAGCTCTCCGCTGGTCAGGGTTCTATCTCCAGGTCTATCTACGTGAATAGACAGGAATTCACCAGGCATGCCAAGGGTATAGGTATCCTGGCAATATGTTACTTCTTTGATTACCGTTTTCGGATAAGAAGATTTCTCAAGAAAGCCAAGGAGCTGCTGCTTTTCGCAATCTCCGTGTTCGTTACTACACATCCCAACTCCTTCACCACGCCTCACTTTTGCTTGAGTGCTA
>Ga0172379_10004704_pt1 | contig 19779 bp, 15 predicted proteins | sample GrowelOW334metaG_FD_119756 | JGI IMG/M metagenome (GOLD analysis project Ga0172379, IMG submission 119756) | Groundwater microbial communities from an aquifer near a municipal landfill in Southern Ontario, Canada - Groundwater well OW334 metaG | ecosystem: Environmental > Aquatic > Deep...
AACCAAAGTCGTCGTAGCGTCGGATGCCACCTGGCCTCCAATGGAATTCGTCGACGAGAACAAGAATGTCGTCGGATTCGACATCGACCTGGTGAATGAAATCGCCAAGGCCGCTGGATTCGAAGTCGAGATAAAGAACACCGCCTGGGACGGCATTTTCGCCGGCCTCGCCGCGGGCAACTATCAGGCCGTCGCCTCCTCCGTCACCATCACCGATGAACGGAAGGCCACGATGGACTTCTCCGAACCTTACGTCAACGCGGGCCAGGTCCTCGTTGTCCGCAAGGAAACCACTGGCGTCACCACCCTCGCCAACCTCGTCGGGAAGAAAGTGGGCGGACAGATCGGCACCACGGGCGTCATCGAAATCGGCAAGGTGGCCGGCGTCGAGCTGAAGACCTACGATGAGATCGGCCTCGCCTATCAGGATCTCGCCAATGGCAACATCGACGGCGTAGTCGCCGACTCTCCCATCGCCGCCAATTTTGCCCTCCAGAATCCCACTTACAAGGACAAGCTCATGATCGTGGGCACGCCCTTCACCGACGAGTGGCTCGGATTCGCCTTCAAGAAGGGCGACGCCAAGACCCTCAAGCTCTTCAACGATGGACTCGCCAAGGTAAAATCCTCGGGCAAGCTCGATGAGCTGATAACGAAGTGGCTGAAATAGCATGACGAAAGGTTCTCCGTTGTCCGGGCGGGATCCAAAAAATTCCGAACGGACAACGATCAACGTAACCGATGGCACCCTCATCCCCTCGAAGGATGAGGGTGGCTTGCTTTCCGCCTGGAACATCTCCTTTTTCGGCGCGGTCGGGCTCCTCGTCGCCTTGCCTTTAATAAGCCCCAACCCCTACCTTCGCATATTATCCTTCGTTCCCGACGGCCTCATCGCCACCTTCTCCGTTACCCTCTCCTCGATCTTCTTCGCCCTCATCATCGGGCTCTTCGCGGGCCTCGGGCGCGTCTCCCAGAACAAGGCTATCAATCGCCTCTCGACGATCTATGTCGAGATAATCCGCGGCATACCCCTTCTCGTCCAGCTTTTCTATATTTACTACGCCCTCGGCCCTCTTCTCAGGCTCCAGGGACCTCCGGCCGCCATTCTTGCCATGTCGATCTGCTATGGCGCCTACATGGCCGAGATTTTCCGCGCCGGAATCCAGGCCATACCCCGAGGACAGATGGAAGCGGCGCTCGCTTTGGGAATGTCCAGGGCCACCGCCATGAGAAGAATCATCATTCCCCAGACGGTGAGAATCATACTTCCGCCCATCGGGAACGAGTTCATCGCCCTTTTAAAGGATTCGTCGCTTGTATCCATTCTCGCCGTATCCGATCTTCTGCGCCGCGGCCGCGAATACGCGTCGACATCCTTCAGATATTTCGAAAGCTATACGGTCATCGCTCTCATCTATCTCGTGATGACGCTCTTTTTCTCGCGCCTTGTCGCGATGATGGAAGAAAAGCTGAGGCATCGTGGAAACGTACATTGAGATAAAAGGCGCCGTGAAAACCTTCAACGGCACTATCCAGGCCCTTCGCGGCGTCGACCTCAGCGTCGAGAAAGGCGAAGTCGTCCTGATCATCGGCCCCTCGGGTTCGGGCAAAAGCACCCTCCTGCGCTCGGTGAACCGCCTCGAACGCCTCGACTCGGGCTCGATTTTGATCGATGGAGAGAGCGTCACCGACGAAAAGGCCGATATCCGCCACATCCGCGAGGAAGTGGGCATGGTTTTCCAGAGCTTCAATCTCTTTCCCCACTTGAACGTGATCGACAACATCACGCTTTCGCCCACGGTCGTGCTCAAGAAAGGCAAGGAGGAAGCTGTCGCCCTCGGACGAAAGCTCCTCGCGAAGGTCGGCCTCTCCGACAAGGAAATAGCCTGGCCCGAGCAGCTTTCCGGCGGGCAGCAGCAGCGCGTGGCCATCGCTCGCGCCCTCGCCATGAACCCCAAAGTCATGCTTTTCGACGAACCGACGAGCGCCCTCGATCCCGAAATGATCAAGGAAGTACTCGATGTCATGACCGACCTCGCCCGCGAGGGCATGACGATGCTCGTCGTCTCGCATGAGATGGGCTTCGCCAGGGCCGCCGCGCACCGCATCATCTTCATGGACGCCGGCCAGATCGTCGAGGAAGCGCCGCCCGAAACCTTCTTCACATCGCCGCGCGAAGAGCGCACGCGCAGGTTCCTCGAACACATTCTTTAAACCGCGCGCGGCAGGGTTAGCAGAGGCCGCTTTAGCGGCGCTCGGCTAGCCAGCCGCGGGTTTCGCCCTTTCCGCCGACTCCACAGCTTCCAGTCAGGATCCTCTTTTCTTTCTCGTTGTCCGTTGGGGAAAACCGTACTATACTGAATTCCCCCGCGTCGACACCGTTCCGGAATGGAAGGAGGACAAGCCCCCGTGATCAAATACCTGGCCACCAACGACGAAAAATGCGTAGGATGCCTGACCTGCGCGGCTGTCTGCTCCAAGCTCTATTTCAAGGAAGACAACCCCGCCAAATCCTCAATCCAGGTGAATGATGTCGCGGGCGGGGTATACCATCTTGTGGTCTGCGACCAGAAATGTGTGGCCTGCGTTCGGGAATGTCCCACGAGGGCCATCTCGCGCGCCAAGTCGGGCGCCATTGTCATCGACAGGAAGAAATGCGTTGGCTGCCTCGCCTGCGTTGCGGCCTGTCCCATTGGCGCCATGCGTTGGTTCCCCGACGGCTCCGTTCCCTTCAAATGCATCGCCTGCGGCGCCTGCGCGCGTGCCTGCCCCAAGGCGGCGCTCGAGATCGTCACGAAGGAGGTCGCCGAATGAGCCTCGCCATGAACGAACTCGTCAAGATCGCCGAATGGCGCTATGTGAAGAAGCCCCTCTCGCGCGGCTACAATATGCGCACCCTGGCGATCGACATCGGCGGCCGCCCCGGCGCTTCGCCCGAACCAGTCTCGGGCGCTGTGGCGGCCGCCGGCCGCGCCGCGCGGGGCAGTTCCGCCGCTTTCCTCGAAAAGGCCGTAAGCGCCGAAATGAGGCAAAAATTCGTAGGCGGGAAGGGCTTCGGCCTCAAGCTGCTATGGGACGGCACCACGCCCACGACAAGCTGGGACGATCCGGAGAACGAAATCATCATCGCCACAGGCCCCATCTGCGGCAACACCAATTACCCGGGCTCGGGCAAGAGCCTCGTCGTGAGCCTCTCGCCCATGACCGGCGTCCCTATCGACTCCAATGTCGGCGGTTACTTCGGTCCCTTTCTCAAATTCTCGGGCTTCGACGCCCTCGAACTCACCGGCAAATCGGAGCGGGACCTCATCGTTTTCATAAACGGGGACGAAGGATGCGTCCAAATCTTTGAATCGCCCGAAGGACTCGAATCCGACACCCATATTCTGGCCGACAGACTCACCCATGCCTTCGCGGCCTCGGAAAGCGAGGCTGATCTGGCCGCCATTTCAGTGGTATCCGCCGGCCGCGGCGCCGAGCACAGCCTGCTCGGCCTCCTCAATTTCAGCCTCTACGATCGGCGCCGCGGCGGCTGCCGCGTGAAGCAAGCCGGGCGCGGAGGCATCGGCACCGTCTTCCGGGACAAGGGCCTCAAGGCCCTTGTCTGCCGCTACTCAACCCTCGCCCAGGACGACAACCATGCCGCCGACCCGGCCGCCGTCCAGCGCCTCGGTCTCAAACTGCACCGCGAAATCCTCCACGAAGATGACAAACAGAGCAAAATGCGCAGGGCCGGCACCGCCCATCTCATGGAAATAATGAACGACTACGACCTCCTGCCCGTCGAGAACCACCGTTTCGGTCAGGACCCCCGCGGCCCCCAGCTCGCCTCCTGGGTCTGGGAAAAACTCTTCTCCCAAGGCCTCCCCGACGGCTGCTGGTATGGCTGCACCCTCGCCTGCGCCCACGCCGTCGACAAGTTCGAGCTGAAAACCGGCCCCTATGCCGGCCAGAAAGTCTGCGTCGACGGCCCCGAGTACGAGACAGCCGCTGGCGTCGGCTCCAACATCGGCGTATGGGATCCCGAAGGCATCCTCGAGATCAATTTCTACTGCGACACCTATGGCATCGACACCATCAGCGTCGGCACCATAGCGAGTTTTCTCATGGAGTGCTGGGAATACGGCATTTTAAACGAGGCGCGCACCGGCGGCGTCAAGCTCGAGTGGGGCAACTGGCGTGCTGTCTGCGAACTCATGCACCAAATAGCCGAAGGCCGCGGCTTTGGCATGCTCGCCGGCAGGGGTACCCGGTACCTGGCCTCCTATATGGTGAGCCAATACGGTGCCGATCCGCGGCTCATGAAGGACATAGCCCTCCATGGCAAAGGCCTCGAGCAAAGCCAATACATCGCCAAGGAATCCCTTGCCCAGCAGGGAGGCTATTACCTCACCAACAAAGGCCCCCAGCACGACGAAGCCTGGCTCATCTTCATGGACATGGTGAACAACCAGCTGCCCACCTTCGAGAAGAAGGCCGAAGCCCTGCACTATTTTCCCATGTTCCGTACCTGGTTTGGCCTCCAGGGCCTCTGCAAGCTCCCCTGGAACGACATCGAGCCGGCGGACAACGCCAAATGGCCGGAACCCAACAAGGTGCCCGAACATGTCGACAATTACCGTCAACTCTACACCGCCATCACTGGCGAACCACTGTCCTGGCCGGAATTGATCCGCCAGTCCGAGCGCGTTTACAATTTTCAGCGCGTCTTCAATCTGCGCGTCGGCCACGGGAGACGCGTCGACGACTATCCGCCCTATCGTGCCATGGGCCCTGTCACCGAAAAGGAATACCTCTCCCGCGCCGATCGTTACGACAAACAGCTGCGCGAAAAAATGAACCTCGATCCGGCTTCGATGACGCTTGCCGAAAAGATCGCGGCGCAGCGCTCCTATCGCGAAGCGCAATACGAAAGCCTCGTCGACGCTGTCTATAAACGTCGCGGCTGGACCTCCGACGGCATTCCGACACTGGAGCGCCTCATCGAGATCGGCATGGACCTGCCCGAGGTGCTGGACCTGGTGCGGGCGCATCCGACCCCTTAGCGGTCCTCGGGATTGAGCATCCAACCGCCAACTCGCTATAGTGGATGCACATGAAAATAAGTCCTCTGTACCGCACCGTCATCGCTATCGCCGCCCCTGCCGTCGTGGAACTCGTCCTTACCTCGGCCACCTCGCTCGCGGACACTATCATGGTGGGGAAGCTCGGCGCCTACGCGATATCGGCGGTGGGACTGACGACCCAGCCCCGCCTGATCATGCTGGCTACCTTCGTCGCCCTCAATGTTGGCACCACGGCACTCGTCGCCCGCTTCAAAGGGCAAGGAAACAAGGCGGAAGCCGAGATCGTGACAGCCCAATCCATTATCCTCGCTCTTCTCATCGCTATTCTGCTCACTATCCCCGGCGTCCTTTTCGCTTGGCAAATGGTCCTCTTCATGGGCGCCGGCCCCGATACCGTGGATGCCGCCGCGAGCTATTTCAGGATTCTCATGCTCGGCTTTGTTCCAACCGTCCTTCCCATCGCCATTTCCGCCCTCCTCCGCGGAGTCGGCGATACGAAAATATCAATGCGGTATAACCTCACCGCAAACCTCGTCAATATCGTCTTCAATTATCTTCTCATCTACGGCAAATTCGGATTTCCAAGACTGGAAGTGGCTGGCGCCGCCATCGCCACTGTCATCGGGAACACGGTTGCCTGCGGAATGGCGTTTTGGGCTATCCTGGGCAGACCATTCCGCAAGCCGGGGAAAGCCGCCTCGGAATTCATCGAGCTCCATTTCTCCCGAAGAAACTGCGTGCCCGATCTTCCTATGCTCAAGCGCATCTTCAAGATAGGGCTTCCCTCGGCGGCCGAACAGCTCGCCCAGCGAGTCGGCCTTCTCATTTATACAATCACGATCAGCGCTCTCGGCACCGACGTCTTTGCCGCCCACCAGATAGCGCTTACCATCCTGAATCTCTCTTTCGTCAACGGGCAGGCTTTCGGCATCGCGGCGACGAGCCTCACCGGCCAAGCGCTTGGCCGGGAAGACCCTGAAGGGGCGAAAAGAGCCTCAGCTGGCTGCCAGAAAGTTGGGGCAATCATATCGAGCCTCATGGGGATCCTGATGTTCATCTTCAGAAAATCCCTGGTGATGCTCTTCACCACCGACCCCAGCATCATTGTTCTCGGCGCGAGCATCATGATACTCGCCGCGCTTATTCAACCCTTCCAGTCCTCCTTCCAGATCTACGCCGGCGCTCTCCGCGGCGCGGGAGATTCCCTGTACCCGGCGCTTTCACTCGCTGTCGGCATTCTCATTATTCGACCAAGCCTTTCCTTTCTCCTCATTCATATCTGGAATTTCGGATTATTCGGGGCTTGGCTGGCTTTGGTGTTCGACCAAGTGACGCGATTCGGCCTGATATTGGCTCGCTATCGAAAAGGAAAGTGGATTCACATAAAAGTATAGGAGAGCGCGGCCTCGTCGGGAAAACCTTCCCTTGCGCGCCCGCGCGGCGCCGTATATCATGGAGCGATGATCAGAAAACTCACCGCGGACGAATGCCAGGCAGCCATCGCGGCAGGCGATTTTTCCCCGGCAATAACCGCCTCAGCGGCTTTCGCGGCCCTTGTGCTGACCCAAAGCTGGTGCCCTCAATGGACCTGGATGAGAAGATACCTCGACGATCTTGCCACTGATTCCGATACTGCCATTTATTGGGTGGAATATGACAAGGAAACGTTTTTCGAGGACTTTCTCGACTTGAAGGAAGGCCGCTACGGCAATCGCCAAATTCCCTATGTGCGCTATTATCGCAACGGAATTCTGGTTCACGAGAGCAATTATATCGACAGGAGCGGCTTCCTGCGCTCCCTGAAAGGTTGATCCAGGGCCGGCGAAACGAGGCGCCACGCGCCAGTCGCCTGAGGGAGGAATGATGAAGCATGCGGCGAAATGGGTCTGGTTCAATCTGGCGGCGCGAGCGCTCACCCTCATACCGCAGAAAATTCCGACCCTCCTGACGGGACAAGGCAGCATCAAGCTTGTTCCCTCCGAACTGGGCGTCCATCACTCCAAGAAGCCGCTGATAATAACCGATGCCACCCTCATGAAAGCCGGAGTAGTTGGCAAACTCACCGCTATCCTTACCGACGCGGGCATTCCCTACGCGGTTTTCGGCGAAGTGCTGCCCGATCCATCCTACGAACTCTGCGAAAAAGGCCTGGCCGCTCTCAAGGCCAATGGCTGCGACTCGGTCATCGCCCTCGGTGGCGGTTCCGTGATCGATGCCGCGAAACTCGTGAGAATGGGAGCGACACACAAGAAAAGCATTGGCAAATTCACCGGCCTCATGCCCTTCCGCAATGGCGGGCTTCCATTCATTTGCGTACCCACGACGGCTGGCACAGGCAGCGAGGCTACTGCCGTAGCGGTCATCACCGACACGAAGCGCCATAAGAAGACGACGGTTCTCGATCCACGCCTTCCCCCCGATACCGCTATATTGGATCCAGCCCTCACCACGGGCCTTCCCCCGGCGCTAACCGCCGCCACGGGAATCGACGCCCTCACCCACGCCGTTGAAGCCTACACCAACACGCTCCATTATTCTGACGTCGATGCCCAGGCCATAGAGGCCGTGCGTCTCATCTTCTCCAACCTCAGGACAGCGTGCGCGAAAGGTACCGACATCGAAGCGCGCGAAGCCATGCTCCGCGCTTCCCACCTCGCCGGCAGGGCTTTTACCCGGGGATTCGTCGGCTACGTCCATGCCGTCGCGCATCGCTTTGGCGAGCGCTACCATGTTCCCCATGGCCTCGCCAACGCCATCGCGCTGCCGTATTTCCTCGACCTTTATGTATCAGCATGCCCGCAGCGTCTCGCCGACCTCGCTTCAGCCGCCGGCGCCTGCGACAGGAACAAGATACAAGATTCGGAAACCTGCGCGCGGATCTTCATCGATGCGGTTCGCGCCCTCAATTCGGATATCGGCATTCCGGCAAAGGCCGACTTCCTGAGAGAGGAAGACATCCCGGGAATAGCGGCCGAAGCGTTGAGGGAGGCCCATGGCACTCCCTATCCGGTGCCGCTCATCCTGAGCGCCGCCGAAATTGAGGGGCTTCTGCGGACAATGCGCGAATAAGTCAAGGAGAACCGATGAAAAGCATGCATGCGACCGCAAACCTTTTCAGGCGAATCGCAATCGTCGCGTTCCTGGGCGCCCTTTTGCTTCCAGCCTCCGCTCAAGTGCCTGGCGGGGAAGCTGTCGCCCATAAAATACTGTCGAATAAGCTTGAAGTCTTTGCCGTCGAAGACCATTCGGTGCCCCTTGTCACCATCTGCGTGGCATTCAGGGGAGGCGCGAGCGCCCAGACCCCCGAAACCGCCGGGCTCTTCCACCTCTACGAACACATGCTTTTCGCCGGAAACGCGAAGTATCCCACGAAGGAAGCCTTCAACGCCGCGCTCAACAGCATGGGCACCACGGCCTGGAACGGCGCGACAGGAGCCGAATTCATCAATTACCACATCACCGTACCCTCCGATCGGCTCTCCGAGGGAGTCGATTTCTGGGCTCAGGCGGTCCGCGATCCGATATTCGACCCCGCAGTACTCGAAACTGAAAAGCAGGTAGTGCTCAATGAAATAAAGGGCTATCACAACGATCCGGCGCAGATCGCCAACAACGCGCTCGAATCGAGGATGTTTGCCGACTATCCCTGGAGGAAGAATGTCGATGGACCCGAAAGGAATATTGAATCAGCCAACGTTGCGACGCTGAGGGCGATGCAGTCCACATTTTATATTCCCTCCAACATGGCTCTCATTGTAGGAGGCGATTGCGTTCCCGACGAAGTCTTCGGCTTCGCCGAGGAATTATTCGGCGATTGGACGGGCGGCTCGGCGCCCTCCCTCGGCGAACCGCCCCACGGGGCCCTTCCCGCGGGTATAAAGCTCATATCGTCCGAAGACCTCTTTTACCGGGGGCTCGCCCAAATCCAGTTCAGGTGGAGGGGTCCCGACGTGCTCCGCCAGACGCGCGATACCTACACCTCCGATGTCACGCTTTTCCTTCTCTCCTCCCCTGTGGGCCGATTCAAGCGTTCCATCATGGCGAACGTCGAAGGGCTCTACGACGCCGAGTACATTGATTTCTCCTACCCTACGGCTCGCGATGGCGGCAACTTTATTTTTTCCACCTATATGCTCATCGACAAGCCGGCCATCGAAGGAGCCATTCTCGATCGGATCGAAGGGCTGCGAGCCGCCGTGCTCAATGAGTTCACTCAAATTGCCGCGGATCCCGAAGCTTATTTCGGCGCGGCGGAACTCGAAAAGGCCAAGATGAAGCTCATTGACCAGAACATCTATGCCATGGAGAGCGCGCAACGTTTCGTCACCGAGACCCTCACCTTCTGGTGGTCGACGGCGACGGCGGACTACTTCTTCACCTATGAAGACAATTGCCGCAGGGTGGGCTGGAGCGACATCGCCGATCTCGTTTCCCGCTATATCGTCGGCGGCGGGAAAACTCCCGAATCGGCAACCCTCGCGCGGATCCGAACGAGTACCTTCGGATCCGATTTGAGAATGAGCGCCAAGATGCAGGAGTACGGCTACGAGAAAGTGGGCGCAGGCAACGCTTTCTGGTGGCAGAAGTGAGGGAGGCGTTATGAAATCGCACAACGCGAAGAAGGTATTTACCATAGCGTTCGCCGTCATTGTCGTGTTGGCTGGAATGGCGGAAGTATCGGCCCAAGCCTCTCCTCAAGCCGCCGCGCGGTCCGAGCCCCAGTTCGTGCGCGACAACCTGCCAAGCTTCTTCACCTATACCCTCAAAAACGGAATCCCCCTCTACGTCAAGCGCAGCGGCGCGAACAGAGTCCGTACCATAAGCTTCGTTCTGCGCGGCGGCTCCCTCGTGACGCCCGCCGCCGAAGCCGGCTGGCCCAAACTCGCCTTCTCCACCATGGCCAGGGCATCGGCGAATTATCCCTACGAAACCGTAACCGCCCTCCTCGACGCCACATCGAGCTCGATAAGCGCGTCGAGTCAATTCGAATTCTCGACCCTGAGCCTGAACGCTCTCGACAAGTACTTCGACCAACTTCTCCCAATCTGGAGCGACATGATCGTAGCACCCAATTTCGCTCGTCCAGACTTCGACCAGGCCAGGAGCGAAGTCGAACTCGCCATACAGGCCAAGGATCAAAACCCCTGGTCGGTGACGAACAGACTAACGAATGAAAAATACTTCGAGGGCCACCCCTATTCGACCAATCCGGATGGCACCGAAATCTCGGTTGCCGGGGCGAGCGTTGAAAGCATGAAGACCTGGTATGCCGGCAGCGTTTCGGCTGACAGGATATTCGTCGTCGCCGTGGGTGATTTCGATATCCAGGCTCTCGGCGCGGTTCTCGAGTCCACGATAGGGAGGCTGCCCAACCTAAGGCTTGGGCCTGTGCCCTTAGCCCCTCCCTTTGGCCGAGATTCCCCGGGCAGACTCTTCACCGAAGACCACGACCAATCCAGAGGTGTCGCCTATCTGCGAGGCGACTTCGCCGCGCCCGCGCCTGGCGCTTCCGACTACATGGCCACAAACCTCGCGATGAAACTCTTTTCCGATCTCCTTTTCAGTGTCGTGCGCGACAAGTATGGAGCGGTTTACACGCCCAGCGCGGGAATCAGGGCTTTTAGCGCCAACTATGGCTCGATTTCCATCTACAAGACAGCGGCCACCGACAAGATAAAGGCTTACATCGACGAAGCCGCCGCCGTCTTCGCCTCCGGGCGCTGTGTTTCCGTGGATCCCAGCCGCCCCGGAGAGGAGGCGAAATACATGAAGATCGCCGACGCCCTCGAAACGTACAAGCGAATGTTCATCAACGAGTATTTTGATGCCATCCGGACAAATGCGGCGATCGCCGGCCTCATGATCAGCTCCGTCGTTACGGCGGGAGACCCCTCCGATTGGGTCAGGGATATCGTCCGTATCGCCGCGGCAAAGCCCGAGGAAGTGCGGACCGCCTTCTCGGACTACATTCTCGGTGGTTCCTTCACCTGGGTGGCGGTCGGAGATCCGGGATTGCTCGCCAAGCTGCAAGTCGCCGACTTCGCCTCGTTCAAGACAAGGTGATCGGCGCCGCGCGATGAAAAAAGCGGCGCGCATACTCGCCATCCTCTTCGGCATCGTCCTTCTGGGCGCTACCATTCTCAACGCCAATCTCGTCAGCAAGAGCAGGGCGGCTTTGTCTCGCGGCGTATTCAGGGCGGATTCGGGAGCCTATGTCGCCCGATATCACCTCATCGTGGCCATCCCCGATACCGACGACTCCTACTTCCGCGGCCTCCTCGACGGAATCAACCAGGAAGTGAAAAACGCCGAGGCCGCGGTCCAGGTGTTCCGGTATACGGCATCCTCGGGACAGGAGGCGCAGCGCTGTTTTGACCTCGCCGTGCGCGCGCGCGTCGACGGCCTCATCATGTTCAGCTCTCGCAACGACCCCATCGACGCGCGCGCGGCCGAAGCAAGGCGGGCCGGCGTCACCTTCATTCCCGTCTGCACCGATCCCCCCACCACCAAGGACACTTTCTTCGTCGGCACCGACTCGCTTCGCCACGGATTCGAAAGCGCCTCTATAATCCTTGGCAAACTTGGCTCCGCGGCCCGCATCGGTGTCATATTGCCCTCAACCGGCTCGGAAAATCCCAAGGATGAACCCTTCTACCATGGCATCCACTCGGCCACGACCGTTTATCCCGGCGCCCGCATCGAATCCCTGCTCCGCGCGAGACCCGGCGCGCTTTCGGGCGAGGAATCGGCCGCCGCCATGCTCCGCCGCCAACCTCCCGTCAACGCCATCATCTGCTCCAGCGCAAAGGACACTATCGGCGCAGCCCAGGTCATCATCGACATGAATAAAGTTGGGGAAGTCCTCATCGTCGGCACCGATGAATCTCCCGACATCAAGCGCTATGTCGACAATGGCGTCGTCATCGCCAGCATCGTCAGGGATTCGCAGGCTATCGGTCGCGCCGCGATTCGCGCCTTTTCCGCCCTCCACGCGGGGAGCATTACTATGGATCCCGTCGAAAGCGGGTTCTCCATTTACCAAGCCGCGGAGAAAAGCAAATGATACTGAACACTGTCCGAGGCAAAATCATCTCCCATTCCGTTCTCATTCTCGTCATCATGATGCTGGCTACTCTCTATACCGGCCTCACCACCTTCAACCTCGCCGATTCCGTCAGTGTGCTCTTCTCCAACAACCTCGTCCTGAAGGATCTGCGCGAATCACTGGCCCAGACCGATGCCAATCTCACTGGCTACCTCACCTCGAAGAGTTCCGATGCCCTCAAAGACTATATCAGGAATTCAACCCATCTCTCAGAGATATCGAGGAAACTCAACCGCGATATAAGGAACGATGAATCCCTCCTCCTGCAGCGCGACCTCGCCAGAGTTGTCGAATATTATCTCACCGAGACGGAAGCCTGCGTGGCGGCCAAGCGAGGCCGGGACGTCCAGACCTATTCGGCCACCTACGATGAATCCCGACAATCCGTCGACCTCATCCGCTACCTGGCCGAACAGACGGAGCGCGTCTTTATAGCGGATTCCCTTACGGCCTTCTCAGGCTTCCGCTCAGGCGTACCCGCGACGGTAGCCACCAACGCCATTCTCGTCATCGCCGCATCCCTTTTCAGCTTCATGCTCATGATTCAATACTCCTATACCCTCACGGAACCTATAACCATACTGGCCAATGCGGCGAGGGCTGTCGGGCGTGGAGAATACGACGCGATACTTCCTCCGCCGGGCAGGGCCGATGAGATGGGTGTCATGGCCACCGCTTTTTCCACTATGCGCGAAAATGTCCGCAAAGCCTTCGATGAACTCAAATCCAAGGCAGAGGTCGAGAAGAATCTGATGGAAGAACGCATGGTCGTTTTGGACATGGAGCACCGACTGAAGGATGCCGAACTCATGGCCCTTCAGAGCCAAATCAATCCTCACTTCCTCTACAACACACTTTCGGCGGGCATGGGCATCGCCTGGTCGGAGAAAGCCGACAAAACGAGCAAGTTTCTCGAGGATCTCGCCGCTTTCATACGCTATTCGCTCAAACCTACTTTTCGCACCGTGCGCGTCGCCGAGGAAATCGAATGCGCGCGACGTTATATAAGCCTCATCCAAGCCCGTTTCGGCGAACGCTATCGCTTCGCGATCGAGGTGGAGGACGAAACCCTCGACGTGCAGACGCCAGCCCTTCTTCTTCAGCCCCTCATCGAGAACGCGATAACGCATGGCCTCGGCAAGAAGGAGGAGGGGGGTGATGTGCGCATCATGGTGCGCGCCACTTCCGATGAGACGATTCTTTCCGTCAGCGACAACGGCGATGGCATGTCGCCTGAGGAAATTGCGCGGGTATTGGGGGAGGACTCCCACGAAGAGGCTGCCAGCAAGCGAGGAATTGGATTGATGAATGTCAAAAGGAGAGTCATACTTTCCACGAACGGGGAGGGCGACATCGAAATAGAAAGCGCCCCCAAGGGGGGCACGACCGTCTCCATTCATCTTCCAAGGAAAGGGTGAGCATGCGTCGAATTCTCATCGTCGACGACGAACAACCAGTCGCTTCTGGAATCGCCCATATCGTGCGGCGGGACTTTTCCTCCGACTATGAAATCGCCGGACTAGCGGGCTCCGGACGGGAAGCCATCGAAAAAGTCGGCCAGCTAAATCCTGACATCATCCTCATGGACGTGAGGATGCCGGGCTTCTCCGGCCTCGACGCCATCAGGGAACTCAGAAAGAGGGGAACGACCTCTGCCTTCATCATGATCACCGCGTACGAGCGCTTCGAAATCGCCAGGGAAGCCATCGAGCTTGGTGTCGTCGATTATCTGCTCAAACCCGTTTCGACCCAAGCTCTGGCGACCTCGCTTTCGATGGCCGTCTCCTATCTGGACCGCAACGACGAGCTCGAGCGCAACAAGCTTGAACTGAACGAATGCTTCGAACGGGTCAAGCTCTTCGCCGAAAAAGCTTTTCTCTATGGCATCATGCAAGGTGAAAACCTTGGCTTCGAAACGCAGGTATGTAGAAATATTTTGGGCCTCCAGGGCGAATCGGCGCTCATTGCCGCCCTCGGCTGCCCCGGAACAGCCATTGCGGGCAGCCATCAGGCAGGGGTGGCGGGGCTCTATGCCAGCATGGCGAAAGCCATCAAGTACAAGACCGACTTCCTCTTAAGCCCGCTCGTATCCGGCCTTTGTATGGTTTTCCTCCCCCTTCGCGGCCCCGCCAGCGCGGCTGAAGCCGCCAGCGCCGCCGCCTCCCTGGAAAAGCTCCTCTCCCAGCTCCAGGAAAGCGGCGGCGCCTCCCATCTCATCGCCGGCTATGGTTCCCCTCGCCCCTACGGCGAGGCCAGCCAATCTTGGAACGAGGCGGTCACCGACCTTTACAGCCGCGCCTCCGCCGGCGCTCAGCGCATCCCGTCCGCCGGCGCTCAGCGCATCCCGTCCGCCAGCGGCTTGCCTCTCCCGCGAACCCAGGCCTCCCCAACGCCCGCGGGCATCGATGAGCTCCAAAACGCCCTCCTTGAGGGCTCGGAGTTCGACGCGCGTCTCATCGTCGACACCTATATCGCCAGCCACAAGCCCGACGAGCTCCCCGATCCCGCCGAAGTCTGCTCATTCATCTCCCTCATCGGCGGTGCCCTGCGGACCCTTAGGCGCGATGGCCAGATCGACGCGCGCGAAGAAGCCGACATGATGGCCATGGACGATCTCTACGCGGCTCCCGACTTCGGCGCCTTCGCCAACGCGGCCAGAGCTCGGATCCTGCGCCTTTCCGGCATGCTTCGTGAAGCGGCGCCACGGCACGCGCCGGCAGTCTCGGCAGCCATGGCCTATGTGCGCAGGAATTATGCTTCACCAATCAACCTCGACCTCGCCGCCGCCGAAATCGGCATCTCGCCCGGTAGGCTCTCCCGCCTCTTCGTGGAAGAAACAGGCAAGGGTTTTTCGCATTATTTGATCGGCTTCCGTCTGGAAAAAGCCAAGGAAATGCTCGCCAAGCCAGGCGCCAGCATCAAGGAAGTGAGCGCAGCCTGCGGCTATCCCGACCAGAACTATTTCGCGAGACTATTCAAGAAGGTCACGGGGCTCACCCCCAGTTCCTTCTTTCCATCCGCCCCGGAGGAGCATGATGAAACCTGAGACAATTACCCAGGCAAAAGACCGCGCCGCCGCGCGCCGTAGCCTCGCCGCGCGGCGTCAGGCCGACCCACGCCGCCCTCTCGCTTCCGTGGCCGGACGCCATCGGCTCATGTCCGCCTTCCTGGCCTCCCTCATCAGCATTTCTTCCCTTCTCATCCTCGGCGCCTGCGACGGATCAAAAAAGCGGAAAGCTCCCGATAAACCGCCACGGATAGGCTTCTCCCTCGACTCCCTCGTCGTCGAGCGATGGAAGCGCGATATCGACATTTTCGAGAAATCGGTCCATGAAATGGGCGCCGAATTCATCCTCGAAGTGGCGGACCAGGACGCCTCCAAGCAGGACAAGCAGGTTCGCGCTCTCGCCGATAGAGGCATCGACGTCCTCGTCATCGTCCCCAACGACGCTGACAAGCTCTCTCAGGCCGTCAAGTACGCCAAATCCAAGAAAATACCCGTCCTCAGTTACGACAGGCTCGTGCGCAAGGCTGGCGTCGATCTCTATGTATCCTTCGACAACGAGAAAGTGGGAAGCCTCATGGCCGAATCCCTAGTGCGCGCCGTCCCCAAGGGCAACTACGTCATCATCAATGGGGCGAAAACCGACAACAACGCCATCATGCTGAACGCCGGCATGCACAAGATCCTCGATCCTCTCGTCGAATCGGGCGATATCCGGATCATCGGAGAGACATGGCCCGAAACCTGGGACAGCGAGGAAGCCCGCAAAGGCCTCGAAGCGGCCATAGCGGGCAATCGCGCCATAAATGCCGTCATCGCCGGCAACGACATGCTCGCCGAAGCCGCGATCAACGTCCTTGCCGAGAACAAGCTACTCGCCGGCGCCAAGGTCGTCGGCCAGGACGCCGAACTTTCGGCTTGCCAGCGGATCGCCGAAGGCGTCCAGTACGCCACCATCTACAAACCGATCGAGCGACTCGCCCTCAAGGCGGCCGGTTTCGCCGTCATGCTGGCGCGTGGCGAAAAGATCCCCACCGACGCCACCATAGACGACGGCAGCTCCAAAGTACCCTACGTGCGTCTCGAGCCCATCCTCGTCACCAAGGGCCTCCTGGACGAAACCGTCATCAAGGACGGCTTCCACAGCAAGGAGAGCGTCTACCGCAACATCAAACGCTGAACCGCGGGCTGTCCGAAAGAGACCGCTCACTATACGCTTTTGTCTGCATCCATTCTGGACTTTCCCTCCTTTTGGCGCATAAAAGTGCTAACTCGCCCCAGGAACCCGCTCAAGCTTGTTTTGTGCGCATTCTGGCATGAAAGTTCCTGATGACGATTCCTCGCATTGGACAAATACTGAATTCAGTGGCACATCGCCACAGGCCGGCTTTCGTGCCTGCCATTGTCATTTCAGGAGGGTCTACATGCGACGTTCCATTATAGTATTGGCATCGCTCATGTTCCTGCTCGTTCTCGGCAATTCCGCCTTTGCCCAGGTCCAGGTCGGCATCGTCCTGCCCACGAAGGATGAACCCCGCTGGATCCAGGACCAGACAAGGTTCATGGACGCGCTCAAGACTGCCGGCGTCAGCGCCGAAGTCCTCTTCAGCCAGGGCGATCCGGCAAAGGAAAAATCCAACGTAGAAGCCTTGGTCTCCAAGGGAATAAAAGTCCTCATCATCTGCCCGCAGGACGGGACGGCGGCAGCCGCCGCGGCGGACGAAGCCAACAAAGCGGGCGTGAAAGTCATCTCCTATGACCGTCTCATCCGCGACACGGCTTCCGTGAACTATTATGTCACGTTCGACTCCGTCCAGGTCGGCATGGCCTGGGGCGATTACCTCGTGAAGAACGCCAAAGGCAAAGGCAACAACCTCTACCTCTATGCGGGCGCCGCTTCCGACAACAACGCCTTCCTCTTCTTCGAAGGCGCCTGGAAAGTGCTCCAGCCCAAGATCGCCGACGGAACCTTCATCGTCCGCAATTCCAGCAAGGCCGCCGCCCTCGCCAAGAAAGCCGTTCTCACCAGGGATGAGCAGTCCAGCATCATCGGCCAGGTAACCACGAACTGGAACTTCGCCGACGCCAAGTCCAAAGCCGAAGCCAACCTCACGGTCGCCAAAGCTTCCGAGAAAGGCACCGTCTATATCGCCGCCCCCAATGACGGCACCGCCAGAGCCATCGCCGACGCCTTCGCCGCCGACAAAGCCGTCAAGAAGTACTACATCACCGGACAGGATGCCGAAATCGCGTCCATCCAGTACATCATCGATGGCAAGCAATCCATGACGGTCCTCAAGGACGTACGTATTCTCGTCCAGGATGCCATCGCCGCCGCCGTCGCCTATCTCAAGGGCAGCGTGCCTCCGAAGACCACGACCTACAACAACGGCAAGATCGATGTTCCCGCCAAACCGACTCTCATCACCACGGTAACCAAGGAAAATGTCAAGGCGACCATCATCGATTCCGGCTACTGGCCTGCCAGCGATTTCAAGGGGCTCTAACCGCCATCTCTGCTGAACCAAGGTAAAAACTGCCAAGGGAAGGCGGCTGCTTGACAGCTGCCTTCCCTTTTGCATCCATAATACAAGACGAGGCGAAAAGCATGGATACCGCAATTCTCCAGATGAAGAACATCTCCAAGACCTTCCCTGGCGTCAAGGCGTTGAGCGACGTCAACTTCAGCGTACAAAAGGGTGAAATCCACTGTTTGGTCGGCGAAAATGGCGCGGGCAAGTCGACGCTCATGAAGGTCTTGAGCGGCGTCTATCCTTTCGGCGATTACGAAGGGGAAATTCTCTATGACGGCAAGGTGCAGCGCTTCAAGGATATCGCCGACAGCCAAAAGGCGGGCATCGCAATCATCTACCAGGAACTCGCCCTCGTGCCCGAAATGGCCGTCTACGAGAACATTCTCCTGGGCCACGAAATCCGCAAAGGACTTGGCATCGACTGGAATAAAATGATCGTGAGGGCGAATGAACTCCTCGCTAAAGTCCACCTCAAAACCAATCCCGAAATGAAAGTGAGGGATCTGGGGGTAGGCAAGCAGCAGCTCGTCGAGATCGCCAAGGCCTTGAGCAGGGACGTCCGTCTTCTCATCCTGGACGAGCCCACGGCCGCATTGAACGAAGACGATTGCGACAACCTCCTCGATCTCATCGTCGGCCTCAAGAATTCGGGCGTTACCTGCGTTCTCATCAGCCATAAGCTCAGGGAAGTGATTCGAATCGCCGACAAGGTTACCGTCCTTCGCGACGGCAAGACAATCGTCACTCTCGACGCATCCAAAGGTGAAGTCAACGAGAATATTCTCATCAAGCACATGGTTGGGCGCGAGATCACCAACATCTACCCCGAACGCAAAAAGATAGAAGTCGGCGAGATCGCCCTCGAAGTGAGGCATTGGGGCGCCATTGTTCCCCAGAGCGAGAGGCATGTGCTCGATGATATTTCCATAACGGCCCGGAAAGGCGAAATTATAGGCATAGCCGGCCTCATGGGATCGGGTCGCACCGAGCTCGCGCGCAGCATTTTCGGCAATCCCGATGGCTATCGTCTCTCGGGCGAACTCCTCGTCCATGGTTCGCTAGTCAACTTCACCAGCCCCCGGCAAGCCATTCGCGCGGGCATCGCCTACGCCACAGAAGACAGGAAGGGCAACGGTCTCATTCTCATCCAGGATATTAAGGCGAATATCACCTTGGCCAACCTCAAGGCAATCGCCAGGCATGGCATGGCGGTGGACGATAACAAGGAGATAACGGCGGCCGAAAAATATCGAGAGATGCTTAATATAAAAACGCCTAGCGTCGAGCAGAAAGTCATCAATCTTTCGGGCGGCAACCAACAGAAGGTCTCCGTCGCCAAATGGCTTTTCGCCGGACCCGATGTCCTCATATTCGACGAGCCCACGCGCGGCATCGATGTTGGCGCGAAATATGAAATCTACTGCATCATGAACGACCTCGCGGCCAAGGGCATGTGCATCGTCATGATTTCTTCGGAACTTCCCGAGATCCTCGGGATGAGCGACAGAATCTACATCGTCTCCTCGGGGAAAATCTCGGGCGAACTTTCCCGCGCCGAAGCCACGCAGGAAAAGATCATGCAGATGGCCACCAACTATTAAGGCAGGAGGAACCCTCGTGAAATCGATCGATATCCGGAAAATGATTCGCGCCAATCTGCGCGATTACGGCATGTATATTGCGCTCATCGTCATCATGGGCATCTTTACTGTCGCCACGAACGGTCTATTCCTCTCATCGAGGAACATCGCCAACCTTCTGAACCAGACCGGCTATATCGCGGTCTTGGCTTTCGGAATGACCCTCATCATCGTTATACGACACATTGACCTTTCGGTCGGCTTTCTCGCCGGCTTCCTCGGCGCTGTCGCCGCCATCGCCCTGACGGCCTGGCATTTGCCTCTTATCGTTGTTCTTCCAATGACCCTCGCCATGGGCGTCGTCGCCGGCCTCATCACCGCCTACCCCGTCGCCAAGCTGGGCGTTCCCGCCTTCGTCGCCTCCCTTGCCGGCTGGCTCATCTACCGCGGCGCGATCCTCCTCGTCACCGCCCAAACCGGCACCATCATC
>Ga0172379_10004705_pt1 | contig 19778 bp, 19 predicted proteins | sample GrowelOW334metaG_FD_119756 | JGI IMG/M metagenome (GOLD analysis project Ga0172379, IMG submission 119756) | Groundwater microbial communities from an aquifer near a municipal landfill in Southern Ontario, Canada - Groundwater well OW334 metaG | ecosystem: Environmental > Aquatic > Deep...
CGGTTGGTCACGCGTACGGGCGCGGCGCGTATATTACCATATAATTTGAAATCAGGTAAATACCTGCAATGCCCCGATGCGCGACATATTCGCGGTTTCTCGAAAAAGGTTTGAGCGACGATGCCGCGCGCGGGTCAAAAAGGCTCATGCCCTGCCGGCTGATCCCAAAACCTCGATATTCTTGTGCATGTAAAGCTTCTTGAGCTCGTCGCGAGCCGGCCCCAAGTACTTGCGGGGATCGAACTCATCGGGCTTCTCGAACAAGACTTTGCGGATCAGGGCGGTCATGGCGAGGCGTCCGTCCGAGTCGATGTTGATCTTGCAGACCGCGCTTCGGGCGGCCTTCCTGAGTTGTTCCTCGGGAATGCCCACCGAATCCTTAAGCCTGCCACCGTACTGCTCGATCATTCGCACATATTCCATGGGCACGGAAGAGGAACCGTGCAGGACGATGGGGAAGCCGGGGATGCGCTTCTCGATTTCCTCGAGGATATCGAAGCGCAGGGGGGGCGGGATAAGGACGCCATCCGCGGTGCGCGTGCACTGCTCAGGCCTGAATTTCGTGCGCCCATGGCTCGTGCCGATGGAGATCGCCAGGCTGTCGACGCCGGTTTTCTTCACGAAATCCTCAACTTCCGAGGGCTGCGTATAGTTGCTATGCTCCGCGTGAACGTCATCCTCGACGCCGGCCAGGACGCCGAGTTCGCCTTCGACCGAGACGTAGTCTTTGCGGGAGTGGGCGTATTCGCAAACTTTCTTCGTGAGGGCGACATTCTCGTCGTAGGGAAGATGGGAGCCATCGATCATGACCGAGGAAAAGCCGTTTTCGATGCAATCGACGCAGAGTTCGTAACTGTCGCCGTGATCGAGATGCAGAACGATGGGAATGGCGTAGCCAAGTTCCTTGGCGTATTCGACCGCGCCGCGCGCCATATTGCGCAGGAGCGTGGCGTTGGCGTATTTCCTGGCGCCCGATGAAACCTGAAGGATGACGGGGCTCTTGGTTTCCACGCAAGCCTGAATGATGGCCTGCATTTGCTCCATGTTGTTGAAATTGTACGCTGGAAGGGCATAGCCGCCTTTAACGGCTTTTGCAAAGAGTTCTACCGTGTTGAAAAGCCCTAGTTCTTTATAGCTGGTCATAGTACCTCCGGGGAATCGGGGCGCGGAAAGCCTTTGTCGGTTATGCGCGGCCGCCTGGGGCCAATTCCGGCAAAGTCGAAATGCGGCGCTCCGGATGCTTTTTTCTGCGCGTATTTCCTGTTAATCTTATGGATAGACCAAGCGATCGTCAAGCGGGCTGAACAAATGGAGGGCTATGAAGCGCGTCGAAGAAGCAAAACAAAACAATCCTCGCGCGGTGAACGGCACTCAAGACCATGAGTTCGCGAGGTGGTCCGCGCCTTATTCGCCTAACCTTGCCTTCTGGCGGCTTTTTACCGCTTTTTCCCTCATGGCGCTGCTATTATCCTGCAAAGGTCAGGGAGACCCAGCTTCCAGCGATGTCCTTAAGGCTGCAAACGCTTCACGACCGGCGGTTCAAGTGCCCGCGGCAAGGGAAGCGGTTGTCTCCCGACTGATCGACGAGTCTTTCGCTTTGCTTTTGCCGGAAGCCGCTTCGCGATTTTCCGCATTGCCTGACGCCAGCGGCGCCGCGGGCTCGGCCCCTGTCCCCATGGCCAGCATGAGCAAAACCATCGAGAAGATTTTCGGGCAATGGGTGAGCGGAAACGCCACGTCCGCAGCAGCCGAAGCGCCGGGAGCCGCGATCGTCAGCCCCCTGGCGGCGGCCGGTTTGGCATCACGGCTTGCCTCGATGAATGCCCCGCCCCTCTCCTTCCCTCCTCTCGTCGTGCCTTTCGCGTCGGGCGGTTCCGCGCTCAACCAGCCTGGCATATACGCGATCGAATATGATTATGAGACTGCCTATTCAGCGATGGGAAAGAAGGCGGCAGCCTACCTGGCGCGCGCTACCGATAAAAGCGGTATCAAGCCTGTCTGCGGGTTCGTATTCCAGGAAAATTTCATGCGAAGACGGGGGGCGTTCGAGGCCTTCATGGCCGCGTTCCAAGCCGAAGCCGGGGAAGATCGTCTCGTCGTTCAGGAACTCGCTCCCGAGAAGCTGAAGACGGACCCGGCGGGGGCGACACAGGAAGCCGTGGCGATGGTCCTGGATGGAAGAGCTTCAAAAGGGAGCGGCACCGAAGCCGCGAAGGTGTCGGTCGTCGCGCTCGCCATCGATAACGCGTTCATAGCAGAATCGGCCGCCGCGGGCGCCGGCAAGGGGACGCTTTTCCTGGTCGACGGAAGCGCGTGGGGCGCGGAGCCGCCCGGGCCGCGGCTCTTCAGCTACCGCATCGATGGCAATCAGGAAAGACTGGCCCGGGCGGCCATCAAGGTCGCTCAGGACCTCGCCAGCGGCCGCCCCGCTGCGAAGATCACGAAGGTTCCGTTGCGATTTGGACCCGTGTTCCCGAAAATATTCTGAAAGCATTGGCCTGGGCCGCGGAAGCCAGGTTTTCGACCGTCATACCCTTGAGCCGAGCCGCATATTCTATCGTGCGAGCTATGTCCAGGCTCGTTCCAGGCTTGCCGCGATAGGGCATGGGGTTCATGTAGGGGGAATCTGTTTCCATGAGAAGGCGGTCTGTCGGCGTCGCCTGGAGCGCGCGTTGGAGTTCCTCGGATTTCTTGTACGTGATGTTCCCGGCAAAGGAAAGCATGCAGCCTTTTTCAAGAAAGCTCGCGGCCTGTGCCTCCCCGTAGCCGAAGCAATGGATGATGACGGGGACGCGGGAAGCGGCGTCGGAGACGACCGCAAGGGTATCCTCGAAAGCTTCGCGCGAGTGCACGATAAGAGGCAAACCCCTATCGACAGCGAGAGCAACCTGTGCCTCGAACAGCCCTATCTGCTCGCTTCGCGGAGCTTCCATGTGATGATAGTCGAGCCCGCATTCTCCCAGCGCGCAACATCGCGCCGATCCGACATCCTTCCCCAGCGCTTCCAGGGTTTCGCGCGGCTTTTCGAGGGATTCCTTTCCCGGCCAGAGGCCCGCCGAGAATCGCACAAAAGGGTATGATCCGAACCGATCGACCCTCGACGCCAGGTCGCCGGGTCGTATTCCCACATCGACCATGAAAGGCGCGGCCCCGACATTCCCCGCGCTTGCCGCCCATGCCGAAGAATAGGCCGAGAGGAGCGCCGACACGATCTCTCCTCCAAGCCGGGCTTCCACAAGGGAAAGGTGAGCGTGGGAATCCGCGAAAACGCGTTGGCTAGCAATGCCAGCCGAATCCATGGCGGGCCGAGGGACGCTTTGCGGCGCCCGACCTGCCAAGACAGCCTCAGCGCCCTCAAGCATCGGCGCCGCCGGGACGGGTTACTGAAAACTCCAGGCCATTCGCCGATTTTCCGACCAGCACCTTGTCGCCCTCGCTCACCTTGCCCGCGAGAACGGACTTGGCGAGGGGGTTTTCCAGCAGGGATTGGATGGCTCGCTTCAGAGGCCTTGCCCCGAATCTTTTATCGAAGCCTTCAGCCGCTATAAGATCCCGGGCCTCGCCGCTGATCTCCAGCGAAATGCCCCTGTCCGCCAGCCGTGCCGAAAGCTCGGCGAGCCGCAAATCCGCGATGGAACGGATCATGGATTCGGAAAGCCTCTCGAAGAGCACGATCTCGTCGATGCGGTTGAGGAATTCCGGCTTGAAATGGGCCTTCAATAGAGAGTTGATTTCCTTGCGTATCTCATCCATGTCCTCGGCTTCCAGGATGATTTCGGAGCCGATATTGCTCGTCATTATTATGATGGTGTTCTTGAAGTCCACCACCCTGCCCTGCCCGTCGGTGAGCCTCCCGTCGTCGAGCGTCTGTAGAAGTACGTTGAACACTTCGGGATGGGCTTTTTCCACCTCGTCAAAAAGCACGACGGAATAAGGCCGCCGACGCACCGCTTCGGTAAGCTGGCCTCCCTCCTCGTAGCCGACATAGCCCGGAGGCGCGCCGATGAGCCTGGACACGGCATGCTTTTCCATGTACTCGCTCATGTCGATGCGCGTGAGGGCCTTCTCGTCATTGAAAAGGAATTCAGCCAGGGCCTTGGCGAGCTCGGTCTTGCCTACACCGGTGGGGCCGAGGAAAAGGAATGACCCAAGCGGCTTGCGCGGATCGGAGAGCCCCGCCCTATTCCTGCGGATGGCGTCCGCGACGGCAGAAAGCGCCGCTTCCTGGCCGATGACGCGATGCCTCAATTTTTCTTCGAGATCGACATACTTCTGCGATTCGCCCGAGAGCATCTTGGAGACGGGGATGCCAGTCCAGGCTGATACGACGCGGGCAATATCCTCTTCGGACACTTCCTCGCGAAGGAGCTGGTGATCGTTCGTTCCGGCTTTCATCTCGGCCGACAGCGCGTCCAACTGTTTTTGAGCCTCAAGAAGGCGCCCGTATTTTATCTCGGACGCGGCGGCCAGATCGCCCTCCCTGAGCTTCCGCTCGGCCTCGAGCTTGAGTTCTTCGATACTCTGTTTCAGCTCCCGGAGCCCGCTTATCTTCTTCTTCTCGGTCTCCCAGCGCAGGCGCATGGCATCCCGCCGCTCGGAGAGCTCGGATATCTCCTTTTCAAGTCGGGAAAGGCGTTCGATCGAAGCGGGGTCTACTTCTTTTTTGAGGGCCTGGGCTTCCATCCTCAGCTGAATGAGCTTGCGTTCGATGACGTCGAGTTCGGTCGGCTGACTCTCGATCTCCATCTTGAGCCTGCTGGCTGCCTCGTCAACGAGGTCGATGGCCTTATCGGGAAGGAATCTGCTGGTTATGTAGCGGTCGGAGAGGGTCGCGGCGGCGATGAGCGCGTCATCCCTTATCCTGACGCCGTGGTGGACTTCGTAGCGGTCCTTGAGCCCTCTCAGGATGGCGATGGTGGACTCGACGCTGGGGGCGGCGCAGTAGACTGGCTGAAATCTTCGTTCCAGCGCCGCGTCTTTCTCGATGTGCTTGCGGTACTCATCCAGCGTCGTGGCGCCAATAGCCCTGAGTTCGCCCCTGGCGAGAGCGGGTTTGAGGAGGTTGGAGGCGTCCATGGCGCCTTCGGCCGCTCCGGCGCCCACGAGGGTGTGGAGTTCGTCGATGAAAAGGATGATTTTGCCGTCCGATTTCTGGATTTCCTCGATGACGGCCTTGAGCCTTTCCTCGAATTCTCCCCTGAACTTAGCGCCAGCGATGAGGGAGCCCAGGTCGAGAGCGAGGAGGGTCTTGTCCTTTATACTGTCGGGGACATCGCCCGAGACGATGCGCCGCGCCAATCCTTCGACGATGGCGGTCTTGCCGACGCCCGGCTCACCGATAATGACGGGGTTGTTCTTGGTTCGCCTTGAGAGCACCTGCATGACACGCCTGATCTCCTCGTCGCGGCCGATGACCGGATCGAGCTTGTCGGCGCGCGCGAGGGCCGTGAGATCGCGCGTATAGCGTTCGAGGACCCTGTATTTTTCCTCGGCGTCCTGGTCCGTGACGCGTCTGTTGCCGCGCACCGCCACGAGGGCCGAGAGTATCCTGTCTTTCGTCACGCCCTGTGCCTTGAGGAGGGACGCGGCCGCGCCTTCGACGGCGATGATGCCCAAAAGCACGTGCTCCGCGGCGACATAGTCGTCCTTAAGGGCAGCCGACTCGGCTTCGGCCTTGGCGAGAACCTTCGAGGCATTGCCCGAGAGGTAGAGCTGGGCGGCCGCGCCATATGCCTTGGGCAACTTGGCTATCAGCCCTTCGGCTCCCTTTTCCACTGTCGCCTTGTCGGCCCCTATGCGGTCGAGAAGAGCCGAAACGACGCCTTCATCCTGGGTGAGCAAAGCGTAGAGGAGATGCTCGACTTCAACATTCGGGTTATCGTGCGTTTGCGCGAGGGCGGAAGCATCCCGAATGGCTTCCTGCGCCTTTAGCGTGAATTTTTCGTAGTTCATTGGATTTCCTGAATACAAAAATACGAAAAAAAGAAGTTCCCGGCAATATCGGCGGCCGGAGATAGCGAAAAGAGTAGGCGCCAGCCTAAGCCCTCTGCTATACTTTACCCATGGACAAAGATTTCAAGGCCATAATATTGCATGGATTCTCGAACGAAGAAGCGCTCGCCGTCATGAGGGCCGTAAAGTCGCTCGGACTCGGCGCTGGCTCAACCGCTTTCGCGACGACAACGCCCACGAGCATCGAATGGAAAGTAGGGTATCTCATAGAACACCTTGCCGAAGAGCATGCCATGGCGCGCGAACGGATCAAAAAGGCCTGAACGGCAAAAAGCGCCGGCCGCAAACGCGGCCGGCGCCCTCAGATAGCGGCAGAGCTTTTTATTCGGGGTCGAAATCGGGCATCTTCGCTTTGAGAGCCTTCACGAAATCCTCGCCGCTCGAGCTTCGCTTGAGCGCGATAAAGACGACGTTATCCCTCCCGGAAATCGTCCCGAGCACATCATCCATCCCCATATTGTCGATGGCAAGAGCGACGGAATCGGAGTGGCCCGAAAAGGTTCTCACCACGACCAGACCCTCGTTCCAGTCGACCGAAACGTAGCCGCGCAGGAAATCCTGGATATAATGCTTTTCCGATTCTTTCCTCTCCTCTTCGGAGGGAACTGTATAATAATATCCTGTCTGGCCATCGGCGACCTTGCCGACCTTCAAATATTTGAGATCGCGAGAGAGCGTAGCCTGGGTGACCGAATAGCCCGCTTCAGAGAGCAGCTGGAGCAGGGTGTCCTGGGAATCGATTCGGTGTGCTTTTATAAGGGTCTTGACCACTTTGAGGCGCTCAAGTCTTTCTTTCATGTCGGAAATTTCTCCATTGCTAACTTTGGCGTTTGAATAGTATTGCATGTTTTTGCGTTTTTCTCAAGGCAGATTCCACAATCACAAGGCTTGCCGTGAGGTTGTGGAATCAGGGCGGAGGGGGATTGAATCCGACTCAATACTCTGAGCGTTTCCAGCCGAACTTGGTCTGCAGCCGATGAAGAAGGATATCCCAATTCGCTTTTCCCGCGAAAAAAGCCTTGGCCGCCTCATAGCCTGAGGTGAACAGCTTCCCATAGACTTCGTCGCCGGAAACGATATTGAAATTAGTCATGGAAACACCCTCATCGTCTATGAATATTGTCCTCTCCTTGTTTCTTTCCCCATAGAGCACAAGCTGTTCCTGAACAAGGAGAAGGCTTTCAAAGAGCGCTCCAATGTACTCGATCACCCCTTTCACTTCCTTGTAATTGGTCGCTTCAGGTGAGGTATAGGGGAAAAAGCCCAAGGTCTCGTCGTTCAGCCCGTTGGATAGTCTCCTGCCGTATTTCGGATCGTCAAAAATACTGATTGGGTAGTTCCACATGACGCCGCCATCGGCATAAAACTGGGGTTCCGCGGTTCCTGGATATTGAAAGGGAATGGATTCAAAAAAGATTGGTATGGACATCGACACCCTGACAGCGAGAGCTACTTCCATATCAGGGGTAGTCTCGAAAGAAAAGACTCTGCTCGTCCTGTTCGAGATATCGGTTCCCGTTATGAAAAGATCGAAAAACGGCCGATTGCCAACATGGATGGATGCCTCCCGGAAATCCCTGAAAGTGTAGGTGTCCTTTGCTGTGGTGAATTGCCCCGCTATCACGGATTTTATCCAGGTATACAGATATTCGCTCGAATACCAGCCTTTTTCCTGAATGAGGCGAACGGAGCATTGAAGATTGTTGAAAATACCGAGCGACAACTTTTTGAGAGCGTGGGGATTTACCTTGATGAGTTTTTCATGTTCGACATTCAGATTGCCTTCGGCCGGTACCTTGCGATAATCGAGGCTGTCGCTGATAGTCTTGATGGAATCAAAGCCTTGAAAATTGAGAGCGAGGACAGTCGCGGTGATGGCCCCCGCCGATGTTCCCGCCGTGCGCTCGACCGAACGCATCAGGCCATTTTCATAGAGGTATTTAAGAGCGCCGAGATAGGCGACGCCCCTTACTCCGCCGCCTTTGAATACGAGATTCCTGTAACTGGGCATGTTCCCGCTCCTTGAGTGTGGCGTTTCGCGGTCCTGTCGAGCCGAGGCGCGCATCCAAAAGCATATACCGGCTCGTGAGGATCAGTCCATGACGCCGATGCGAACCGCCGATTCACGATCCCGATTCGGACCTCTCGCCGCTGTCGGCTGGTTCGGCGCCATAGGTGTTGCACAGGATGGGTGAAACGATATAGCGTAGCCGCATGAACGGCGATTGGCGTGAAGGGATGAGAACCAGGGTTTCCACACTGCCCGGCAAAGAAGACAGGGAACTCATAGACCAGCTCGAATCGAGCGGCGCCCTCCCCTTCGCGGCAACGGCGTATTGGCTCGACCTCGCTTCCGAAGACTATCGAAACTGCGGCCGGAACGATCAAGGCATCCCCATCGACCCGATTCTTGCCCAGGTCTTGCCCTCGAAGGCTGAGTTTGAGGCCAAGCCGCTCGAGGCGACCGATCCTCTTCGCGAGCACGACCATTCTCCTTTCCCACGGCTCGTCCACCAATACCCCTCGCGCATACTTCTGCGAAGCACGGGTGAATGCCCGATATTCTGCAGGCATTGTTTCAGACGCTCGCTCCTGACTCACGAACGCGGCTTCATGGAGGAAAAGGCTCAGGAAGCGACACGCGCCTATCTTCAAGCCCATCCGGAAGTGCGAGAAGTCCTCGTTTCTGGCGGCGACCCCCTTACCGCATCAACGGCGAAGCTGGAAGGCCTTTTCGCCCGGCTTAAGGAGGGTCGTCCCGGCATTCTCATACGGCTTTGCACGCGGGCTCCTGTCACCCTTCCCGACAGGATCGACGACGAACTTGTCGCCATGCTCTCCCGATACAAGCCTCTAAGGGTAGTGATTCAAGTCAATCATCCGGCGGAAATTTCCCCGCTTTTCGTCCAGAAAATCGAGCTGCTTCTGCGCGCCGGACTGCCTGTCCGAAGCCAGACAGTTCTCCTGCGCGGCATCAATGATTCGCCCGATACTCTGGAAGCCCTGTTCGCAGGCCTTGTCCAGGTTGGCGTCGATCCCTACTACCTTTTCCAGGGGGATATGGCGGCGGGAACCTCCCATTTCAGGGTCCCGCTTTCCAGAGGCTTACTGATCTACGACGAATTGCGGCGGAGGCTTTCAGGGCTGGAGATGCCCCGCTTTGCGGTAGATGCGCCGGATGGTGGGGGCAAGATGTATCTTCCCGAAAGCATTGCGGGAAAAGAGGATGGATTCTGGCTGCTTCGCGGGCCAGACGGCTCGCTCCACCGTTACCCGGAAGAAACGGAAGAAGGGCAATGAAAAGGGCCACCGGTCTTAAGAGACCGACGGCCTTTTTCATTGCCCTTACTCCCACTCGATCGTGGCGGGCGGTTTGGATGAAATGTCGTACGCGACTCGTCCGACGGCCGGCACTCTATTCGTGATGGCCGATGAGATTGCGATGAGATCCTTGGACTCGAAGGGATAGACATCGGCGGTCATGCCATCCTCGCTTATGACAGCCCTCAGCGCGACGACGTAGCCGTATTTCCTCTCGTCGCCCGCCACGCCCACCGAACGGATGGGCAACAGCACGCAGAATGCCTGCCAAATCTTGTCGTAAAGCCCCCGCTCCTTGAGTTCGGCTATGTAGACAGCGTCCGCGTCCCTCAAGATGTCGCATTTTTCCTTCGTCACATCGCCGAGAATCCTTACGCCCAGGCCGGGGCCGGGGAAAGGGTGTCTGCCCACGACATGGGGAGGCAGTCCCAGAAGGCGGCCCAAGGCCCTGACTTCGTCCTTGTATAGCCTGTCCAGCGGCTCGATTACCCGCCCCTCGGCCCTCTTCTTCTCGACGAGGGGGCTCCGGACGTTGTGGTGACTCTTGATGACCTGCGCCTTCTTGCCAACGCCCTTGCCCGACTCGATGAGGTCGGTATAGAGGGTGCCCTGCACGAGATAGGCGTTGGGAATGCCGAGGCGGGCCACCTCGCGCTCCTGAATCGTGATGAAGAGGTCGCCGATGATCCTGCGCTTTTTCTCCGGATCGGCCTCGCCGCGCAGCGCTCCGAGAAACTCGGCTTCGGCGTCGACCTTCTGCAGGTGACGCGCCCCAAGCGAAGACAGGTTTTTCATGACCTCATCGCTCTCCGCCTTGCGCATGAGCCCAGTGTCTATATAGAGCAGGTAGACTTGGCCGGGATCGAGAACTTTGAGGAGGAAGGCTCCCGCCACGGTGGAATCGACGCCCCCCGAGATGAGGAGGAGAACGGGTTCGCGGCCTATCTTCGCCTTGATCTTCTCCGCTTCCCGCTCGAGATAGGCCTGCATCGACCACCCGCGGCCCGCGCGGCAGATGCCCAGGACGAAATTCTCGAGGATCCTGGGGCCGAACTCACAGTGGCTCACCTCGGGATGGAACTGGACGCCCCAGCGAGGCAACGTCGAATGCGCGAGAGCGGCGGCTATGCCCCCCTCAGATTCGGCTATAACCTCCCAGCCGGCGCCCGGATTTAGGATAGAATCCCCATGGCTCATCCAGCTGGAAAATTCCCGGGCCACTCCCGCGAAAAGCGCGTTCGCGGCGCCGCTGTCGCGGAGAAACACGGGTTTTCTCCCGTATTCGCGTTCGGGAAGGCGCTCTACGGCGCCTCCTGAATCCAGCGTTATCCGCTGTATGCCATAGCAGATGCCGAGCATGGGCAAGCCGCACGCGTAGAGCGTCTCGTGGGGCGCGGGCGCTCCCTCTTCATAGGCGCTGAAGGGCGAACCCGAGAGGATGATACCCACGCAATCTTTGAGTTCCGCCGCTCCTAGGGCCGAATCCCCGGAAATTATCTCTGAATAGACGCCCAACTCCCTCACCCTGCGGCCTATGAGCTGAGTATATTGGCTGCCATAATCGAGAATCAGGATCTTATCCACGGGCTCTCCCTCACGATAGTCTGCTGGCGGTCGGATCCGACCGAAATGATCGATACCGGTGTTTCGGTGAACTCTTCGATAAACTGGATGTATTCGCGGGTCCGCAAGGGAAGTTCGTCCCATGAGCGGCATCCGTCGATGCGCTCGTTCCAGCCCGGGAATTTCTTGAGGACGGGAGTCGCATCCTCAAGATCCTTTATTGAGGCGGGGAAGTCCTCGACAACCTTGCCGCGGATTTTATAGGCGACGCAGGCCTCGAATTCGGGCAGGGCGTCGTAGACATCGATGTGGGTAAGCACCAGGCGGTCGAGCGAGTTTACGATGCAGGCATACCGCAGGGCCACGAGATCGAGGTAGCCGCAGCGCCGCGGCCTGCCCGTCGTCACGCCGTATTCATTACCCGTCGTCCTTATGTAATTCGAGAGGGAGCCTGGCGAATCATCGGCGAACTCCGTCGGGAAGGGTCCGTTCCCAACGCGCGTGGTGTAGGCCTTGAAGACGCCGAGGATCCTATCGACGTTGCGCGGGCCAATTCCTCCCTGGGCGGCCGCGCCCGCGGCGCAGGACATGCCGGAAGAAACGAAGGGATACGTTCCCGTGTCGATATCGAGGAGAGCGCCCTGGGCTCCCTCGAAGAGGGTCCAGGCGTTCTGGTGATGGTGAAGATACGAGCTGGCGTCCACGGACATGGGCAGGAGCTTTTCTCTCCACGCAACCAGGAAGGCCCTGTCGTCGTCGGTCAGGTTGCGGAGGCGATCTTCATCGTCGATGTCGGCAAGCCGTATGCCATCGCGCGAGGCTTTGAGGGAATAGGCGATGCCGATTCCCCTGCCCGTCGTGCCGATGGGCTTCTTCCGCTGGCTGTCCATCTGCTTGTCGAGTTCCTTGTAGCGCGGAAGCACCAGGTGGGCGCGATCGGAGATGAAAACCCTGCCTTCCCAGTCGATGCCCCTCTCCTTGAGCGCGCCCAGCTCCAAGAAAAGCGCTTCGGGATCGATGACCATCCCGCTTCCCAGGATGACGGTTTTGTCCGGATAGAGAATGCCCGAGGGAACGAGATGGAGGGCGTAGCGCGTTCCGGAGAGGACGATTGTATGCCCCGCGTTGGCGCCGCCGGAGAATCGAACGACGATGCCTGCCTCGTGGGCGAGGTAATCGACTATTTTCCCCTTTCCCTCGTCGCCCCACTGGGCCCCGATAATCACTACGTTCATTGCTTTTTCTCCTCTTTATCCGGGAAGCTTACCCAGCCCGGGAATTTGTGCGAGTACGAAGATTACCTTCCAACATTCAACGTTTCTGAGCGAAAACCCTGTAGTTTATGTCAGGGAACAGGTTGTTCCGCTTCTCAAGCGTGGTCAGCCACTCGGTGTCGACCGTATTGGCGCAGAGCATTTCATAGATGCGCGTAAAATTGCCAACCGATTCCTCGATCTGTCGCTTCGCGAAGGAACTGGACTGCCCCGAACGGAGGAGGAGGGGCCAGTCCGAAGACATCGTGAGCAAGGCTTCGCGGGCGCCCTGGTTCAGGATGCGTTCCCTCAAGCCCGATTCGTTGGGGAATCGCTCGGCAAGCTCCATCATCCTCTCGATAGCCTGGTGGCTGTGCCGGTGGACCCAGTCATTCGAGCCATCCAGCCAGACTTCGGCGTAACCGCCCTCGCCCCACGAGGAAAATTCCGGTTCGGAAAGGGGGTTCTCGGGAAAGTGGCGCTCATACTCGCCTAAGGTCACGAACTCAAGGTCGTCATCATCGCGCTTCCTGGCCGCTGCCCTGAAGAGCGCCTCGAGGAACTGCGGGCCTTCGAACCACCAATGGCCGAAGAGTTCCGCGTCGTAGGGGCAGACAATGAGGGGTTTGCGCTCGTTCATCCAAAAGGAAGCGGCCCTGGCGGCTGCCTTGCGTTCCGCCAAAAAAGCGTGGGCATGTTCCACGACCTTCGCGCCGGCGGCCACGGGTTCGTAGGGCCTTTTTTGGTCGGTGTGGCCGGTGACGGACCAATACTTGAATCCGGTTGAGCCGCGCTCGATGCCTTCTCCCAGGAAGGGGCTTACATAGGCTGAGTCCAAATCGTAGCCAATGTCGCGGTAGAAATCCCGGTACACAGGATCGGCGGGGTATCCTTCGGTTTCCGACCAGACGGCTTTCGTCGCCCCGGCGTCCCGTATGAACACGGTGAGTCCCGATGGGGTCGTGATTGGTGAAAAGGAGCCATAAAAGGGGGTAGGATGCCCGAGAAGCGCCCCTCTCGTCGTGACGAGCGTGTATTTTATATTGTAGTTGTGGAGCAATTCCCCTAGGCCGGGATACCATCCGAATTGGGGGAGCCAGAATCCCTGGGGATTTTTCCCGAAAACCGACCGGTGCGTCACGATCGCGGTCTCCACCTGCGCGTGGATGGCTTGGGGGGCATCCTGGAATAAGGGGAGGAACGCGTGCGTAGCGCCGCTCGTGAGCACTTCAATTTTGCCCTTTTTATAGTAGTAATCGAAAGCCGCTAATATGTTGCGCTGATAGAGGTTTTCAAAATCTTCTTTATTCCGCTGGTAGAGGCTTTGATAGAGTTGCGCCAGCGGGGAGAAAATCGGATCGTCCTGAAGCCGCTTTTTTTCGCTGGCCGCAAGCTCGAGCTGCAATTCCAGATAGCGCGAATAGCGATCGCAGAGGAGCTTGTCGGAGAGCATGGCAAGCAGCGTGGGGGAAATCGCTATACTGAGCTTGAAGGGCACGTTTTCCGATTCCAGTTTCCTGAAGAGGCGCAAAAGCGGAAGATAGGTTTCCGAAATTGCCTCGAAAAGCCATCGCTCTTCGAAAAACGGCTCGTACTCAGGCTTCCTGACGAAGGGAAGATGGGCATTGAGCACCAGTGCGAGGCAGGGCTTCTTCATCTTCTTTATCTTATTCTCCATCGGCCATCAGGATTCTGTTCGGATTTTCGTCCCTTGGCTCTGTCAAATGCAGGCCTTCCATGCCTGAGAGAATCAGCAAGCTCTTCGTGATCTGGGGCATCTGCTGCGTCCGCCGAATGTAATAGAACGGCATGCGCACTTCGTTGGATCGCGCCAGAGCTTTGATCTTATCACCTTTTCTCAAGCACAAGTCAACACGATACGTTGAGCCGGGTTGGGGGATATTGATGTACCATTTCCAGTCGTCGAGGGTGATGCCGATGTCGAAAAAATCTTTCTTGTGTTCTTTTTGGGAATTCAGTTCGGTGACCCTGAGGAATAGGCCGGCGGAAGATTCCTCTTCGGTAAAGGGCGCGCGCTTTTGCTCGGAAATGTCCCAATAGGCGTAGATCCATGATGGATCCCGCGGCAGCGCCCTTATCATGGTCTCGTTGTACCGCTCGGGGATGCCGGGAAGATCGGGGGATGGGAAGGGGATAAAAGCGCCCCCGGAGAGCTTTTTCTCTTCCACATGGCCCGTCCCGTCGTGGCTGAATACTCTGTCCCTGTCGTCGTCATCCAGGGCGGAGATTATCTCCTCGATAATGAAGGGACGATCCAGGCCTTCGGGGATATAGATGCCCATGCGTTCAGCCAGGAGGATGAGCTCCTGATCCGAGAGCAGCGAAAGCTTTTCAGGGTTCACGTTGCTATAGTGAAAAATGCGAGCATGCTTGTCAAGTATGACAGCAAGCCCTCAAGGCTCTGAAGCCGGCCGAGAGTCCAGGTCTGGCGAGGATGCCGAGCCGGGGGTTTCCTGGGCGTCGCCGGATGAAGGAATTCTATCCCCTTGATAGGATTGCCCGCTTTTCCGCGCCGCTGGCTTTCTTCTTCTCCGCGGCCTCTGGGGCTTCTGGAGTATCGACAGGCCTGAAGTCCTGAAAATCATGAGAACGGCCGCCTCGAGTTCCACACGCGGCGGGTTCAGGGGCTGTATGAAGGATCTTGCCGAAAGGAGAGCCGCCCGGAAAACCTCGCTGGAATCTTCTATCGTTCCTTGCTCGGGCACAAGCCACGATTTGAGGAAATAGGAAAGCGCGACCGAAAGCTTCTGCTTTCCGCGCGCCGACGATTCCTCGCCGGGCTGCTCGATATCCGCGTCGCTTATGTCGATATGAAGAGCGTCGAGGGTTTTCAGGTCGGCGAACAGTCTCTTCGAATAGCCGATGTCGGCCAGGATTTTTGCCCATACCGAGGGGACGAAGTACTCGAGAAGCTTGAATTCGCTCAGGGCGCGGAAAATGGGCTCGGATTTTCCTGAAGCCAGAATCTTGAAGAATTCCTCGGTCATCCTCGAATGGCTTACTCCGGCGAGAAGAGGCGCGTCCTTCCTGATTGCCCGCCTGAGCGCGAATGGTACGCTGAAGCCCGCCAGCGAGCCGTACTTCACGCCGCGGATGATTCGCACGGGGTCTTCCTTGAAGATTCTGCCGATCGGAATAATGGGTTTGATCTTCCCGGCCTTGATATCCTTGAAGCCGCCGACGAAGTCGACGAGGGTTTCATCGGTCGGATCGTAGTAGAGGGCGTTAAAAGTGAAATCGCGGCGCAGGACATCCTCGTCCATGGTGCCGAATTCGTTGCCCACCGATCCATTCTTGTTGGACCTGAAGGTGCTCACTTCGAAAATCTTTCCGCCCGCCATAATATGGACGAGGCGAAATCTCTTGCCGATGATCCTCGCGTTCCTGAAGATCTTCTTTATTTTCGTAGGAAGGGCATCGGTGGCCAGGTCGAAATCCTTGGGTTTTCTATCCTGCAGGAGGTCGCGGACCGCGCCTCCCACGATATAGGCTTGATGTCCCGAGTTTTTGAGGTGTTCGATTATCCTGATGGCGTCCGGATCGATCATGGATTTCTTGATGCCATGTTCGCGTCCGGTATAGATGAGTGCTTGCTCGACAGGTTTTCCTTTCTTGTCTCTGCGATATCGGGTGAACACGAAGAAGCCTCACTCGTTCATTATGATGCTAAATCCAAGACCTGCATGGATCCGTGGAGCAGGAACTTTCCGATTATGCAATCAAGTGGCGCGATTATGCAAGGTGCCTCGAAAACCAATCGGCGATGTCGGAAAGCACTTCAGCCTTGTTCAGTTCGTTGATGCTCTCATGTCTGCCGCCTTCATAGCATTTGGCTTCGAAATCCACAAGCCCGAGTTCCTTGAAAACCCGCGACAGCTTCTCGAAGCCCGGCTTCATGCCGATGACGGGATCCTTGCATCCACAGAACAAATAGACGGGAAGGTTTGTCGGAACGCTTTCAAGAAAGCCTTCCGCATAGACTTTCCTAAGGCCCCGTATCAGGTCGCTGTAAAAGCCATAGGAGCAGACGAAATTGCATTTTGGGTCTTGGACATAGGCGGCGACGACGCTTTCGTCCCTGCTTATCCAGTCAGAGCCAGTTTTCGCGTTGGGCACCGTCTTCGCGTAGCCGCCAAAAGTCATGGCTCGGGGCAGCTTGGCCGGAGCGCGCGCTCCCTTCACCATCATGCCTATCCTGACCACGAGGCCCCCCGCAAAATCGAGAAGCGGCGCCGGCTTTTCGGGAGGAGCCGAAAGGACGACACCATCGAGATATTTGCCGTAAATCCCGCAAAGAGCCAGCCCGAGCAAAGCGCCAAAGGAATGGCCGAAATAGTAGAGAGCGATGCCCCCCTGTTCCTTGGCGGCGAAATCCCCAAATTCCATGAGATCCTCGACGACTCGTTCGAAGCCATCGGCATCGCCCAGGTAGCCTCTATTCTCACCTTCGTCAGTGTCACCATGACCCCGTAGGTCGGGAATGTAGGCAGCCAGGCCAATGGAGGCGAGCGTTTCCGCGAGTTCGAGAAAACGACTCCCGTAATCGTTCATTCCATGTCCTATCACGACGACAGCCTTGGCGGGAATCGAAGGGCTCACTTTTTGGTACGCGATCATTTTTCCATCCGAAGCAGCAAACCTCAAACCACTTTCTAACATGCTAGCCCTCCATGGACGCAAAAGGCAACCTCAACATTTTTCCCTATAATCGAGGATACATTATAGGTTTGCTATAGTATCGGTTCAAGCGGAACAAAAATGTAGCATCGAATTTTATGGACCTGCGGTGCTGGCGCAAGATCGGCATGAGGCGCTATACTGCCCGGGCGGATGCGGCCGGCGATCCTGCGAGGATCCCAAGAAACCGCAACGGCGCGGGGAACAACTGAAAACCTTCTTATCACATAACAAGGAAGAGACAATCGCATTCGGCGAGCTGATCGGAAAAGCAGCGCCGGGAGGTAGCGTCATCGCCTTCAGGGGCGATCTGGGCGCTGGCAAGACCACGCTGAGCAAGGGTATCGCTCAGGGTCTCGGCATCGATGAGGAAGTGACCTCCCCTACCTACACGATCGTCTCCGAATACAGAGGAAGGCTCGCATTGTACCATATCGATGCGTACAGGCTCGCCGGAGAATCCGATTTCGCGGAAATCGGGGGGTATGACATGCTCGAAAGCGCGGGAAGCCTTTGCCTCATTGAGTGGAGCGAGAGGCTGCCGGGAATCGTGAACGATTCGACGGCAATCATCGATATTCGCGTCGAGCATGGCGACGAACGCAGGCTTTCCTTGAGCGGTGCCTGGCTGGAGGCTTTGCTGCCATGAACATTCTCGTCTTCGATACTTCCACCGACATTCTTGCCGTCGGCGTTGCCAAAGACAATGGGAGCATGAAACTGAGCGCCGAAAGCGGCTTCCGGCATTCCGAGACCCTCTTGCCTGCGATCGAGGGCTGCCTTTCAGAGTCTGGTCTGGAACTCAAGGATATCGAACTCATCGCCTGCACCAGCGGCCCGGGATCGTTCACTGGGCTGAGAATAGGTATGTCCACCGCCAAAGGCCTCTCGCTTGCCCTTGGAATTCCCTGGGTCGGCGTGCCAACCTTGGACTGCATTGCTTTCGGGCACGAAAAACCAGGATGCATGACAGTGCCAGTGCTCGATGCCAGGAAAAACAGGCTATACGCGGCGCTCTATCGCGGGGGGAGAAGAGTCAGCGAGTATCTTGATATTTCGATTGCCCAATTGCTCGCCCTTCTCGATGGCGAAGAAGAAGCGCTATTTATCGGCCCCGACGCGGAGATTTTCGCCGATTACGCTCTCGAAAGGCCGGGATTCATCATCGAGACAGACAATCCTGAAAATAAGCTCAGAGGCTTATCAACTCTGGCGGAGCTCCACTATAAGGAAAAGGGAGGGGCCAGCGATGATGAAGGCCCCCTGTACCTGCGTGAACCGGAGATCGGCTGAACGGCTCCCCTCAAAGCATTTTAAGGAACACTCTCCGACGCTTGTGCTGCCGCTTGGGATAGTCCTTCCATAGCCCGTGCACGGCAACATTCGTTTCCAGTTCGGGGTTGGTCTCGGAAAACCGTATTCCATTGTCTATGGCACTCTGGTTGAGACTGGTCATTATGATGGCGACCACTCCCCTGGCGACGAACTCCTTGCGGACCGCGATCAGCATCATATCCATGGTCTTCGGCTTTTTCAGCGCCATGAGAAGACGGATCCATCCGAAGGGCAGGAGCCTGCCGCGCGATTTATAGAGGGCATCGGAGAGGCTCGGGATCGTTATCGCGAAGCCGGCGAGCCTTTCCTCCTTATCGACGAGAATTTTAGTGAAGCGCGGATCGACGAAACTCAGGTATTGATCGATATAGGCTTCGACCTGCTTCCGAGATAGGGGCGTGGTGCCATAAAGCCCGGCATAGGCCTCGTCCAGAAGTTCGAAAAGTTGATCCGCGTATTTTTTAATGAGCTCCTTCTTGTTCTTCCACTCCGCAATCCGAACGCCCGATCGCTTGGAGATAATCTCATTCACTCTGAGAACCTTCTCGGGAATAGCTTCGGGGGTCTGAACCAAGAATTCTATCCAATCGACATCCTTTGCATATCCAAGTTTTTCCATGTAAACGGGATAATAGGGATAGTTGTAAATCGTTGCGAAGGTAGCGCGCTCGCCGTAGCCCTCCACGAGCATCCCCTCACGGTCCAGATCCGTGAATCCCAGAGGACCGTGAACACCCTCCATTCCTTTGTCGCGCGCCCACGCTTCCACCGTTGTCACCAGCGCCTTGGCCACTTCAAAATCCTCGATAAAATCGATCCAGCCGAAACGCGCGTACTTCTTTCCCCACTTCTCCACGAAACGGCGGTTAATTATGCCGGCAATCCTTCCTACCATCCGGCCATCTTTCCACGCTGTCCAATATTCGGCTTCGCAAAATTCGAAGGCGGGATTCTTGTTTTTGCTCAAAGTATTGATATCATCGAAAACAGGAGCGGGCACCCAGTTGGGTTCGCTTCCATATATTTTCTCGGGAAACGTAACGAAAGCGCGCAGTTCCGACCTCGAGGTTACCTTTTTGATGTCGATGCTCATTGCTTCTCCTCATTTCCCCTGGATGCTTCCAATTCGGTCTTCCACTCGAAGATAAAATGCTCGTAGCCGGCAATCGTCGCCGAAGTGACGATGTCGCCCAACTCGCCTCTTCCCAGCCAGTCATTTCCTTCGAGAACATAGAGATGGTCGAGGGCGGAACGAGCATCGGCAAGGGTGAACTCCCGATCTATGCGTCTTCGGTTTTCCAATCCCTTGAGGGTGCTCTCGAAGACTTCCTCTCTTTTCTGTTCGCGCCAATCCGTGGAAGACATCATCGCTCCGCATTTCAATTTAAAAAGGATCCAGGCTCGCTTCGCGCTCCGCCCTTCCCCGTTTTCTGGCCGAAGTATAGCTAACTGCCCTTGTACTGTAAAGCGGAGATGCCCGGAAGGCCTTGACTAAGGGCCGCGCGAGCAGGTATAAATCTTCCGTTCATGGCGAGGTAGCTCAGTTGGCAGAGCAAGCGGCTCATATCCGCTGGGTCGTGGGTTCAATCCCCTCCC
>Ga0172379_10004706_pt1 | contig 19775 bp, 19 predicted proteins | sample GrowelOW334metaG_FD_119756 | JGI IMG/M metagenome (GOLD analysis project Ga0172379, IMG submission 119756) | Groundwater microbial communities from an aquifer near a municipal landfill in Southern Ontario, Canada - Groundwater well OW334 metaG | ecosystem: Environmental > Aquatic > Deep...
ATGCAGTCAGTCTTCCGGCCCGCGATTCAGTGATTCATCAGTTTGATATTCATACCTCGCGCAGTCCATCATTGATCAGCTTCAGCATTATTGCCGATTCCACTTTACCCTGGATGCAACAATTGGGGATGGGCAATATACCGACCGGCACACCGGAAGTCGATAGTTTGCTGATTCCTTATGGGCTTATGGTTAACTCCTATTTCCGAAGATTTGGATCAGAAGTTAACCATTGGGTCTTTTTTAAATCCGATAGTTTTTATAATACCCGGGCCCTGGCAAAGGCATTTGAAAAAATCCAGGGTGTGAGTCATACCGAGCCTGAATTTGCCATTGGCGACGGAAATTATATCATCGACTCCATTTACAACGATCACGTTGAACTGATCTATTCGCTGGGCTGGGGCGACTGTCCGGCCGGATGCATTAACCGTCGTTTCTGGAAATTTAATGTGTACAACGACTGCTCTGTTGAATATATGGGAAGCTACGGCGATCTTATTGATATAACTGGAATGGAAGCTATAGAAATGCTTGAACCATTGGTTTATCCAAACCCTTTCAGCGATGAATTGCGTTTTGAAAAAATTGATGGCCCCTTTGTTTATACATTGATAGATGAACAGGGCCGCATTATCATGAAGGGATCTACAGACGACAAAAAAACCAGCAAACTAAACACCTTGCTGGGCGGACTTTATTATCTGAGAATTGAGACCAGAAATGGAATATACACCACAAAGGTGATTAAGCTAAGCCGTTAGGAAATGGTACAGACGCGTTTCATCGCGTCTCCTTTTCGGATGCGATTTATCGCGTTATTTATTCAGACGCGATGAAACGCGTCTGTACCATTTGTTGAATCTGAAATATTTCCTATTTTGGTTCAACCAAAAATTTACCACATGTACGAAAAAATAACCATTAATGCTGCGATTGCTGCGGACAGAAAAAAGGTTTGGGATGCTTATACCAACTCTACACATATTGTAAACTGGAATTTTGCCTCTGACGATTGGTGTTGTCCAACCGCATCCAACGACCTCCGTGTTGGCGGAAAATACACTGCCCGTATGGAAGCCAAAGACGGAAGTTTCGGGTTTGATTTTGAATCCATTTACGATGAAGTGATACCGGAAGAAAAATTGGTATTTACGCTTGGCGATGGCAGGAAGGTTGATATTGCATTTACCGGAAGCGGAAATGAAACCGCTGTAACAATCGTTTTCGATGCCGAAAATGAAAACCCTTTAGAAATGCAACGGGGTGGCTGGCAAGCGATTTTGAACAATTTCAAAAAATATACCGAGCAGTTATAGCGCTTTTATTAACCTCTTTCTAAATCCTACCATTACCTCTATGGAATCGTCAATTCAATCTTATCACAATGCTCTGAGTACCGAAGATCGTGCCATCTGTGATGCATTGTATACCATCATTACACAAAACCTCAAAGGTGCAGAAAACAAAGTTTGGCATGGACATCCGGTTTGGTTTCTGGATGGAAATCCGATTGTGGGTTACAGCAAATTAAAAAACAGCGTACGGTTATTATTCTGGAGCGGACAATCGTTCGACGAAGCCGATTTGTTGCCCGAAGGAAGTTTTAAAGCTGCCGAAGCCCGCTACACATCAGCAGAACAAATCAATGCCGCTGCGCTGAAACGCTGGCTCAAGAAATCAAAAGCTATTCAATGGGATTACAAGAATATTGTGAAACGGAAAGGGGTTTTGGAAAAACTCAAATGAAGTACGAAGTACGGATTACGAAGTAAGAAGTAGCTGACCAAAGAGCTTTATCTCAATGACAAATATTTTGCTTCCTGGAACACAAAATTATATCATCCACTGAAGCATAGGCTGAGTCGGACACAATTACATAATTACTGAATTTCGAATGATGCGCTGCAGCTTCCTTTGAATGGATTATTTTCCTGATGTGGGAACATCTAATAACAATTAACTAATAACTATTAACGAAGTAAGAAGTAGCTGACCGGAGAAGCATTTCTCAAAACCAGGATGTTTCTACCTGGAATACATAATTATTTCATCCGCCGTAGCTCTAGCGGAGGTGGGCATAATTACATAGCTCACAATTACGAATTACAAAGCGTCAAGCCAGAAACAATATACTATGATAGGATAATCTTCAATCTTTGCACGCAACCAATAACCATTAACAATTAACGAATAACTTTATCCTAGCTTAATTCCAAAAATATACCCCACCACCGCACTCATTCCCATGGCAGCGGTTCCCCAGAAAGTAATGCGCAGGATGGCTTTTCCAATATTGGATCCGCCTGTTTTAGCAGCAAGTGCACCGAGCAGGATGAGAAACAAGATGGCGAATCCATAGAGCGAATATTCCATGGATTTCAACGGCAGAAACAAGGTAACCAGCAAAGGCAATGCGCCACCAAAGGTAAACGAGGCACCCGATGCCAACGCCGCCTGTATAGGTTTAGCCTGCGTAATTTCATTGAGTCCGAGTTCGTCGCGCAGGTGAGCGCCTAAGGCATCGTACGCGGTCATTTCTTTTGCAACCGTTAATGCGGTTTCAGGTTTAAGTCCACGCTTAATATAAATTTCGGTTAATCGCTGCAATTCCAATTCCGGCATATCATCCAACTCTTGTTGTTCGCGAGCAATGTCGGCTTTCTCTACATCGGTTTGCGAACTCACCGACACATATTCTCCGGCGGCCATCGACAAAGCTCCGGCTACCAATCCGGCTACGGTTGCTAAAATGATCGGTTCGCGTGTATCGCTGGCAGCCGCAATACCAATGGCTAAACTGGCAGTAGATAAAATACCGTCGTTCGCACCTAACACCGCCGCCCGAAGCCAGTTGCTGCGTTGTACATAATGCGGGGCAAGATAGTCTTCGGTTGTAGCGGTCATAGTTGCAATATTTTGAATGATGAGAAATTAATGGTTATGCCGGAAACAAACAATAACCTTTATGAGTATTACGAAGTACGAATTAAGAAGTTCGAAGTGGCTGACCAGAAATAAAGTGCAAAACAATGGACGATTTTACTGTTTAGGAAACTTCTAATAACTATTAACCAATAACCATTAACGAAGTGCGAAGTAGCTGACCAGAGAACATTTACTAAATAACAAAAATGTCTCTACGCTGAAAACACAATTACATAATTACACAATTACGAATTACAAATTACGAAGTACGAAGTAGCTAACCAGAAGTTTAGTGCTTAACAAAGGACAATTTTACTGCCTAGGAAATACCAACTTAATCAAGCAACAAAAACTATTCCTGACACAATATTTATTGACGAATTTATTCGTAATATCCCAACATAATTTCGGAAGATGGCAAACCGGTTTAACTTTCTGTTTGGAATACTCTCTAGCATTTGCCCTCTACTTTTAAACGCGCAAATGTTAAGAGGAAGCGTTCACAGTAAATCTGACGGAACTCCCATTGCTTATGCCAGTGTTTATTACCACTCACAAAATATCGGGACGATGACCGATTCTCTTGGAAGATTCAATATACCGTTAATTAAAAACGATTCTCTAACCATTGAACATGTAAGTTTTGAAGTAATAACTGTATTTGTATCAGATACCCTTTTAAACATCACGCTGAATGATAAATTCATTCAGCTTCAGGAATACCAGGCGCTCTCCAAACATGTGAATCGATCGGGTAATCTTGTTTTCAAATCAAAAAAAGCCTTCAAGTACCAAACCTCGTGGGCGTTGGCGTTTAACGGTGGAATAAAAGTCAGTTTCCCAATTCAAAGCAAGTTTCGCATTATTAAAGGCATATACTTAGCAGTTGGGGATATTAAAAATGCACCGGTAACGCTTAGAATTTCCATCATTGCCAGCCGTGACAAAAACCATAAAAACAAAAGTTCCGACTTACTTTTAGCAGAACATATCGCTCAACTTACAGATAGCAACCGGTATTCTCTGGTGGATTTATCTTTCGATCAAGCTGTGCATCTGCCCGACTCCGGCTTTTTCAGCATCATCGTTGAAGTTCTGAATCCGTATCTGGAATACGAATTATCTGCGAACGGACAATATGCTTATATCAAGGATAAAGAATCAGATAAAAATATTTCCATACTTATGGAAACCCGAAAAAACATCCCCGCGCAATATTGGACCAATGCCAGCTTTATGTATCGATGGAATTCAATAGAAACCCTTATAAAAAAAGTCCCATTATTTGATGCAAATGCTTTTCAAATAAAAATCAAATGGGAGAAGGAATAATATAAGTGAATCGCGCTGAAGACTTTTAAGTGTGCCCAATTATATCATTCTCCGAAACTGTAGCGGAGGGAGACATATTTACACAATTACATAATTTCACAATTACGAAATACGAAGTAACTCGCCAGAGAACTTTTTCTCAATAACAAATAACAATAACCTTCCCCTAAAACAACTTCGGTTGTTCCGGTTCTTTGCCCTTGCCTTTACCCGGGGTTTTGGTTTTTGATTTTGAGGTAAATGAATCATCATCGGAAAGCAGGCGTTTTACCTTTTCTTCTTCTTCGCGCAGCAGATCTTCATTAACAAGAAGTGTTTGCTGAGCCGGTTCTGGGCGGTTGAGGTCTTCTTTTACTTCATCTTCCATATCGGTTCCGGGATCGGGAGGCAATAAAACCACGCTCACAAATTCTTTGCCGGCAATAATATTTCCTATGGTCTTCCACCCTTTTACTTCTATAAATTCTTCGAGGTTGATGCTTTCCTCGCTGTTCATTTCTTTTTTGCGTCCTCCCCCTTTTTCCATGATCACTACCGGCGAAGTCTGGTCGGTTGCCATAACCACGCGGTTCTTCGGACTTTCAGGAATGCACAGGAACTTCTTGTTTTGCGTGAGGGTTTCAATCAGGAAACGTTTTACCAGAAATGCCTTCTCTTTGTCGTTATAGTAAATCAAACTCACCGGACGTTTCGGTTTAAACTTCCCGATATGCAATACCTGATCGGGTTCGTAATGGTTAGATAAATCGAAGTTGGTCAATTCATAATTGCCATCCCGTCCTATCACCAGAATCTGATCGTGGGTATCGAATTCGCCCAGATATTTTCCGCGAACATCCACATTCAGACGTCCTAACACTTCGTCATACCAGATCTTGCGGCCACCCAGCGTAGATGCACCTTTCGACTTCAGCTTGATCGACTTGATCAAATATTTGGAAACAATATTTCCCAATACCTGACGACCCTTGATGGCCAGTTCGGCAAAATTGAAATCGAAACTCAGCTTGCGGGCATGCGACAACGGACTCAGGGTAACTTCCACTACTTCGGCTTCACTGTTGGGGTTGGCCGTAAAGTAAATTACCTTGCTGTTGATCGAACCTGTGGTCAGATCATATTCCTTATCGCGCGTGATTCCCAACACCGGAAAACGTTTGGCATACGAGGTTTTTGTTTTCCCATCGAGGTAAATCATGTTGTAAATGCGCCGCTCGTCGTTTTTGCGGAACACATCGGCATGCAGAATGTCTTTGCCGGCAAAGAATTTATCCTGCACCCGGCTCACCACCATTTTACCGTCGCGGCGAAACACGATGATATCGTCGATATCCGAACAATCGCAGATATACTCGTCTTCCTTCATAGCATTGCCCGTACCAATAAATCCTTCGGCACGGTTTACATACAATTTCTTGTTGGCAATGGCCACGGTATTGGCCTGAATGGTATCAAACACGCGAATCTCCGTTTTGCGTTCGCGGCCCTTGCCGTATTTCTTCAACAGGTTTTCGTAATACTTGATCTGGTATGCCTTCAGGTTATCGAGATCGGCCTGCACCGTTTTCAATTCCTCATCGATACGCTTCATCAGCTCATCGGCTTTCATCGAATCAAAGCGCGTGATGCGGATCATCGGAATGCGGGTCAGTTTCTCGTAATCTTCGTGGGTGATTTCACGGATCAGTTGCTTGCGGAATTTCTTAAACCGTTCGTCGAGGTATTCAAAGAGTTTTGTTTTATCGGAATACTTTTTGAAATCGATATACATCTCTTCGCGGATAAATAATTTCTCCAGCGAACTGAAAAAATATTGTTCCTGCAACTCGGATTTTTTGATTTCGAGCTCGCGGTTGAGCAATACACGCGTGAACTCAACCGATTGACGCAACAACTCATTAATATCGGTAAAAATCGGCTTCTCTTCAATGATTACACAGGCATTGGGTGAAATGGAAACCTCGCAATCGGTAAATGCATACAGGGCATCAATGGTAATATCGGGTGAAACACCCGGCGCCAGTTGCACTTCAATCTCTACGTCTTTGGCCGTATTGTCGATCACCTTTTTGATCTTGATCTTGCCGTTGTCGTTGGCTTTAATGATCGAATCAATAACCGAAGTGGTGGTTGTGCCATAAGGAATATCTTTGATGAGCAAGGTCTTTTTATCGTACTCTTCAATGCGCGCACGCACCCGTACTTTGCTGCCTTTGGCGCCTTTGTTGTACCCGGTAATATCGATCATGCCACCTGTGGCAAAATCAGGATACAATTCAAACGTACGACCTTTGGTACAATCGATGGCTGCACGAATCAGTTCGCAAAAATTATGCGGCAATATTTTAGTAGCCAGTCCCACCGCTATACCTTCCACGCCCTGAGCCAGCAACAACGGAAATTTCATCGGTAAGGTAACCGGCTCTTTTTTACGTCCGTCGTACGACAATTGCCACGTAGTGGTTTGTCCGTTAAAGGCTACTTCCAGTGCAAACTTCGACAGACGTGCTTCAATATAACGCGGTGCTGCTGCCGAATCGCCGGTACGCACATCGCCCCAGTTACCCTGGGTTTCAATCAGGAGATCTTTTTGTCCGAGTCCTACCATGGCATCGCCAATGGCTGCATCGCCATGCGGATGGTACTGCATGGTTTGTCCGATGATATTGGCTGCTTTGTTAAAACGCCCATCGTCCATTTCCTTCATGGCGTGCATAATGCGTCGTTGCACGGGTTTCAAACCGTCGTTTACCGCCGGTACTGCCCGTTCCAGAATTACGTACGACGCGTAATCCAGAAACCAGGTTTCATATAAACCGGTGACGGGGGTAACATTATGCATGCTGTGATTTTTTGATGATTCGTCGCTCATGGATCTTCTTACTCTTCATTTATACGGCTTCCGCCTGTTCTTCCAGTTCTTGTTCAATAATATCTTTCTCAATCTTCAGATGTTCGATAATAAAATTCTGACGATCGATGGTGTTCTTTCCCATAAAATATTCGAGCAATTTCGGGATGGGTGTATCCTGGTTCAGGAATACCGGTTGCAGGCGAATATCATCCCCGATAAACATCCCAAACTCTTCCGGCGAAATTTCTCCCAATCCTTTAAAGCGTGTGATTTCAGGCTTTCCGCCCAGTTTATGTACCGCTCGTTGCTTCTCTTCGCCCGAATAACAATAAATGGTTTGTTGCTTGTTGCGCACCCTGAACAAAGGTGTTTCCAAAATATAGATATGTCCGTTCTTGGCCAGATCCGGAAAAAATTGCAGGAAGAACGTCAGGATCAACAAACGAATATGCATCCCGTCCACATCGGCATCGGTAGCAATTACGATACGGTTATAACGCAAGCCTTCCATGCCTTCTTCAATATTCAGCGCATGCTGCAACAGGTTAAACTCCTCGTTTTCGTAAACTACTTTTTTGGTAAGTCCATAACTGTTGAGCGGCTTTCCCCGTAAGCTGAACACGGCTTGTGTTTCTACATCGCGGCTCTTGGTAATGCTTCCGCTGGCCGAGTCCCCTTCGGTAATAAAGAGGGTGCTGTCGTAACGGCGTTCGTGTTTTTCGTCCTCATAATGCACACGGCAATCGCGTAATTTTTTGTTGTGCAACGATGCTTTCTTTGCACGTTCGTTGGCCAGTTTTTTGATGCCCGCCATTTCCTTGCGTTCGCGCTCGCTTTGGTTGATACGGCGCAACAAGGCTTCCGCCGTTTGCGGATGTTTGTGCAAATAATCGTCGAGGGCCTTTTTCAAGAACTCCATGGCATGCGCTTTCACGGTAGGCCCATCGGGTCCCATATTTTGCGAACCCAGTTTGGTTTTGGTTTGCGATTCAAAAATCGGTTCCTGCACGCGCACACTCACCGCAGCTACAATACTGGCGCGCATATCGGCCAAATCGAATTCTTTCTTGTAAAAATCGCGAATGGTTTTGGCATAGGCATCGCGAAACGCAAGCAGGTGTGTACCGCCTTGGGTGGTATGTTGTCCGTTTACAAACGAATAATATTCTTCTCCGTATTGGTTCTCGTGCGTGATGGCCACTTCAATGTCTTCGCCAATCAGATGAATAATCGGGTAGCGAATATTTTCTTCGTTGGTTTTGCGTTTGAGCAAATCCAGCAAACCGTCTTTCGAATAAAATTTCTTGTCGTTGTAGTGAATGGTTAAGCCCGAATTGAGGTAGGCATAATTCCACAACATGTTTTCGATATACTCCGGAATGAAGTGGTAATTCTTAAAAATCTGTTCATCCGGAATAAAGGTTACGCCTGTACCATCCGGCTCCAGGGTTTGCAATTGCTTGCTTTCTTTTTCAAGAGCGCCTTTGTTGAATTCGGCCGAAACCGTTTTGCTGTCGCGGTAGGCCTGCACCTTAAAGTACGACGATAAGGCATTCACTGCTTTTGAACCAACTCCGTTTAAACCAACCGATTTTTGAAAGGCTTTGCTATCGTATTTACCGCCTGTGTTGATTTTAGAAACTACGTCGACCACCTTACCCAATGGAATTCCGCGACCGTAATCGCGCACAAAAACCATATTGTCGGTGATCTTGATATCGATGGTTTTTCCGTGTCCCATCACATGTTCGTCAATACAGTTATCGAGAATCTCTTTCAGCAGCACATAAATTCCATCGTCGGGCGACGAGCCATCACCCAGTTTCCCAATATACATACCCGGTCGCAAACGAATATGTTCTTTCCAGTCGAGCGACCGGATGCTTTCTTCGTTATACACTACTGCGCTTGTCTTTGCTGCCATACTCCTTTTGTCGAAAATCAACCGGCAAATTAGGGCGAAAGCGAATAGGGTAATCCACAGAATGAAGCGCAGGTTGTGGAAATCTGGCTAAACCGCTGTAAATAATTGCCCAATGAGGTAAAATTTGAACCGGAGCAAGGGCATTTAAGGGTTAATTACTTGTTTGGATAGGCCAATTTTTTATTTTGCTCTAAATGCTGAATCTCGGTGAACAGGTGGGTTTTTATTTGGGGCTGCCCCCTGAAGTAGTCGCGACGGACATACGTATAATTGATTAATATTTTGCGCGCTCCACTTCAGGGGCCGGGCTATTCACTGCAAGTCCTCGCTACGCTGCGGGCTTTCCGTTTCTATCCCTCAGCCTCCTGCCGGAATGCTCAACAGCAATTTTTGTATAAAGGGAAACATTATCGCTTTAAATTTATTGGTGTCATTTCTCGATACGTCCTCCTATAGTCGGACACTCGAAATGACGGGGGAACTTATCGTAATAAGTGAAAAGCCTTGAATGAGCAGACTCTCTCCGTCATTTCGAGTGTCCGGGTTGGTAGAGAAAATAACCTCGGATAAGAAAAACCTGAAAGTAGACTATACCTCCATAGCGAACTGCGCTTCACGGACGTATCGAGAAATGACTCCCCAATAAAAATTACTCTCCAGAATGTTTTCCTTTTTTCATAGCTTGCATCTGATTCTCAGCCTAAACACAACAATATGGAAGCTCAACTCCCTGTCTTGCTTGCCTTGTTTTTTATTGCTACGGTACTTGCAACACTTGTATACTTTTACCTCGCTACACGCTCCAACCTGTTGATCGGATTGAGTGTGCTGTGGCTGGTAGTGCAGGGCCTGGCGGCCTGGTCGGGCTTTTACGAAATGACCGATGGCCTGCCTCCCCGTTTTGCGCTGGTGGTAATTCCACCTATGTTGTTGATTGTGCTTGCATTCACCCTGCCTACCGGACGGCGCTGGCTCGATTCCCTCGACAAAAGCTGGCTCACCTGGCTGCATGTGGTACGCGTGCCGGTTGAGCTCACCCTCTATTTTTTATTCCTGCACGGCCTCGTACCCGAGCTCATGACCTTTACCGGTCGCAACCTCGATATCCTTTCGGGCATCACAGCTCCCCTCATTGCCTGGTACGGATACAAACACCATTACCTCGACCGCCGCGGTATTCTGATCTGGAATTTTATGTGCCTTGCTTTACTCCTCAATATTGTGATCAATGCCGCCCTCTCTGCTCCTTTTGATTTGCAGCAACAGGCCTTCGACCAACCCAACCGCGCTGTTTTGTATTTCCCTTATCTCTGGCTTCCGGGCTTTGTGGTGCCGGTGGTGCTCTTTTCGCACCTGGTATGCATTCGGGCGCTGTGGCGGGGGGATGAGTGGAAGGTGGGGTGATTCTTATGTAAATAAATTATTGCGTCTATTTACCAATTGGAGAGCAACAAATGTCTGATTGAGAATAATTCCATGAGTAACAATAACATATTACAAAATCAAGAACATATAAGAGTGAAAAGTGAGGCTATATTTTAGTTATGTGTAATTATAACCAGTACCGACAACAGATTTAATGAAGCAAACTTTAAACTTATATAAGTATCGGCCATTAGACGAATGGACAATTAAAGAGTTAAAAGAAAGGACGATTCACTTTAAATGTCCGAACGAATATAACGACCCTTTCGACTGTAGAATAAACCTAATCATTGACGGAACGGATGAACAATGGGAATCGTACAGACAAAGAATGGGAATTACGACTGATGAATTGAAAGCATACAAAGCTGAAAGAAAAATTAAAGTAGAAAATTCTGGGTCATACTATAAGGAAATACATAGACACAGTTTACTGAACATAAGATTAAGTTGCTTTTCAGAAGTGCCAGATAATATTTTGATGTGGAGTCATTATGCAGATTCGCACAAAGGAATTTGTTTAATGTTCGAAACAATTGAATTCGACACAATTCAATATCTGGATCTTAATAAAGAGGACCTTCAATACAATTCGAGTAAACTTCCTCCAGACCATTCTGGAATTATAAGAGTTCGCTATGCAGAAAAATTACCCGAATCATATAATCACCTTGAATATGACAAAGATAAAATTGCTCCATTTTTAATGACCAAATCAACAGATTGGGCTTATGAAAAGGAATGGAGAATGATGTTGCCCAAAGAGGCTTTGAAAACCGACAATCCAAGGTATTTAGATAACCAACTGAAAGGAATAATATTTGGACTGAATTGCTCAGACGAAAATAAAAATAACATAAAAGATATCTTTAAAGGACAAGCCGTGAGTTTTTATCAAGCGACTGCAATTAAAAATGAATACAAATTGGAAATATGTCCATAATAACTACACATAACAGGTGTTTGGCAAAAAAGCGGACTCATTGGTTAAATGAAGTTTTGTGCTTCGTATCAAGTTCAGAGCTAGCAGACAGTTTAGTGCTTCGAAATCCGCTTCTTCGCCAAGCGTCAAACTGTTAGGGGATAAAATTTCACGACAGAGTAAACATCAACCGACAAGACATTTATATGAGAGTAGTTAAAACAATTTGGGATTGGCTTGTAAGAAATCTTGGAAATGTATTTAGCATTTTAGGGGTTTTTCTGACACTTTATTTTGGTGTGTACTATGTTCCATCATATTTGAGAGAATCTCAAAATGAACAGCTAAAAAATGCTCAAAGCGAAATTCAACAGTCAGTAAAGGAGCTTGTTTTCAGCGACTCAACATTTAACACCGCAGAATTGACATCACTCGTTCATGCCAAAGAAATCTCCCTTGGCGAAAAATTTCCGTTATCACTGACCGACATATTGACCAAAGCCGAGGAATCATTTATGGAAGATAGGTATTTGCCATTGATAAAGCGAAGATCCCTTATTCAAAAAATAGAAGAAGTTAAACAGCAGCTTCCCAAAGAGACTTCCACGACAACCGACAAGCAAAAAGCCGAGGACAATGGATTTATATGGGTAGAGTGGCTTTCCATTTTAGGTTCGATCCTCGCTGTAATCGTAGGACTAATTAGTTTCTTCATGAAATACCAATTAGACAAGGACAAGGAAGAAGAAATCAAAAACGAAATTCAGGACATCATTCCTCCCAAGGAGGCTACTAACTACGCGATTGAATTTGAAAAGAAAATTGAAGACATTCTTCAAAAACGAAGCGGCATTAAATTACTCACTGAAGAACCAAACAGAGGTATAGATTTTGAGTTTGATTATAATAATAAAAAATATTTCGTTGAAGTGAAATTTCTTACAAGGAGCAAGGTTGGACTTAATACGTTTCATCAGCTGACCTATTTCCTGCAAGACAAAAAAGGTGAGGCTTGGTTAATCTACAATACCGATCTCACAGCACTTGTCTCTAAAGAGATTGAGAACTTTAACCAAAAAAATATGAATATAAAACTAAAATCAATTCGAGTAACCAGTGCTAAAGATTTCGCAGACAAACTAGATGAATTTCTAAAGACATAGAAAGCGACAAAATGAAAGTTCAGAAAATATCCACGCAAGCACTTATTGCATTGAAAGATGCTCTCGCAAATGTTTATTGGCGAAAAAAAGAGTTGCGACAATTTATTGAGTTAACAATGGAAAATCCATACATTGTTTCAACTATTGACTGGCAAGAAAATCCAAAATATGAAAGCGTATCACAACTAATTGACAGAATGGCGGCACGGCAAGACCTATATCAAAATGATCTCTTAAAATTGCTTCAAGAAACCTCTAACATTAATGATTTTAGCCACTTAAAATATTGGGACGAAAAAGGAGACTTAACAAAGCGAGCAATGGAATCTGTTGCAAAACTTAGAGCTCAAACGAAAGGCTATTTTGACACAATGCAGGAACTCAACAAAGCAGCAGAAAAGAGATTTGAGAATATTGAGAAGGTAAAGCAGACGATATCTTTTGCTGAAAAACTTGATGAACTAAAGAATCAATTCTTCACTATTGCATCTGGTGATAACGCACAACAAAGAGGTTTTAAGTTGGAGAAATTACTGAATGAATTATTTCATCTTTTCGACTTGTTCCCAAAAGCTTCATTCAAAATTACTGGTGAACAAATAGACGGTTCGTTTACGTTTGACAATGACGATTATATTTTGGAAGCTAAATGGCAAAAGGCACAGGTAAATGCAGGTGACCTATATAAATTTGGTGGTAAAATATCCGGTAAGCTCAAAAACACTTTAGGTCTCTTTATTTCACTTGACGGTTATTCTGCTGATTGTACGGAAACTGGCAGCTCGGTCGTAAAATCAATGATACTTATGGACGGACAAGACTTAATGATGGTATTAGATGGACGAGTGAGATTAAACGAAATGATTTTTATCAAGAGAAGACACGCATCTGACACAGGAGAAATTTATCATAAAATATCTGGCATATAAAAATACAATCACTAACACGCGTCTATCGGTAAATGTTAACAAGTTAAGTTGTAGTTATCGTTTACACATTTTTCTTATCTTAGCTTGACAATTAAATTCTCCTCAATCGCCACCAACGGCATTCGTGGGAACGTTGACAAGTATTTTATGAAAAGACTACAACTGACATTCATATTCACGTTTATCATCAATATAACTTGGGGACAATATAACCATGACTACAGAACCTCAACACGCAATCCTGAGCTGGACAACTTGATGGCTAGCTATGAAAGGCAAGAATTTTCTAAAGAAATAGATTCACTTTACTTAATTCGGTCAGAGTTAGCTGACGGTGAAAAAATAGTCTATTGGGATAAAAACACACAAATCCCACATTTCCGGTTTTACATAACAAATGGTTCAATAAGTGGACCCTTTTACTGTTACAATCCAAATGGTATTCTGACAACTGTAGGTAATTATTATAATGACAGTTTATGGTCCTTTGCCAAAGGATATTTTATCTTAAATGACACCACCTTTAAAGTTGGGTTGTGGCGTTATTATTCGTTATCGAACCAATTTGACAGTACCTACTATTATGCCTCGACGATTGATAGATATTTTAAAATACCTCGTAACAATGATAGCACCTTTAGCCAGGAATGGACATTCTTAGATGGACAACTCTGGGAGAAACGTATTTTTAAAAGTGCGGATCAAATTACTGAACAAAGAATTTTAAATAGAGACGGCTCTAAATACTCAGATTATGAACAATTTGGTAATTGTTATATTCATAGGAAATGGGGAGCTGGAAATAATTTGAAATCGATTTTTATATCTGGAAAGAATGAATACCACATTAATCTAATAAATGATGAAACTTACACTAAAGTAAATCAGACCGACCAGCTATCAGACGCACAGAGTAATTTCCTTCAAAGTAGAAAGTTTTATGAGAATGGAAAATTGAAAGAGTTTTTTGATGTAAAAGCCGGCATAAAGATTAAGTATAATGACAAAGGAGAAGTAGTAAAAATTGAAAAGAGAAAAGGAGTTAAAGTGTCAAAAATGTAGAGATACTCAAGCTCGCAGCAAATAAGCTCTATTACAATTAATACGAAGATTCCGAGTAGACAATAATTAAAATAACAAGAATTTGCTTTTACCAATTTTAATGGCAAATTTTAGACCAATGAAAAATATCAAAGATGTTCCTCAGAAGCATTCCGAATGCAAGAGCAATTTTGACAGTATAGGAATTGTCTGGAGTTTCATTTTAGCTTTCGGACTTATCAATTTCAGTTGTAATAAAGATGACTCATCTTCTCAAAATAATTCTGCTCAATCAGTACCCGACGAATACTACGTGAAGTATATTGTTGCCAGCTCTACCATTTATTCAGGCGGTAAACTTAATCTCACTCTAAAAAACGAAAAAGGCCAGGATGTCACAATCGTGATTAATCAAAATGTGCAATCTGAAACAATAATTGGACCTGTTTCAAAAGGGTTTAATTCGAAACTGAAAGCAGTTGCTGCTGGAACTTCCTATAATAAATTAAAGCTATATTCAGAAATACATGCATGTAAAAACATTTCACCATTTGCAATCAAAGGAATTAATGGAAGTGATACTCCTCGGGATGCTGTTGAATTAAATTATACAATTGATTTTTGATAGGTAAAGGCACACACGGTCTATGCCTTAGTACATTAGTGTCAAAGCAAACCAGGCCATTTCTAAAAAAGTATTTTAACATTTTACCATATGATCTTGGACATTCTAAATCAATCTGATATTTACGAAGTTTTGTCGCAGACATTGCCAAAACAAAATGATTTTCATGAATCGAACTATTCCGAAGAACTTAAGGAACTAATGGATTTTGGAATCAATACCAAAAAATCACTCCTTGATTTAATTTCAAAACATCGCGATGCTGTTCTCGAAATTGATGCTTCTGAAATGGATGATTTTCATATTAATCATTACATTTCTGAATATGGGAAGGAATACATGGAAGACCGACTCAAAAACAAATTCTGGTTTGCATATCCTGCATTGTTGAGAATAATTTTGAGTTTAGAATTCGGGGATAAGTATGAAAAGTATGCTAATAAACGTGATGGAATACGATTCTCGGTTTATTCATCTTGACTGAGCACCAATGATAATTTCATCTTTTTGAAATAAATTAGCTTAAACATTATCCTATGTTCTACCTCGCCGGTATAAGCATCTCCTTTTTTCTGGCCCTGATTTTATTCAGCAAGGCCAGGCATCAGCTGGCAGTTCGCATTCTGACTTCATGGCTGGCAGTTTTGGGTGTTCACCTGTTCTTATTCTATGCCGGAACAGAAACGTACTTTAGCAACATAACATAAACCGCTCCCTTAGTTTTGACAGCTTGGGGTTCGCCCAAAATAGAATCATTCGAAAGGCAATCTTTCCTATTTGTAAATCATATATTTATATGTGCAATAAATGACCAAAAAATGGAATTAATTTCCGGAATATAACAGCTAAATTTACTCCTATGAAACCCTTCTTCATCCGTATACTCCTTCTCCCTCTCCCTCTTGCTCTTGCTCTCCCTCTCCCTGCTCAGTCCCTCTACTTCCCTCCCTCCTCCAACAGCACCTGGGATACCCTTTCGCCTCAATCCTTAAATTGGTGTCAGACCCAAATCGACAGCCTCTTTGCCTATCTGGATTCCAACAATACCAAGGCATTTGTATTGCTCAAGGACGGAAAAATTATGCTTGAAAAATATTTCGGTACGCATACACAAACATCTGCCTGGCAATGGGCATCGGCCGGTAAAACCATTACGGCGTTTATGGTGGGTATGGCCCAACAGGAAAATTATTTATCCATTGCCGATACCACAGCCAAATACCTGGGCAATGGATGGACCTCCTGCAACCCGCCGGAGGAAGAAAAAATTACGATCCGGCATCAACTCACCATGACCTCCGGTTTGGATGATGCGGTGCCGGATCCGTATTGCACCCACGACTCCTGTCTGCTCTATAAAGCCGATGCGGGAACGCGCTGGGCTTACCACAATGCACCTTATACCTTACTTGATAGTGTAATTGAAAACGCCACCGGAGCCACACTCAATGCCTATACCACGCAAAAATTAAAAACACCAACGGGTATGTCGGGCTTGTTTGTGACGCTTGGTTACAACAATGTATTTTTCAGCGATGCACGCAGCATGGCACGATTTGGCTTGTTGATGCTCAACCGGGGGAATTGGAATGGAAATCAATTGTTGACCGATACTGCTTACTTCAATCAAATGGTGAATACCTCACAAGCGATTAACCCTTCGTATGGTTATTTGTGGTGGTTGAATGGCAAATCGGGATACCGGGTTCCGGGATCTCAATTGTTGTTTCCCGGCTATCTCAATCCGCATGCTCCGGCCGATATGTATGTGGCGATGGGCAAAGACGGACAGTTTCTGAATATAGTGCCTTCTAAAAATATGGTGTGGGTGCGCATGGGCAATTCGCCCGATGGTTTACCTGTTCCCTTTTTGATGAACGATAAGATCTGGGAGTATCTCAATCAATTGGAATGTAATACGCTAAATGTGCAGGAAACAGAAGACTTCCATAATGCTGTGCTGATCTTCCCCAATCCTGCCCGTGAAATACTGCATATTAAATCTGATGTACCTGTTTCAACTATTGAAATGCTGACCATTTACGGACAACTATTAAAATCTGAAATTGGCACGCACAAAGAATCGAGCATTCCCATTTACGAGTTGAATCCGGGGCTGTATTGGATCAAAGTATACTTAACCAATGGAAGCGTTTGGAGCGGGAAAATGTTAAAAGAATGAAATACTTGCATTCATACCAATACAAAAGTAATTCCCCTTCAAACAAAATCTGTTCATTAACGTTATATCTTAATAGCTACTGCTAAAATTATCAGCGGATCTGCCATTAAAAAACCGGACCCGATCTTATTCACTCTTGTAAAATTTAGCTGTATGGAAAATTACTCGAATCTGATAGATGCTATCAACGGCTTACGCGGTCAGGGTTATACCGAAGATTTTAACCTGCTGCAAAATTGCATTGAATGCCGCGAAAGAAGGTTCCGGATCTTTCACAACGAATTTGTTGTCGATAAGTATTTCCGTTTTGAAGGAGATACCAATCCAGATGAACAAAGCATCATTTACGCCATCTCATCCGACCGTTACGGTTTAAAAGGCATCCTGATCGATGGTTATGGAATTACCTCCGATCCGGTAACGCAGGAAATGTTAAATACACTTAAAAAGAAATCAGACCCCTCATGAAAATAGTGATCATTTCGTCGAGTGTGCGGACCGGGCGCAAAAGCCACCGCGTAGCCATTTTCTTCAAAAAGTTTATTGAAGATAACAAGTTGGCACAGGTTGAATTGCTGGATTTGATGTTATACCAGTTTCCGGTTTTTGATGAACGCTTGAAATACCAAAAAAATCCATCCCCATCGGCCAAAGAATTTGCCGAAAAAGTAAACGATGCCGATGGTGTGATCATTGTAACACCTGAATACAACGGAGGATATCCGGCTGCCTTAAAAAACGCCATCGACCTCCTGACCGACGAATGGATCCGCAAACCCGTGGCCATCTCTACCGTTTCGTCGGGCAATTTTGCCGGCATGAATGAATTTCCATCCCTGCAATATTCCCTTTGGAAATTAAAAGCCTGGACCGTTTCGGCCATGTATCCCGTGCCTAAAATTGCTGATTCGTTTGACGAACAAGGTGTACCGGCCGATAAAGAAGGTGCAGAAAAACGGGCCAAATCCTTTATAGATGAATTGTTGTGGTGCATGGAGGCGGGAAAACGGTAGAGACGCGATTTATCGCGTCTCATTATTTTTACGATTCATCGCATCCAATTTTTTATTACAAATCATCGCGTCTAATTATTGAACGCGTTCATCGCGTATTATCATTGAACGCGTTCATCGCGTATTATCATGGAACGCATTCATCGCGTATTATCATTGAACGCATTCATCGCGTCTTATCATGGAACGCATTCATCGCATCTTATCATGGAACGCATTCATCGCATCTTAATATTGAACGCGATTCATTGAAGATTCATCAGAGACGCGATGAATCGCGTCTGTACGGTAATGCCCCTGCGTAATTCGCAATTCTTTCTTTAGATTTACGCTTTAAAGCGTGCGCAGTATATTCCTAGATAAAGATACAGAACCCACACAGGCCGAATTGAAAAAGGCGTTGGGAGAAACATATTCTTCCTGGAAGAAGCTTGAAAAAACCGCATTGAAATTTAAACCCGATGCAGTTTGCGCCTGGAATTTTGCTGGAGAAAAGTACGGATGGAGTTACCGCATCAGCGATGCAAAAAGGGTGCTTATTTATTTGTTGCCACGGGATAAATTCTTTAAAGTGGCCTTTGTTTTCGGTGCCAAAGCATACGATACCATTATGTCCACGTCCATTGCTCCCTTCATTAAAACGGAACTTAAAAACGCCAAACCATACGCTGAAGGGCGGGGAATCCGCATGGAGATAAAAGATGCATCCTTATTGATGGATCTCGCTGAACTGATCAACATAAAAATGAACAGCTAATATGAAAATGAAACTCATCGTCCTTGTTACGCTTCTGCTTACTTTATCGTGTGAACGTTCCAAACCCTTTTCGGATGAGGACAGGAAACGCATCGTAAATGAAGTGACGCAGATGCTGCACGATTATCAAGAGGCAGTTGCTGATTCAGGACTCACGGCCGAATTTGCCTACCTCGATTCTTCTTCCGATTTCTTTTGGGTTCCACCGGGATTTTCGGGCCCCATTGATTACGACAGCGTCTCAAAAATATTAAAACAAAATGCACCCTTGTTTAAATCCATTGAAAGTACTTACGATACATTGCGCGTTGTTCCCTTGAGCAAAAGAATTGCTACCTATACGGCTCAACTTCAATCTACCATGACTGATACATCCGGAAAAGCTCTGCAATATACGTTGGTTGAAACCGGCGTAGTGATCAAACGCGAAAATGGGTGGAAATTGGTCAGCGGACAAACACGGTGAAGGTGAAGTTAATGGTTAATCGTTATTGAGTTATTAGGTGCATGCAAAGCATGAAAAATATCCTATACAAAGTATTTTATTTCTTGTTAGACTGTAATACTCCCGGAATCTAGGACCAAAGGTTTAGTTAAAAATAGACTTAATTTTACTAAACCCAATGACAAAACAAACACGGCGCAAATTCAGCGCGGAATTCAAGGCCAAGGTTGCTTTG
>Ga0172379_10004707_pt1 | contig 19771 bp, 19 predicted proteins | sample GrowelOW334metaG_FD_119756 | JGI IMG/M metagenome (GOLD analysis project Ga0172379, IMG submission 119756) | Groundwater microbial communities from an aquifer near a municipal landfill in Southern Ontario, Canada - Groundwater well OW334 metaG | ecosystem: Environmental > Aquatic > Deep...
TGTCGCTGGTGCTGTGGGCTTCAATGTCCGCACGGGCAACTACCACGTGTTCAAGTCCAAGACCGTCGTCTGTGGTGCCGGTGGCGCTTCCAACATCTTCAAGCCGCGCTCTATCGGTGAAGGTGCGGGTCGTGTCTGGTACGCACCGTGGTCTTCCGGTTCTGCCTATGGCTTGATGATCGAAGCTGGCGCCAAGATGACGCAGATGGAGAACCGCATCGTTCTGGCTCGCTTCAAGGATGGTTATGGTCCGGTCGGCGCCTACTTCCTGCATCTCAAGACCTATACCCAGAATGGCTACGGTGAAGAGTACGAGTCCAAGTGGTTCCCAGCCCTTCAGGAAATGGTCGGTAAGGAATATCTGGACCCAGAAGTCTCGCACCGCACTCACCGCCCTATCCCGACCTGCTTGCGTAACCACGCGATCATCAACGAGGTGAACGCTGGTCGTGGCCCTATCCACATGGTCACCATGGAAGCCTTCCAGGACCCACATCTGGAAGAGATCGGTTGGCACAACTTCTTGGGCATGACAGTCGGTCAGGCGGTACTTTGGGCAGCCACAGACGTTGATCCAAAGTATGAGAACCCTGAACTGACCACCTCTGAGCCCTATGTCATGGGTTCACATGCGACCGGTTGCGGCGCTTGGTGTTCCGGTCCGGAAGACATCTCTCCGGAAGAATACTTCTGGGGCTACAACCGCATGACGACCATCGAAGGTCTGTTCGGTGCGGGTGACGCGGTAGGCGGTACACCACACGCCTTCTCATCAGGTTCTTTCACTGAAGGTCGTCTGGCTGCCAAAGCTGCCTGCAAATACATCGATGACGGCAAAGCTGAAGGCATCCGTGTCTCTGACGCTCAGATCGATAAGCGCAGAGAGCAGATCTACAAGCCCCTGGAAACTTATCGCGTGTTCAGCAACGAAGTGGTTGCCGGTACCGTCAACCCTAACTTCATCAACCCAAGGCAGGGCCTTGATCGCTTGCAGAAGTTGATGGATGAGTATTGCGGTGGTTTCGGTGTGAACTACATGACCAACGACAAGCTCCTGAACATCGGCCTGAAGAAGATGTCGATCTTGGGCGAAGACTTGGAGAAGGTCGCTGCTTCGGATATCCATGAACTGTTGCGCGCATGGGAACTGAAGCATCGCTACCTGACTTCCGAGAGCGTGTTCCATCACACTTTGTTCCGTAAGGAGACACGTTGGCCTGGTTACTACTACCGTGGCGATGTGATGAAGCTGGACGATAAGAACTGGCACGTACTGACAGTTTCTCGCCGCGATCCAAAGACGGGGGAGTACACGATGGAAAAAGCACCGCTCTACCACTTGGTAGGTGATGTGGAGAAAGCGGCGCCAACAGACCATCACTAAGCAAATGCGGGCCTGATCCAGCCATTTTATAAATCAGGCCTACGAAACTATATTTGCTGCGTTAACCTGTGCTTTAATCAAAAGAGGACCAGCATATTTTTTGTTGGTCCTCTTTTTGTCTATTCTGCGAAGTGACATCACGATAGATAGATTTTTTCCAAACAGTGCGTATGTGGGATAACGATGAACATCATTGAAAAAACAGATGAAGATATCTTGGCGTTGGCTCACCCGATGTGGGCTGATCTTATCAAGTACTCCAATGAAGGGAACTACGGCGCCTTCACTCGCAACTTTTCGAGTTCTTTCATTGCTGGCGCGAATGAAGTCGAAATGGGCAAGCAATTCGCAAGAAGCGACCTTGCCAAAAACCTATCAGATGACTATTCCTACCTAGGCATGATTCGCCGTGGAGAATATGTCACCGTCCTGTACAAGGTGATCAACAAAAAGAATAACAGTGAATGGCTGGGAAGATTGGTGCTGGGGTATGAAAAGGACAAGGTAAGGATCTTCGGCGCTACGCTGTTCTAAGAAAAAAACATTTACACAGGGCGCTCTAGTCATGTCAGATACGATTGCAGACGAAAAATTCGTTGAATTGAATTACAAGGTCATCGATAACAAAACCGGCGATGTACTGGTCACGGTGGAATATCCGCTGGGCTATGTTCACGGCGTGAATGATGTGATGTCGGAAGATGTGACCAAGGAACTGTACGGCAAAAAGGTCGGCGACATCATCGAAGTTCCGATAGACACAGCCAAGCTGTACGGCGAAAGAGATGAGTCATTAGTGTTCACTGACCGTATCGAGAATGTTCCAGAAGAATACCGAGAGATCGGCATGACGATCACCATGGAAAATGACAAGGGGGAGCCCAGAGACTTCATCGTCACCCGCTTCGACGACAAGACATTGACCATCGATGGCAATAACCCACTGTGCGGAAGAGATGTCACCTTCATGCTGGAAGTCTTAACGATTCGTGATGCTACCGAAGAAGAGATCGACCTTGGCGGTGCGGTCGGAGCCGATCCCGATCTGAATGAGATTCTAGACCGGGCAAAATGAACTTCTCCACCACCTACCTCATTTACCCGCCCAATAAGGCGCTGGAACGCGCGATAGCCAATTCCATTGGCTTGCTGAATGCAGAGTTGGCCGCAGCGGCGGCTCCAGATACCCAAGTGGCTGTAGCGGATAACTTTCGTTACACACGGGGAAACTACGAGCAGCATCGTTTCAGCTCTAGGATCTTTGAGAACCTGCGCGATGCGCTTGAAGCATCGCTGTCAGACTCCTCTGCTTCCGATGTTCGCCGCGATCAACAACCACTCGCATGGGCTAAGACACAGAACGACCTCGGAAACATCTTAGCGGCGCTGGGACAGCAACGCAGAGATGCGAAATCGTTCGAGCAAGCCATCCAGTGCTTTGGCAACGCATTAGAAGAGTACAGTCAGAACGATTCACCCTTGGAGTGGGCAGCAACGCAATATGACTTGGGCACCGCTAGCCATGCGCTGGGTCGCTTGCTTGATGACACCAAGCCGTTGAAGATCGCCGTAGATGCTTACACCAATGCCTTGCTGGTTTGGACACGGGAAAAGTCTCCGCAAGAATGGATGCTCACCCTGCATCAACTAGGTAGCACCTTGCACACCTTCGGCAAACTGCTCAAAGGCAACCGCCAGTTCCAGAAGTCCGTCGTCGCCTACAAGAATGCCCTAGCTGCCCTCGACGCGGACAATTACGCCTTAGAACTGACTGCCACCCATAACAATCGGGCTGTCGTTTTGCATCACCTCGGTGAGTCGGAAGAAAATCCTGCGCGAATCAAAGAAGCGATCAACTCCTATGAGTTGGCATGGACCGTCAGTATGGAACAGCAGTTGCCTATCCATGTGGCAGTCATCTGTCGCGTGAACAAGGCGACCGCGCAAAATGTGTTGGCTCAAATGACGAATGATGCAGCGCTGGCAGAAGAAGTAGCCGATGAATTTGAAGTCATCTTGGAATGCTTACCTCACGCGCTACAGCCACTCTGTTTGAAGCATTGCGAGGAGCAGATGAAAATGGCGCTCTCACAACAAAAAGTGGTTAATGGCTAGGCTGTTGAGATCAGACCCGTTCGGAGAGTTTGTTTTCTACTTCGATGAATGCGCCGGTATCTGCCAAGAAGCGAATGGTTCTGGCGCCAAATCCGACTTCTGGGCTTGTTTCATTCTTATCGATGGATATGGTCAGCACGACGCCCAACCTAGGAGATAGATTGTGACTTTTGCAGACATCGACGATTTTTTCTTTGATGGGTTCAAGTTGTTTAACGATGACATCGGTCAAGGCGAATACGTCCACCTCCCCTGCCATGGTCTCCGTTGAAACCTCCCATGAGCTGATCACGGGTTTGTCTAGGCCACTATATGCACCAGCTGCGTTGACGGTAGTGGGCTCTACCCCAAGTCGGCGTGTGATGTCGTCAGGATTAAAATGGTAACCAAGCAATGCAAAGTAAGCGCGTCCTTTATTCGATGCCAAGATAGTTTCCTCGTGAATTTGAATATTTGTTTGAGTATAACGTACAGAAAGAGGTGCGCCGTTGTCGTCTGAACCTATACAAGAAAAGAAAAGGGATCCCAATGATCCTTGCCTATTTTGCAAAGACCCACGCGGTGTCTCGCAACTGCATGAACTTGCTTTCAGTGCGCGTGATTCCTACCCAGCAAGTCCGGGTCACACCCTAGTCATCCCACGTCGTCATGTCGCCAGCTTTTTCGAACTCACAGCGGAAGAAGTGGCGGCCTGTATGTACCTCATCAAAGAGGAAAAGAAAATCCTCGACGATGAGTTCAAACCAGACGGTTACAACATCGGCGTCAACGTGGGGCCGGCGGCCGGGCAAAGCATCTTCCATGTGCATATCCATATCATCCCACGCTACAAAGGCGATGTTGAGAATCCCCAAGGGGGGGTACGTCATGTAATCCCAAAGAGGGGGCATTACACGCGTTGACAACCAGTATAATTTCGCCAGAAAAGTGGAAGATGTAGAGATGCGTTTACACACCTCCCGTTTTCGACCCACCGTTTTCTACAACCTAAGGAGATAGAATTATGAGTGATGATAAGAAGCCGTTTTGCCGCCCCAAGATTCCAGATGGTCACGCATTCCGCGTAGTTACCCGTCAGAAAGAAATCGTACCGGGACAGTTTTTTGTAGGTTATGAAACCACTTGGGAAGCGCACCAGAAAGAAGTGCCTTACACCACGCCCAAGAAGCCATAAAAAAACCAATGAGCCGCACTAGCCTGAATGGTCGTGCGGCTCATTTTTTGATTTATTTGTGGTGCGCACGCTTTGCATAGCGTGATTTTTTCGAGTCATCCAGCGACTCTCGAATCAGACCTCATCCCTTACCCCAATAAGCTGTCGCGATCCCCTCCCCCAGATCAGCCTCGATCAGGCGACGCCGCACTTCGAGCAAGCGTGCTATCAACGCAGGTTCATGTTTGGCGTAAGCATCGGCATCCGCAATGCGATTCACTACGACACCAAGCAGTTCGGTGATGGCGTTGCCGATGGAGTTTTGGCTGATGGTGACGATGAGTTTGCCTGCATCGTTGCGGTAGATGAGTTGCTTGAACGCGGGCTGCCAACGAATGGCGTTGGCGTATTTCGCATCCACGATGCAATGGTCGCGCACCTTCTTGGCAGTCTTCATGAAGTCGTTATTGAACAACAGTACGTTTTCCACTTGTTCGGGGAAATATACATCCGGCAGTATGGGCGCGTTGTGGGTGGAGACTTGCGAGAAGAAGGTACGGTAGAAGTCGATGAAACCTTTCAGCACCTCGTCGTATTCTTTCCAGAAATGCACGTCTTTGAGTGCGGCCGCCCCGCCCTGCACTTCCCAACTCGGCAAGCCCTGTGGATAGCCAGTCAGCGCGATCCTCGCGTCTTTTTCACTGGCGGGTTTGAGTATCTTCAAGCTCAGTGCCTTGCTGAAGAATTCGCGATACACGTCGCGCATGTAGGCTTGGAACAAGCTGTGCTGCCCGCCGTCGGTCAGGTTGGGATTGGCCGCATCGGCCAGTTTGGCATTGCGCAAGGTCTCTTTGGGAAACACCACGAAATGGTTATGCAACATGCGGATGCTGGGCACACCGGGCGAAGTCAACGGCCATGTCGCATCCAGACTCGCTTCACCCGCGAGGATCAGCGCTTCATCTGGATCGGGATATTGCTCCAGCATGTAGTCGATGATGATCTGATTCATGCGGTTCCACACCTGCTTCACATTGTCGGCCACCTGTGTGCGCCGCACGGGACGCCCCAGCGGGTTGAGGATGGACTTGGAGGTGTTGTAGATGATGGAACAATCGAACTCGGTACTGTGCCCCAAGGCTTTGCGGTACAGCAATAAGTTCTCCGAATTCACCATCAGACCGTTGTTGTTCACTAGGTCATTCAGGTTCTCGGTGCTATTGAAGAATTCGTTGTGCTTCAGCCCCTCTGGGACTTCCAGAGGGATGGAGCGGAAAGGAGTGACGATCTCGCGCGGGCTGGATTGCATCGTATTAAAACCACTAGCGAAGCGTGTCAGTCATCACCTCTGAGCGTTAAGTCTGCGCCCAAGGTAGGCCATCGAAGCGCCACCCATTGTGCGAGTTGCGATGGTGCGTATCGTTAAGATCGCCCTCGAAACCATGCGCGACGTTGTACACATCCTTCAAGCCTGCTTTCTCCAAGGCATCACCCGCATCGGCGGAACGTCGGCCAGAACGGCAGATGAGTACCACTGGACGATTGACGCTGGCCGCTTTGCGAACATGTGAGATGAACATCGGATTGATCTCCCAATCTGGGCCATCGACCCAAGGGATATGGATGGAACCGCGCGGATGACCTACGAACATGTATTCCATCTCGCTGCGCACATCGATGAACACGGCTTCTGGATTGGCTTGCAGAAAGTCGAAAGCTTCTTTCGGGGTGAGGTGTTGCATGGTCGCTCTCCTAATGGTCTATGTCAGGTCGCAGAATTATAGCCCCAGACCCGCGCCGCTGGCGTCAGAGAGTCACTCATATTTCTTCACGGCGATATCCTGTGATGCTTTGGTCTGGATGATGTATCCATCCAAACCAGACTACCTAGCCCCACCGCCATGCTTATTGCATGGGATTTGCGAGCACCAGCCTGAATCCGTGCTAACACTGTCTATAACCACATAGAGGGAGTTGGTGTATAACTCCGAAGGAGGGGATGCCGTATATCCCGTTTCCATTATTGATATTTTAGGCAGTTAGACTAAACTGAAAAATAAAAGAGTAAATCGTTTGGTGATTACCTACCTGAAACTAGATCAAAGATGCCTATCACCATAACCCCACATTCCGGATTCTCCTGGGTTCGCGAGCCAGAGTTCACACCACCTGACAAAGATGGTGGCGTGATGGCTTGCCTAGAACAAGAGTTTGCAACTGCTCGATCTGGAGAGTTGAGGATCCTTTTGGGTACCTTTCTTGAGATCATCATTGGTACTGTCAATGCGACAGCGGGTGTCGTGCGCTTACTCACACCAGATGGGCAATCACTAGCAATCATCAGCTCTGCCGCAATCTCTGAAGAACTACAAGCTGAGGCCGAGAATTTCGTCGGCCTAGATTGCGAGGTCACTGGCAAAGCTGCACTTAATCATGTCGTCCATGCCGCCGACCTCAGCGACTGTAGCTCTCGTCAGAACTGTCCTTATTCGAGTTGTCGCTTCCAATCACGCGTTGTTGCTCCGCTGGAATCCTCCAGTTCGCCTGGCACTGCTTTTGGCATCCTGACGGTGTTCTTTGACATCCCTCACGACAGCGCCAGCTGCATGATGAACACGGTCTCATCCTTTGCAGATGTGATGTGCGCCACCATTGAACATGCTCGTAGCAATCGGGAAGCCAATAGATTAGAAAGATTGGCTGCAAGACAAGAGATCGCCAACAACATCCACGATTCACTAGCACAAACACTGACTTTTGCACGGATGCGAGCGAGCCTATTAGGCGAAACGGTTCGATCCGGGAATGAGTTGATGGCCACAAAATATGTGCGCGACATCGACGAAGCGCTGGAGATCGGACAAAAGAACATTCGCGATCTGATCGCTGACTTTCGTTGCGACCTCAACCACGAAGGTATCTCTATCGCTTTGCAGGAGATGACCCGCAACTTTAGCGAGCACCATGACATCGCACTTGAATATCACAACAAACTGGTCGACCTTGAGTTGCCACTTGAATATGAGATCCAAGTGTTTCACATCGTGCATGAGGCATTGAACAACATCGCCCGCCATTCAGGAGCGAGCCACGCGCGCGTGTTCGTTGATGCACGCTTCGGCTATTACATCTTCACCATCGAAGACAATGGCATCGGCGCGTCCACTTTCACCCCTGTCGAAGGCCATTACGGGATGATGATCATGCGTGAACGCGCGCACCGCATCGGCGGTGAGATCAGAGTCAAAAGTGCCGCAGGATTGGGAACACAGGTACAATTGTTCTTCCCCGAACCACCGTTGGACTGGAGAGCCATAAATGAGTGAGAAATTGAAAGTAGTATTGGTTGACGACCAGAACCTGTGTCGGCGCGGCTTGAGCGAGTTGCTTTCCAATTGCTACGATTTCACCGTTCTGGGGACGACGGGTAGCATCGAGGAACTGCGCACATTGCTGGAGGGCAAGCCTGATCTGATCATCGTCGATCTGCGTATGAAACCTTTGGATGGCATCTCTCTGATACAACAGATTCGCAGCGAAGGATTCATGACGCCAGCAGTGATGCTGACCATGAGCGATTCCGAAACTGATCTGACGAATGCCATTCGTGCGGGTGTGCGCGGCTACCTGCTCAAGGATATGGCGCCAGATGACGTTGTAGATGCGATTCGTCGGGTCGCGGGAGGAGAGCTCGTCGTTGCTCCCACCATGACGCTGAAGCTGATCGAGATGTTGCGTGGCGACCAACCCGAACAAGAACCCAAGAACTCTCTCAAGTTGCTCACCGAACGTGAGCGCGAGATCCTGCAATTGCTGTCGCGCGGCGAAAGCAACAAGGCCATCGCTCAGAATCTGAAGATCAGCTATGACACCGTGAAACAGCACGTGCGCCATATCCTGAACAAATTGAATCTTTCTTCGCGGGTCAAGGCCGCCGTTCTGTTCACCAAAGAACAAGAATCTCCCAGCAGCAACGAAAACAATTCGCGCTAACCCCCCCCATCGGGGTTATACCCACACTCCCCGATATGGCTATAGACCTCGCAGTCACGATTCAGCCTAATAGCGACACTGAAACGGGCCGCTTTGTGCGGCCTAGTTTCTGAGGATGGCTTCAACATTGTTGATCATTATCAAACAAGACAGCAGTTCTTCGACCAACCAAAGTTAAGGGGAAAGCATGGCACACATCGTCATCATGGGAGCAGGCATCGGCGGCATGCCCGCCGCTTACGAAATGCGCGACAAGCTGGATAAGCAGCACAAGGTCACGGTCGTATCGAATAGCGAGAACTTCCAGTTCACCCCATCCAACCCATGGGTCGGTGTCAAGTGGCGCGAGCGTAAGCAGATCGAGTTCCCAATACGCAGTTATTTAGAGCGCAAGGGAATCGACTTTATCTCTACCGGCGTAAAGCGAGTCCACCCCGATCAGAACAAGCTCGAATTGAACGACGGCAAGGAACTCAACTACGATTATCTGGTGATCGCTACCGGCCCTAAATTGGCCTTTGATGAAGTAGAAGGTTTGGGGCCGCATGGTGGGCATACCTATTCCGTTTGCCATGTAGACCACGCCATGAAATCACATGACGAATGGGAGAATTTTTGCAAGAACCCCGGCCCAATCGTGGTCGGCGCAGTGCAAGGTGCTTCCTGTTTCGGTCCGGCCTATGAATATGCGTTCATCATGGATACCGACCTGCGTCGCCGCAAGATACGCAGCAAAGTCCCCATGACTTTCGTCACTTCCGAACCCTACGTTGGTCACCTTGGTTTGGGGGGTGTTGGCGACTCTAAAGGTATCTTGGAGTCAGGCATGCGTGACAAACACATCAAGTGGATTTGCAATGCCAAGGTCACCAAGGTCGAAGCGGGCAAGATGTTCGTCACCGAACATGACGACATGGGCGTCGAGAAGAAAAAACACGAGCTACCGTTCAATTACAGCATGATGCTCCCTGCTTTCAAAGGTATCGATGCCGTCTTCGGCATCGAAGGTCTTGTCCAAGCACGTGGTTTCGTCACCGTGGACAAACACCAACGCAACCAGAAATATAAAAACATCTTCGCTGTCGGCGTATGCGTTGCGATTCCTCCGGTAGAAGCCACCCCGATCCCGGTCGGCACACCGAAGACAGGCTACATGATCGAATCGATGGTCACCGCCACCGTGTATAACATCCATGCCGATCTCACCGGACAACCTGCTGACCGCGAGGCCACATGGAATGCGGTTTGCCTAGCCGACTTCGGTGAAAGTGGTGTCGCGTTCGTGGCCATTCCGCAGATTCCACCACGCAACGTGAACTGGTTCTCTGAGGGTAAATGGGTGCATCTCGCGAAGGTCGCATTCGAGAAATACTTCATTCGCAAGATGAAGAAAGGCAGCTCGGAGCCCTTCTACGAGGGCAGCATCATGAAGATGCTCGGTATTGAAAAACTGAAGTAAACCATCCTCAAGGAAAAAGCCTCCTCTCAATCGAGCGGAGGCTTTTTCATTTAATATCAATCAAGGAGGTACACCCCATGCAGCTCAATGATGAAAGCTTGAGAACGCTCTTCGATGATGCGCGGACGCACAACGCATGGCTAGATAAACCCGTCAGTGATGATTTGCTTCACCGCCTCTATGACTTGCTGAAATGGGGGCCAACCAGTGCCAATTCCAGCCCTGCTCGCTTCGTGTTCGTGAAGAGCGCGTCTGCAAAAGCGCGGCTGCTACCGACCATCATTCCAAGCAACCAGGAGAAGACAAGCACTGCACCGGTCACCGTCATCGTTGCTCAGGATCTCGAGTTCTACGAAAAACTCCCGGTCTTGTTCCCACATACCGATGCTCGTTCTTGGTTCACGGGAAATCAAGCTTTGATCGACACGACCGCATTTCGCAATGCGACACTACAAGGTGCTTATCTCATCCTTGCCGCACGCGCCCTAGGGCTGGATGCCGGACCGATGTCCGGATTTGACAATGCCAAGGTAGATGCAGAGTTCTTTGGTGGTACCCAGATCAGATCCAACTTCATCATCAATCTTGGCTACGGAGATGCCACAAAACTCTTTCCGCGTGGTCCTCGCCTATCTTTCGAGGAATCATCCAAGATATTGTGATGATCCTCATTGACTCTGTTTTGGCGCCCTTTGATCATCTCTGAGCTTAGGCACCAGTAAGGCATCCACCTGATCGGGGTCTAAATGCGTTCCAGCCATGTCATGCAAAGCCAGTTCGGAATCATTCCAACCGCGCACGCCCAACTTGAGCGAGGTGACATCAGAGAATCCCATTCTGAGCATGACATCCGCCGCTAGGATAGATCGCTTTCCAGAACGGCAGATAACGATGATGGGGCGATCCCGCCTCCCCGCAAGTTCCGGCACGGTCTCGTCGTAGTCCCATTCGCATGCTTGTTCTAGAACGCCTCGGGGTACGTTGAGCGAGTTGGGGATGTGAAACTGCTCGAATTCTCCGTACTCCCTGACATCGATCAGCAACAAATCTTTCGACTCACCTATCTTAGGCGCCAATTCCCACGGGAAAATCTCCCGCACTCGCGCTGTCGCTTCTCTAATCAAATCATCATAGCTGTGTGGCATCGGTACCTCTCTTTTGAATCCATGTTCAATTTCTATGCTTGTCCAAGCACCCCTATTATGGGCTTCGGAGGGTATCTGTTTGTTACTCCTTAGACCACTCAGATTCCAGTTTTTATCGGCAGCCCCCCCTACAACCCACCCAAATCAATCTTTTTTGCAGATATAGATATTATTTTCTATTGCAAAACTTCAGAATATCTAGAACAATCCGCGTCGGAGTTGATTCAACCCCAAACTAACAAAAGGAGAAACGCATGAACCGTAAAGAACTGATCGACGCACTATCTGGCAAAACTGGTAGCAGCAAGGCTGATGCAGACCGCAACATCGCAGCTCTGATCGAAATCATCACCGCTACTCTGAAAAAGGGTGACAACGTAGCACTGGTTGGCTTCGGTACATTCGAAGTTCGCAAACGCGCTGCTCGCACAGGCCGCAACCCAGCGACTGGCGCAGAACTGAAAATCAAGGCATCCAAGGCTCCTGCATTCAAGGCTGGCGCAACACTGAAAGCTGCTGTTAACGGCGGTAAGAAATAATATTCACCATATACGCAGTCTTGATCCGCGCGATCAGCATCGCGTTTTGTGGTTAGAATAAAAAAGGGTTGGATCTGTTGATCCAACCCTTTTTGTTTGAAGCAAACTGAATCAACCAGCGAGCACTTTCCGATTGTGAAGCCGCGACAATTCAAGCAGCCTATCTGCATGCCAAGACTGCAGATGATCCCAATCAAACCGCCAAGCCCAATTGCCCTCTGCCGTGCCTGGCAGGTTCATTCGATGCGTACTGTTCAATCCGATGATGTCTTGCAGCGGGTAGATCACGGTATTGGCTGCTGAAGCCGACAACACGTTGATCATCTGCCAATTGATCTCGTGGCCATCAAAATTCAGGTAGCGCTGCGCGAAGCTCTTTTCATGCTCTCTGGCGGCATTCCACCATCCAACGCTCGTATCGTTATCGTGAGTGCCCGTATAAGCCACGCAATTAGCCACATAGTGGTGAGGCAAGAAATAGTTGCGCTCATCCTCCCCAAAAGCGAATTGCAGGATACGCATGCCGGGCAGGCCAAATCTGTCACGGAGCTCGATGACGTCAGGCGTGATCAAGCCAAGATCCTCTGCGATGATAGGAAGATGGCCGATCGCCTTCTGGAAAGCCTCGAACAGCTTGTCACTCGGCCCCGGCATCCACTGCCCTTCGATGGCCGTTTTCGCAGAAGCTGGAACCGCCCAATAATTGGCGAACCCTCTGAAGTGATCGACACGGACCAGATCAAAGTAACGTAGCGCATGCTGCATGCGGTCTATCCACCACGCATAACCTGACTTTTCGTGCACATCCCAACGGTATAGCGGATTTCCCCACAGCTGCCCCGTCTCACTAAAATAATCGGGGGGAACCCCTGCGACCAAGGTCGGACGACCATTCTCATCCAGTTCAAAAAGGTCTTGATGCGCCCACACGTCTGCACTCTGATAAGCGACGAAAATGGGGACGTCACCAATGATGTGCACACCATGTTCATTCGCATATTTCTTTAGAGCGAACCACTGTCTCGAAAAACTCCACTGGCAAAATTTCCAAAAGCCAATCTCATCAGAGTTTTTCTTCTTGAACGTAGCAAGTGATCTGGCATCTCGCTTAGCCAAAGGCTGCGGCCATGCACTCCATTCTTTCCACTGTTCATGCTCACCGATCGTCATGAACAGTGCGTAATCATCTAGCCAAGAAGATTCTTGTTTGCAGAATTCCGCATAGGCCACACGACTCTTCTCGTCACCTTGTGCAAAGAATCGTTGGGATGCGAGACGCAAGCGTTCGACTCTATATGGCTTAACCAGCCCATAATCGACGCGCTCTGCGTTGAATCCAGAGAGCGGTTGCAATTCTTCATCAGTCAGCCAACCTTGCTTTGCCAATTCTTCCAGATCAACCAACAGCAGACTACCCGCGAATGCAGAACTGCTCATATAAGGTGAGTTGCCGGCCCCCACCTCACTCAGTGGCAACATCTGCCAAAGTGTCTGTCCTGCTTGGGATAACCAGTCAACGAATTGGAACGAGGCCGTGCCGAGATCCCCTGAACCGAAGGGGCCGGGAAGTGACGTTGGATGCAACAAGATGCCGCTAGAACGATTGGATAACATATTCAACTCTCGACACAATTGTCGAAACCATCAAGTGGGCTTTTACGTGGCGCTATTTTGCTTCAAAGAGCGCTAGGAAAGCGACTGATTTTTTACCTGCAAACGACTCAGGATAGTAAAACCACAAAAAGCAAAAGAGGCTTAGGCGATTAGCCTAAACCTCATGAATATGGTGCGCCCGAAGAGATTCGAACTCCTGACCCCTTGGTTCGTAGCCAAGTACTCTATCCAGCTGAGCTACGGGCGCATGTTTTACAACGTTTACTACTGTGGCGGAGAAGGAGGGATTCGAACCCTCGATCCGGTTTTTGACCAGATGCGCCCTTAGCAGGGGCGTGCCTTCGACCACTCGGCCACCTCTCCGAAGGCCGCGAATGATACTGATTCGGGCCTAGGTGGTCAAACGATTTATGCGTCTTCTTGCTCTAGATTGAAAGATTTATGCAGAACGCGTACTGCCAACTCCAAATATTTCTCGTCTATGACGACTGAAATCTTGATTTCGGAGGTGGAGATCATCTGAATATTGATGCCCTCTTCCGCCAACGTGCGGAACATCTTGCTGGCGATGCCCACGTGCGAACGCATGCCGACACCCACCACAGATACCTTGGCCGCTTTGTTATCACCTACGACATCACGTGCGCCAATGTGGGGCTGCACTTTATTCTTAAGGATGTCCATCGTTTTGATGAACTCATTGCGATGAACTGTGAAGGAGAAGTCGGTCGTACCATCCGTACCGACGTTTTGGATGATCATATCCACATCGATGTTGGCATCAGAAACGGGGCCTAGGATTTGATAAGCGATACCAGGCTTGTCGGGTACGCCAATGACGGTGATCTTTGCCTCATCGCGGTTGAATGCGATTCCAGAGATGATTGCCTGTTCCATTTTATTGCCTTCCTCGAATGTGATCAGCGTACCTTCGCCCTCGTCAGTGAAACTGGAGAGCACACGCAATTTGACTTTATATTTTCCAGCGAACTCGACCGAGCGGATCTGCAAAACCTTGGAGCCCAAGCTCGCCATCTCCAACATCTCTTCGAAAGTGATGCTCTTCAGGCGGCGCGCTTCGGGAACCATACGCGGGTCGGTGGTGTAAACACCGTCCACGTCGGTATAGATCTGGCACTCATCGGCGCGTAACGCAGCAGCGATAGCGACGCCGGTTGTATCTGAACCGCCGCGTCCCAGCGTGGTGATGTTGCCTGCTTCGTCCATGCCTTGAAAACCTGCGACCACGACCACATTGCCGTTAGCGAGATCGGTGCGGATGTTCTGTTCATCGATACTGACGATGCGCGCTTTGGTGAAAGCGCTGTCGGTGAGGATCTTCACCTGCGCACCGGTGTAGCTCTTGGCATCCATCCCCGCATCTTTCAACGCCATCGCCAACAGACCGATGGTGACCTGCTCGCCCGTGGAGATGACCACATCGAGTTCGCGCGGATCGGGATGCGCTTGTATCTCTTTAGCCAAGGCGATCAAGCGATTCGTCTCGCCGCTCATCGCTGAGACAACGACCACGACTTGATGACCTTGCGCCTTGTATCTTGCCACGCGCTTCGCAACGTTCTTGATGCGCTCGGGGCTACCCATGGAAGTGCCGCCGTATTTCTGAACTATCAATGCCACGATGTATGCCTGTGTCGTATAAAAAGTGGGCGGCATTCTACCCGAACTGCCCCCAAAAGACGACCACCCCTCTGCTACACTAACGCGACCATGAGTAAGATCATTCAACGTCCCTATTCCCACGCTACTTCGACTCGACTCGAAGCTTCTGGTATCACGCCATTACTGGCACGCATCTATGCAGCAAGAGGTATAGACGATTCCAGCGAGCTCGATACAGATATACAACATCTATTGCCCTTCACGCGACTCTTGAATGCCGAAGAGATGGCCCGTCTGCTGGCTGATGCCATCGTGGAAAAGAAGAAGTTACTGATCGTGGCGGATTACGATGCGGATGGGGCAACAGCCTGCGCTGTTGGTGTTCGCGGATTGAGCGCCCTAGGTGCTCGTGTCGACTTCATCGTGCCGAATCGTTTTGAGTACGGTTACGGATTGACCCCTGAGATCGTGAGGCTCGCCAAGCAATCTGAGCCAGACATCTTACTCACCGTAGATAACGGTATCGCCAGCGTGGAAGGCGTCGCCGAAGCGCAACGCCTAGGTATGCAAGTCTTGGTCACCGACCACCACTTGCCCGGGGATACCACACCCGACGCGCAGTGCATCGTGAATCCCAATCAACACGGCTGTGACTTTCCGAGCAAGAACCTAGCAGGTGTAGGCGTGATGTTCTATGTGCTGATGGCCTTGCGTGCCGAGATGCGCAAACGCGGCCTATTCGAGGGTAAGACCGAACCCAATCTAGGCAACCTACTCGACCTCGTCGCACTAGGCACGGTGGCGGATGTCGTCAAATTAGACAGCAACAACCGCATCCTCGTGCAACAAGGTCTGCAACGTATCCGTGCAGGACGCTGTAGCGCTGGGATGCGTGCACTGTTGCAAGTGGCACGCAAGACCACATCACAAGTCTCCTCCTACGAACTCGGCTTCGTCGTTGGTCCGCGCTTGAATGCAGCAGGTCGGTTGGACGATATGAGTCTCGGCATACGCTGCCTACTCACCGATGATGAAAACGAAGCGAGTGAGATCGCAACCAAGTTGGACAAGCTCAATCACGAGCGGCGCAGTATCGAAGCGGACATGCAGGACACCGCACTTTCCGCACTCGACACCTTCGACCCCGCGGACAGCAACTCGCTCACCTTGTTCAACGAGAGCTGGCATCAGGGCGTCATCGGTATCCTCGCCTCACGCATGAAGGACAAGTTCCATCGGCCCGTCATCGCATTCGCCCATTCGACTCATGGCGAACTCAAAGGCTCTGGGCGCAGCATCGCTGGTCTACATCTGCGCGACGCACTCGATCTGGTATCGAAACGACATCCCCATCTGATCCTGAAATTCGGCGGACATGCGATGGCGGCAGGATTGAGCATTCGCGAAGAATCATTGAGTGAGTTTCGCACGGCCTTCGAAGCAGTAGCACAAGAACTGATCGATAAAGAGATGTTGGTGAAGACCATCGTGACAGACGGGATGCTGAATGCAGATGAGTTCAGCCTATCCATTGCGCGTGCGCTGCAACAACAGGTGTGGGGGCAAGGATTCCCCGAGCCTCTATTTGAGGGCGAGTTCCGCGTGCTCAGCCAACGCATCGTCGGCGAGAAACATCTCAAACTTAAACTGAATACGGGAAATGGTGATTTGGATGCGATCCATTTTTTCTCGACCGAACCCTTATCAGATACGGTGCATGCAGTATTCAGTCTCAGCATCAACGAATACAATGGTAAAGAGAGTCTGCAACTCATCGTACGTCAATGCTCTTGAGGTGAATCATGGACATCAGCGGCTTCCAAGGTAACGGTATCGAATCGCTTCCTCAGTTCCTCACCAGCCTTGCTATCGGCTTACTGATCGGCATGGAACGCGAGCGCAATCCTTCTGCAAAAGCGGGGTTACGTACTTTTGCTCTCGTTTCTTTACTAGGCACTTTGATCGCACTCATTGCCGATAAGAGCGGTACACCATGGTTGCTGATCGCTGGCTTGCTAGCGGTCGCAGGAATGATCATTGCGTCTTACTTCAATGCGCCCACAGAGAACAACGATCCGGGCACTACCACCGTCACTGCCTTACTCATCTGTTATCTGCTCGGGATCATGGTGTGGATAGGCTACTCCAAGCTCGCCGTGATGCTGGCCATCGCCACCACCACGCTGCTCTATTTCAAACCCGAATTACAAGGCATCACACAACGACTGACTCGAAAAGACCTCGTCTCTGTTTTGCAATTCTCAGTGCTGAGTTTTGTGATCTTGCCTATCCTACCGGACCAGAACTACGGCCCTTATGGTGCTTTTAATCCATATCAAGCGTGGCTGATGGTGGTGCTCATCTCGGGCTTGAGCTTGGCGGGTTACGTTGCCTTGCGCTTGACCGGTCAACGTTATGGCGTCCCGCTGTTGGGTTTTCTGGGCGGCTTAGTCTCCAGCACGGCGACCACTTTGTTGTATGCCAAGCACAGCAAACTCAACGACAGCATGTTGCGGCTTTCCGCCGTCGTCATTCTGATCGCCAGCCAAGTCGTGCTGATCAGACTCATGGTAGTCAGTGGCGTCGTATCACCGGCCATCCTGAATCAACTCGTTCCAGTGATGGGACTAGGGTTGCTGTTCGGATTGATCGCCACCTTGTACAACTGGAAGCGCCTGCAGAACTCAAGTGAATTGCCCATGCCCGAGACTTCCAACCCGACCGAGATACACGCTGCACTCGGTTTTGGTTTCCTATTCGTGGTCGTATTGTTCTTCGCGGCATGGCTATCAGACATCGCCGGCAGTGGCGGTCTATACATCGTCGCGATTGTCTCTGGCTTGACCGATATGGATGCGATCGCTTTGTCCAGCCTACGCCTGTTCAACATGGACAAACTCTCCAGCGCTCAGACCATCACTTCCATCTCGCTCGCCTTCATCTCCAATATGGCATTCAAATTCGGCATGGCAGCCTCGATTGGTGGCAGTACGCTTGCCAAGCACATCGCGGTCGGTTTCATAGCGATGATTGGCGGCGTCCTGATCGGCTTACTCACCCTCTGAAACCACTCTTTGGTGCGCTTTGAAGACCTCTGAGAGTGTATAATCGCGGCCTTTCCAAGCCGCCAAAAGAATACAGAAAATGGAAGCCGAACAACTCAACGCTATCACCAACAAGATCCAAGACCTCAGCAATCGCAACACCGAACTGCGGAGGTATCTTTGACTACGATGGCAAGCAAGACCGTCTAGCCGAAGTCAACCAGCTCGCCGAAGACCCAACCATCTGGAACGATGCGAAACGCGCACAGGAATTGGGGCGCGAACGTAAATCATTGGAAGATGTCGTGCTCGGCCTCAGCGCCATCACACAGGAGTTGGTTGATGCCGCCGAACTATTCGAGATGGCACAGGCTGAGAACGACGATGACAGCTTATTGAGCATCGCCAACGATGTGCAGGACATCGAACAACGCGTCGCCGCATTCGAATTCCGCCGTATGTTCGCCAATCCGGCCGACCCAAACAACTGCTTCATTGATATCCAAGCGGGCGCGGGAGGCACCGAAGCCTGCGATTGGGCTTCGATCCTGTTGCGTCAATACCTCAAGTATTGCGAGCGTAAAGGTTTCAAGGTCGAGGTGCTGGAAGAGACAGCAGGCGATGTAGCTGGGATCCGTAGCGCCTCGCTCAAGGTGGAGGGCGAATACGCTTATGGTCACTTGCGTACCGAGACCGGCGTACACCGCCTCGTACGCAAGTCCCCCTTCGACTCATCCGGTGGTCGCCATACCTCCTTTGCCAGCCTGTTCGTCTATCCGGAAGTGGACGACTCCATCGAGGTTGAGATCAACCCCGCCGATCTGCGCGTGGATACCTTCCGAGCTTCCGGAGCGGGCGGCCAACACATCAACAAGACCGACTCCGCCATCCGCATCACACACATCCCGACAGGTATCGTGGTGCAGTGCCAGAATGATCGCTCGCAGCACAAGAACCGCGCCGAAGCCATGTCCATGCTGAAGTCGCGCATGTACGAAGCCGAACTGCGCAAACGACAAGCTGAACAGCAGAAACTGGAAGACACCAAATCAGACGTGGGCTGGGGACACCAGATCCGTAGCTACGTACTCGACCAGTCGCGCATCAAGGACCTGCGCACCAATGTCGAAATATCCAATACCCAAAAGGTGCTGGATGGCGACCTTGACCCATTCATCGCAGCCAGTTTGAAACAAGGCGTTTAACTTTAGAGAACCATCATGACTACTGAACAGACTCTTCCCGTACAAGACGAAAACCAGATCGTTGCAGAGCGTCGCGCCAAGCTAAAAGCAATCCGTGACAAAGGCGTCGCCTTCCCTAACGACTTCCAGCGTGAACATCTGTCTGATGATCTGCATAAGTTGTACGGCCATCTGACCCACGATGAGTTGGAAACCAATCCCATTCACGTATCCGTCGCAGGTCGCATGATGTTGAAGCGCGTGATGGGTAAGGCCAGCTTCGCCACCGTGCAAGACATGAGCGGTCGTATCCAACTCTTCTTGAGCAACGACAATATTGGAGAAGAGACACACGGTGAATTCAAGCACTATGACTTGGGCGACATCCTAGGCGCTGTCGGCGTACTGTTCAGAACCAAGACCAACGAGTTGTCGGTACGTGTCACCCAGATCCGCTTGCTGACCAAGTCGCTGCGTCCGCTGCCAGAAAAGTTCCACGGCCTGACCGACCAAGAACA